>OGZK01003825.1_pt1 | contig 11295 bp, 4 predicted proteins | sample 1576791 | NCBI WGS metagenome assembly OGZK01 (sample SAMEA3541556, study PRJEB24748) | human gut metagenome | biome: human gut; feature: human-associated habitat; material: faeces | place: China | collected 2012
TATCTGTTGTTGCTTTATCAGCATAATCCTGTGCTTTCATCAAATATACCAAACCTACATTAGAGTATGCTTCTGCATATTCCGGATCAGCAGCAATAGCTTTTTTGTAGTATTCGATTGCATTATCATACTCTTTCATATTATGATAAAGATATGCCTTCACATATAAATATAACTTATTATTAGGATCATTAGTTAACATCTTATCAGCAAATTCCATTGCTTTAGAAGCTTGATTAGAAGTATTATAATAATCAACTAGATTTGCAAAGAAATAATCATTTCCTGGAAACTTAAGAATACCTTCTTCCAAAGATTTAATCCATGCAGCAGTATCACCTTTAGCTTTATAAGCATCTGCCATTAACTGCATAGCAAACTTACCTCCATCTTTATCAGACAATGCTGAAGGAGCGTACTTGATAATAGCATCTTTATCGCCTACTCTATCAGCCGCTAATGTTGCATAATATGCAATTTGAGGAAGAAGTGTATCATTTTTAGCTAACTCTTTATCAGCCAACATCGGATAAGAAGCTGATTCTACATAAGTAGCGAAAAATTTTAATGCTTCCTTATTCTTATCCAAATTGAAATATTGGATACCACCATTAATCAAATTAGGGCGTTCAGCCAACATACTAGAAGCATTTGCTTTACGATATTTGTTTTTAATCTTACCTTTTTCATTAGGTACCTGAGCCAAATCGTCGCATTTATTATAGTACTCATACATCTTCAAAATACTGTTGTATACTTTTAATGTATCGTACGGTTTTTTCAGAAAAGCATTTTTCATTTGCTCTTCGTTGATACGCTTCTGAATAAATCCAGCAACGTCCCATGTGTCAGCAAGATCCTTAGTTTCAGGATTCTTCATAGCCTCTTCAATCAGCTGTTCAGCTTGCTTAAAATTAGGTTTCACATCATTGGCAATGCTTTTTGCTTCTTTTACATTCTTCATCTGAGCAAATGAGAAGCTAACAGCCATCAATAAAACCATCGAAAATAATACTCTTTTCATGATTGTTGTTTGATTAATTATTAATATTATGTCTATTCTTCAATATCGTTATAACTTTCATTTACGTCCGTGACGTCTTCAGCATTCGGTGTATCTGCATTAGGATCACTTATAATTGTTCCTTCTTTTTCCTCAGCAGGAATTTCATCTTCAAGACTTTCTGTCATTACTTTACATACCGAGCCTATTTGGTCGTTACGTTTCTCAAGATTAATCAGACGGACACCTTGAGTTGCACGTCCCATAATACGGACATCTGCTACTTTTAGACGGATTGTGATACCAGATTTATTGATAATCATCAAGTCATTTTCATCAGTTACAGATTTGATTGTTACCAGTTTACCAGTCTTTTCGGTAATATTCATAGTTTTTACACCTTTACCTCCACGATTGGTTTTACGATAATCTTCTATTTCAGAACGTTTACCATATCCCTGTTCAGAAACAACCATTACAGATTCTGTTTCCAAATCTTTGATACAAATCATTCCAACTACTTCATCCTGTCCATCATTATCCAATGTTATGCCACGTACACCTGTTGCAGTACGTCCCATTACACGCACAGCAGCTTCATGGAAGCGAATAGCACGTCCGTTACGATTAGCAATAATGATCTCATTGTTACCGTTTGTCATACGAACTTCGATTACGCTGTCATCTTCACGAATAGTAATAGCATTTACACCATTCTGACGAGGACGAGAATATTGCTCAAGTAACGTCTTTTTGATTACACCTTTCTTGGTACAGAACAATACATAATGATTATTGATAAATTCTGAATCATCTAAGTTCTTCACACGCAAGTATGCAGTTACATTATCATCTGAATCGATATTTAGCAAATTCTGAATAGCGCGTCCTTTGGAATTCTTTGTACCTTCAGGTATCTCGTATACTTTCAGCCAGTAACACTTACCTTTTTGTGTAAAGAACATCATAGTGTTATGCATTGTAGCCGGATAAATGTGCTCAACAAAGTCTTCATCACGAGTTTCTGTCCCCTTTGAACCTACTCCACCACGATTTTGTGCACGGAATTCGGTTAATGGGGTACGTTTGATATAACCCATATGAGAAATTGTAATAATCATCTGATCATCAGCATAGAAGTCTTCCGGGTTAAATTCTTCTGAAGAATAAACTATCTCAGAACGACGTTCATCACCATACTTGGCTTTAACCTCTAACAATTCATCTTTCATTACCTTGCGGCATACTTCATCATCAGCCAAAATACTTTCCAAATAAGCGATTTGCTTCATTATTTCTTCGTACTCTGCATGAAGTTGATCTTGCATAAGACCTGTCAACTGACGCAAACGCATTTCTACAATTGCACGGGACTGAATTTCTGTCAGGTTGAATCGTTCTATTAAGCCAGCAATGGCATCATTAGGAGTTTTAGCAGCACGAATAATACGGATTACTTCATCAATATTATCAGAAGCAATAATTAAGCCTTCAAGAATATGTGCACGTTCTCTCGCCTTGCGAAGATCGAATTCAGTACGACGAATAACAACCTCATGACGATGCTCTATGAAATATTTAATTAGGTCTCTTAAATTTAATGTTTTAGGACGCCCATGAACCAATGCAACATTGTTTACACCAAAAGATGTCTGTAAAGCAGTCATTTTATAGAGCTTATTCAGCACTACGCTAGCATTTGCATCACGTTTCACATCGATAACAATACGCATACCTTCACGGTCAGACTCATCGTTGGCATTCGAAATTCCTTCTATTCTTTTATCATTAACAAGATCAGCTATATACTTAATCAATTCTGCCTTGTTTACATTATAAGGAATCTCAGTGATTACGATTTTGTCATGTGTCTGTCCTATTTCAATTTCAGCTTTAGCACGCATGATCACACGTCCACGACCTGTCAGATATGCTTCACGTACCCCACTTACACCATATATATACCCACCTGTAGGGAAATCCGGCGCTTTAACAAAGTTCATCAACTCTTCTACAGTAATCTCCGGATTATCGATATATGCGTCACATGCCTCAATTACTTCCACAAGGTTGTGCGGGGGCATATTAGTAGCCATTCCTACTGCAATACCAGATGCTCCATTCACAAGAAGATTTGGGATACGCGTCGGCATTACTTTGGGTTCTACCAACGTATTATCAAAGTTAGGCTCAAAATCAACGGTTTCCTTGTACAGGTCATCCATCATTGCTTCACCCAACTTATTAAGACGTGCTTCTGTATAACGCATAGCAGCAGGGCTATCACCATCCACAGAACCAAAGTTACCTTGTCCATCTACCAAGGGATAACGCATTGCCCATTCCTGAGCCATACGCACCATTGCAAAATAAACAGAAGAATCTCCATGAGGATGGTACTTACCGAGTACCTCACCCACGATTCTGGCTGATTTCTTATAAGGTTTGTCTGAAGTATTGCCCAATTCCATCATTCCGTATAAAATTCTACGGTGAACAGGCTTAAATCCATCTCTAACATCCGGAAGGGCACGTGAAACGATGACCGACATGGAGTAGTCAATGTACGATGACTTCATTTCCTCCTCGATGTTAATCTTTATAATTCTGTCTTGTTCAAGCATTTAAAATGATTATTAATTATACATTCTACGGTTTGTGAAAAACCACGCTAAAGTACTACTTTTCCGCGATATACGAAAGTTTTTAGAAAGAAAGTTTTAGCATGACCGGGACGACAATTCATTAAACTTTAAAATTCGAAAATAAAAAGATAAAAACGATAAATATAATATGGAAAGATAGATAACATTGGTAAAAAAGAGCTGGATATTTGTTATACCTTATATATATAATGCAAATACACCGTTTTTATGGCACGCCATTTGTAGATATAAGAAATAAAGCAAATATTGCAATACAAACTTGATTAATGCGTATATTTGCCAGTGAATAACCCTTAGAAGAAAAGGAAAAGTATGAATAATCAATTCTCACAAAGAGTTTCCGACATTATCGTCTATAGTAAGGAAGAAGCGAATCGGTTGAGAAGTAGGTATATAGGCCCTGAGCACCTGCTTCTGGGAATCCTTCGTGACGGTGAAGGAAAAGCTATCGAGATATTGTCTAAACTCAACACCAATCTAGCTGCAATAAAGCAACAGATTGAAGCTCAACTGAAGGCAGAAGCTGATGATATGTTATTGCCTGATGCAGAGGTACCGTTATCTAATGATGCGGCAAAGATATTAAAAATGTGTATTTTAGAAGCTCGTGGAATGAAAAGTAACATCGCTGATACAGAACATGTATTGTTGGCTATTTTAAGAGAAAAAAACAATATGGCCGCTTCTGTACTTGAAGCAAACGATATAAATTATGTGAAAGTACTGGAGCAAGCTACATTGCAGCCAGATATAAACTCTGGTATGGGTTTCACGGAAGACGATGATGATGACGAAGAAATGTCCTCTCCCCGTTCCGGCAGAGGTGGTTCGGACGAACGCCAACAGGCACAAACCGCTTCAAAAAAGCCGTCTAATGACACGCCGGTACTTGACAATTTCGGTACTGACATGACAAAAGCGGCAGAAGAAGGACGCTTGGATCCTGTTGTCGGCAGAGAGAGAGAAATCGAACGTTTAGCGCAGATCTTAAGCCGCCGCAAAAAGAATAATCCGATTTTGATTGGTGAGCCTGGTGTAGGAAAATCAGCGATTGTTGAAGGTCTTGCATTAAGAATCATTCAGAAAAAGGTTTCGCGGATTCTGTTTGATAAACGAGTGGTTGCTCTTGATATGACTGCTGTTGTAGCAGGAACCAAATATCGTGGACAATTTGAGGAACGTATTCGTTCCATTCTCAATGAATTACAGAAAAATCCGAATGTAATATTATTCATTGATGAAATCCACACGATTGTAGGCGCAGGCTCTGCGGCAGGTTCTATGGATGCTGCCAATATGCTAAAACCGGCATTGGCAAGAGGAGAAATACAATGTATCGGTGCTACCACTCTTGATGAATATCGTAAGAACATTGAGAAAGATGGCGCTTTGGAACGTCGTTTCCAAAAAGTAATAGTAGAACCGACTACCGCTGCCGAAACTTTGCAGATTTTGCGTAATATCAAGGATAAATATGAAGACCACCACAATGTGTATTATACGGATGAAGCATTGGAAGCATGTGTCAAGCTGACAGACCGCTATATCACAGATCGTAATTTCCCTGATAAAGCTATTGACGCTTTAGACGAAGCCGGTTCACGTGTACATCTTACCAATGTCAATGTGCCCAAAGAGATAGAAGAACAAGAAAAACTGATCGAAGAAGCCAAAAGCAAGAAAAACGAAGCTGTGAAATCGCAGAATTTCGAACTTGCAGCCAGCTTCCGTGATAAAGAAAAAGAGCTTTCTGTCCAATTGGATGAGATGAAAAAAGAATGGGAAGCCAATCTGAAGGAAAACAGGCAAACTGTTGATGCAGAAGAAATTGCCAATGTCATCTCAATGATGTCAGGCATTCCGGTACAACGGATGGCACAAGCTGAAGGTATCAAGCTCGCAGGTATGAAAGAAGATTTGCAGGCTAAAGTCATCGCACAAGATACAGCAATAGAAAAACTGGTTAAAGCTATTTTGCGAAGCCGTGTAGGGCTAAAAGATCCTAATAAGCCAATTGGCACATTTATGTTCTTAGGCCCGACAGGAGTTGGTAAAACTCACTTAGCAAAAGAGTTAGCCAAATACATGTTTGGTTCTGCTGATGCACTGATTCGTATAGATATGAGTGAATATATGGAAAAGTTCACTGTTTCACGCCTGGTTGGAGCACCTCCGGGATACGTAGGATATGATGAAGGTGGTCAGCTGACAGAAAAAGTGCGCCGTAAACCATACTCGATTGTATTGCTTGATGAGATAGAAAAAGCACATCCGGATGTGTTCAACATCTTGCTTCAGGTTATGGATGAAGGTCGTCTGACTGACAGTTATGGCAGAATGGTAGATTTCAAAAATACTGTTATTATCATGACTTCCAATATAGGAACCCGTCAGCTGAAAGAATTTGGACGTGGCGTTGGTTTTGCGACACAAAGCCGCCTGGATGATAAGGAATTCTCGCGAAGCGTAATACAAAAAGCTCTAAACAAATCATTCGCGCCCGAATTCATCAATCGTGTAGATGAGATAATCACGTTTGACCAGCTTTCTCTGGAAGCAATAACAAAGATTATAGACATAGAGCTGAAAGGATTGTATGATAGAATAGAATCTATTGGTTACAAGCTTGTTATTGAAGATAAGGCGAAAGAATTTATCGCCGGCAAAGGATATGACGTACAATATGGCGCCCGTCCTTTGAAGCGAGCAATTCAAACTTATCTGGAGGATGGCTTATCCGAGCTCATCATTTCCTCCTCTTTGAAGGAGGGAGATACTATTCAGGTATCTCTCAATGAAGAAAAAGGTGAATTGGAGATGAAAGTTGTCACTCCGGAATAATATTATTTCCTGAATAAGAAAATAAAATAATATGCCATAATGTCAGACCTTCGGGTCTGGCATTTTTTTTGTCTCTATCTGAACAAACATCAATTAAAATTAATCAATAGATAAACTAAAAAATATACGTATTATGCAAAAAGGTAATATTGGGGTTACAACAGAGAACATTTTCCCTATCATTAAAAAGTTTTTGTACAGTGACCATGAGATTTTTCTGCGCGAGTTAGTATCCAATGCAGTAGACGCCACTCAAAAGCTGAATACGCTTGCTTCTATTGGCGAATTTAAGGGTGAACTGGGTGATTTAACCGTTCACGTTGAATTGGGCAAAGATACCATTACTATTTCTGACCGTGGTATCGGTTTGACTGCAGAGGAAATTGAAAAGTACATCAATCAAATAGCTTTTTCAGGAGCTAACGACTTCCTGGAGAAATACAAGAATGACGCAAATGCCATTATCGGACATTTCGGACTTGGCTTCTACTCTGCTTTTATGGTTGCAAAGAAAGTGGAAATTATCACTAAATCATACAGAGACGGTGCACAAGCCGTAAAATGGACTTGTGATGGCAGCCCTGAATTCACTATTGAAGAAATAGAAAAAGCCGATCGTGGATCAGACATCATCTTATACATTGATGATGACTGCAAAGAATTTCTCGAAGAAGCACGTATTTCCGAGCTTCTGAAGAAATATTGCAGCTTCCTTCCTGTTCCCATTGCATTTGGGAAAAAGAAAGAATGGAAAGACGGCAAACAAGTAGAAACAGCCGAAGATAATATAATCAATGATACCACTCCTTTGTGGACACGTAAACCTAGCGAACTTTCGGATGAAGATTACAAATCATTCTATAGTAAGCTATATCCAATGTCTGATGAACCACTATTCTGGATTCACCTGAATGTTGATTATCCATTCCATCTGACCGGTATCCTCTATTTCCCGAAGGTAAAGAGCAATATTGAATTAAATAAGAATAAGATTCAGTTATATTGCAATCAGGTATATGTTACAGACTCGGTTGAAGGTATTGTGCCGGACTTCCTGACTTTGTTACATGGCGTAATCGATTCTCCGGATATTCCGTTGAACGTTTCCCGTTCGTATTTGCAAAGCGACTCGAACGTGAAGAAGATTTCAACTTATATCACAAAGAAGGTTTCCGACCGTTTACAGTCTATATTCAAGAATGACCGTAAGCAGTTTGAGGAGAAGTGGAATGATTTAAAAATATTTATCAATTACGGAATGCTCACACAAGAGGATTTCTATGATAAAGCGCAAAAATTTGCCCTTTTCACCGATACAAATGACAAGCATTATACATTTGAAGAGTACCAGACCCTTATTAAAGATAATCAGACAGATAAAGATGGAAACCTAATTTATCTGTATGCAAATAACAAGGATGAGCAATACAGTTATATTGAAGCTGCCACCAACAAAGGATACAATGTTTTGCTCATGGATGGCCAGTTGGATGTAGCTATGGTGAGCATGCTGGAACAAAAACTTGAAAAATCCCGTTTCACTCGTGTAGACAGTGATGTTGTTGACAATCTTATTGTAAAAGAAGATAAGAAAGGTGAAACGTTGGAAGCCAATAAACAGGATGCAATCACAACAGCCTTCAAGAGTCAATTGCCTAAAATGGATAAAGTTGAATTCAATGTCATGACACAGGCATTAGGAGAAAATTCAGCTCCAGTCATGATTACTCAAAGCGAATATATGCGTCGTATGAAAGAAATGGCGAATATTCAGGCCGGAATGAGTTTCTATGGTGAAATGCCTGATATGTTTAATCTAATTCTTAATTCAGACCATAAGTTGATAAAACAGGTATTGAATGAAGAAGAAAGCGCTTGCCAGGCAGAAGTAGCTCCGATACTTTCTGAAATGGACAATGTCAACAAACAACGCAATGAGTTGAAAGACAAGCAAAAGGATAAAAAAGAAGAAGAAATCCCCACATCAGAAAAAGATGAACTAAACAATCTGGATAAGAAGTGGGATGATCTGAAAGGTAAGAAAGAAGCTATCTTTATCAGCTACGCAAGCAATAATAAAGTTATCCGCCAGCTGATCGATTTGGCCTTATTGCAAAACAATATGCTAAGAGGTGAAGCTTTGAATAACTTCGTAAAACGTAGCATAGAATTGATTTAATATCGCCCCTTTAAACATTACACATACTTCAAGAAAGAGCATTCAACGTTAAATACACGTTGTAATGCTCTTTTTCAATTTAAAACGATCGGTAAAATATCGATTAATTGAAAAGTATTGTATATATTTGAACACTTAATAGACAAAAAATTCAATTGTTTGATTTGGGTTATGAGAAAGATTTTTTTAGTGTTAATTACTTTATGGCTGATTATTCCGGCTATCCATGCCCAAAAAGTAGGACTTGTATTAAGCGGTGGTGGCGCCAAAGGGATGACACACATCGGTATCATTCGCGCTTTGGAAGAAAACAACATTCCTATTGATTACATTGCAGGCACTTCTATGGGAGCCATTATCGGTTCTTTATATGCCATGGGATACTCTCCTGACGACATGGTAGAACTTCTCAAGTCGGAAGACTTTAAACGATGGTATTCCGGAGAAGTGGAAGAGAAATATGTATATCACTTCAAAAAGAATCTTCCCACTCCCGAATTCTTCAATATTCGTTTTTCATTCAAGGACTCACTGAAAAGTTTGAAACCTCAATTCCTGCCTACCAGTGTTGTCAATCCGATTCAAATGAATCTCGTTTTTGTAGACCTATATGCACGTGCCACAGCCGCTTGTAAGGGAGATTTTGATAAACTTTTTGTTCCTTTCCGTTGCATTGCGTCCGATGTATACAACAAGAAACAATTAGTCATGAAGGAAGGAGATTTAGGAGATGCCGTCAGAGCTTCCATGAGCTTCCCATTCATGTTTAAACCTATTGAAATAGACAATGTATTAGCCTATGACGGAGGTATTTATAATAACTTTCCTACAGATGTCATGAGAGATGATTTTCATCCGGATGTCATCATAGGAAGCGTCGTGTCAACCAATCCCACTAAACCCAAAGAAAATGACCTCATGAGTCAAATTGAAAATATGGTGATGCAGAAAACCGACTATTCCATTCCGGACTCCATGGGGATTTTAATGACGTTCAAATATGACAATGTCAATCTAATGGATTTTCAACGCATTGACGAATTACACGATATAGGATATAATCGAACCATCAGCATGATGGATTCAATCAAAAGTCGTATCCATCGGCGTGTAAATCTGGACAATATACGTTTAAGAAGAATGGTATACCGGAGTAATTTTCCGGAGCTACGCTTTAAAAATATCATCATCGACGGAGCTAATCCACAACAACAAGTATATATTAAAAGAGAATTTCATAAATCAGATAACAAAGAATTCACTTATGAGGATTTAAAACAAGGTTATTTCCGATTGTTATCTGATAAAATGATTTCCGAAATTATACCGCATGCAATTTATAATCCGGAAGACGACACCTACGATCTACATTTAAAGGTGAAATTAGAAAATAATTTTGCTGTGCGGTTGGGAGGAAATATATCCACTTCCAACTCCAATCAGATCTATCTGGGGCTTAGCTATCAGGATTTAAACTACTATGCCAAAGAGTTTATCCTTGACGGGCAACTCGGAAAAGTATATAATAACGTGCAGTTTATGGCAAAAATTGACTTCGCCACTGCCATTCCTACCTCATACCGCCTTATAGGCTCAATCAGTACTTTCGACTATTTCAAGAAAGACAAACTTTTCTCGCGAAATAACAAACCCGCCTTTAATCAGAAAGACGAACGTTTCTTAAAATTGCAGGTCGGCTTACCTTTCCTTTCGAGCAAGCGAGCAGAGTTTGGGGTCGGAATTGCGAAAATAGAAGATAAATATTTTCAGAAAAGCGTCATTGACTTTGGAAATGACAAATTTGACAAAAGTCGCTATGATTTATTCGGTGGATCAATCAGCTTTAATGGAAGTACCCTAAATTCTAAACAATACCCCACACGTGGATACAGAGAAGCTCTTGTTGCCCAGATCTTCGTTGGAAAAGAACGATTCTACCCGGGCGAAGGAAGTACCACCAACAACAATAATAAAGACCATCACTCATGGTTGCAATTATCATACATGAAAGAGAAATATCATAATATGAGTGAACATTGGGTTTTAGGGTGGTATTTGAAGGCATTATATGCCTCTAAAAACTTTTCCGAGAACTATACGGCCACAATGATGCAGGCTGGAGAGTTTTCGCCCACGCTACACAGTAAATTGACCTACAACGAAGCCTTTCGTGCCAATCAATTTGTGGGAGCCGGTATTCGGCCTATTTACCGTTTAAACCAAATGTTCCATCTTCGGGGAGAATTTTATGGCTTTATGCCCATTTATCCAATCGAAAAAAACTCGTTGAATAAAGCATATTATGGAAAAGCTTTCTCCAAGTTTGAATATTTAGGAGAAATTTCTGTTGTATGTCAATTACCTTTTGGAGACATCTCTGCATATGTAAATCATTATAGCTCACCGAAAAGGGAGTGGAATGTCGGACTAAGTATAGGTTGGCAACTATTCAATTATCGGTTCATAGAATAATTTTCTACAAAAAAAGTCGTTGAAAAGCTTGCTAGTTCGGGAAAAGTCCGTATCTTTGCACCCGTTAAAACGAAATAATGGTCGCGTAGCTCAACTGAATAGAGTAGCTGACTACGGATCAGCCGGTTACAGGT
>OGZK01003829.1_pt1 | contig 11285 bp, 6 predicted proteins | sample 1576791 | NCBI WGS metagenome assembly OGZK01 (sample SAMEA3541556, study PRJEB24748) | human gut metagenome | biome: human gut; feature: human-associated habitat; material: faeces | place: China | collected 2012
TAAGAATGAAAAATGGTATGGCGGCAACCGTTCGATGGAAGATCTCTGGGATGGCAACAGTGGTAAAATGACCGGAGGTGCTCCCACATTCAGCCAGGGAGACGGTATGTTTCTGCTGAAAAAGTACACTGCATATTTTGTGAACGCGACTAATGCCGATAATATGGGGCATAAGGAAGGTAAAGCAAACAATCTGCGTGCTATGCGTTTTTCAGAAGTACTGTTGATGTATGCCGAAGCCTGTGCTATGACAAACGATGCCAATGGTGCAAATACAGCATTAAAGATCATTCGCAAAAGAGCCGGATTGGCAGACAAGACTTTTGCCCAAGCTGATTTAATGGCTGAAATCGAACATCAGTGCTTACTTGAATTCTTCGGTGAAGGACACCGTTTTGACGACTTGAAACGTTGGTATACCACTCAAGAGATCAAGACAATCTTCAACGCAAATGAAAAGCAGGGAGCAGATAATTTCCAAGAGAAATACAGATATTATCCGATTCCTTCCGGTGAGTTAAACAATAACAATGCCATGGAACAAACTGAACTGTGGAGATAATACCTTTAAACCCATTTATATTAGAAAATTATGAAAAAGATATATTCATTATTATTTATAGCGCTTTTCCTCTTTTTAGGATACTCTTGCGATGATGGAAGTTTAGATCACAGCGATGTATACATTCCGGACCCTGTAGAAGAAAACTTTGAAGATGACGGAATTGCGCCGGAACCAACCACTACCGCTGTCATAAAGATGAAGATTGGAGAAGAGAACAAACACCAAGTGATTGACGGTTTCGGCTGTGCGTTCTGTGGATGGTCACACCGTATTTGGAATACCATGCAACGTGATGCGGTGATGGAAGACTTGTTCGGTAAATCAGGTTTAGCCCTGAATATTTTCCGTGGCGAAGTATTCCCTTCTTATTGTAATCCGGAAACGGGTGATATTGAATTCAAAATGGACCGCAATTTCATGTTACGCCCCGATGATCCTTCTATGATCAATAACTATTGGCGTAACTACAACGGTGAAGAGTGCGGAGAGCAGACGCAACTGGGACAAATGTGGCTGGTTGACCATATCAACAAAAAATTTAAAGATGTCAAGTTCTTCTTTTCTGTTTGGTGTCCCCCTGTTGTATGGAAAAGCAATGGTAAACTTAATGGTGGAAACTTGAAGGCAGATTACTACGAAGATTATGCAAAATACCTGATGGATTTTGTAGATGCGTATGAAAAAGGATTGGGCATTGATATCTATGCGATGTCCGGATGGAATGAACCGGATGTTCTATCCAGTATGGGAGGATGGGCCAGCTGCTCTTGGAGCGTAGACCAAATGGCTAAGTTCGTACTCGAAAACCTTCGTCCGGAGATGAACAAGAGAGGACATAGTGATATGAAACTGGTATATGGCGAGAATGCCTGGTGGTCATGGGCTACTAAACATATTAATTCAAGCCTTGAAAAGTATCCTGAATTGGCAGACCCGAATTTGATTGTTGCTGGTCACGGCTATTCCACAACAGATGCAAGCATCGCACCTTTCGAACAAGCGGAAAAGCATAATCTCCATATCTGGCAGACAGAGATCAGTGATGATAAGGACCGTAAGGAAACATGGCCGGATGCAATGAAGTGGGCAAAAACCTTCCACAGTTATATGGCAAATGGTAATGTAAGCGGCTTTGTATGGTGGGCAGGTGCACGTCCTTGCAGCACAACGGGCGAAAACCTGATACAGCTGGAAGAGGCATTGCCTAGTACAACCTACTATAGAGTACCCCGCTACTATACTTTCGGACAGTACACTAAGTACATCGAACCTGATGCTGTACGTGTGGATGTAGAAGCTGTTTCTTCAGAGGCCGACAAGCTTCCGGAAGAGTTATTGGTTTCTGCTTATATAAAAGACGATACTTATACCATCGTTCTGGTCAACGCTTCTGAAAAGGAGTCCTTCTCTACTTTAGTGGAGATCGAGGGAGTAGAATTTCAAAATATGAGAACTTATACATCCAGTGAAAATGTGAAATGGCAACAAAAAAAGATCAATCCGTCTTCAAGCGGTTTGCGTGCCATTACTGTTCCTAAATACAGTGTAGTAACTGTGACCGGTAAAATAAAAGGCCACGAAGCTGAATAATGAATTATAAATTAGAGAATACCATGAAAAGAAATATAATATACTTAGCAGGAATCGCACTTTGTGCCATCGGACTATTCTCCGGCTGTGACGAAGACCTACCTAGTTATGCAAATCTGACTGTAAATGCAGAGACTTTAACGATTAATCTGGATGAAACAACCGAAGGAAGTTTCAGTATCGTCGAAGGTAATGGCGGCTACAAAGTGAACAGTTCAGACGCAACAGTAGCAACAGCAGTCATTTCGGGCAATGAAGTAATTGTGACAGGCCTGGAATATGGCACTGCGACATTAACTGTTACCGACTGGACAAAGAAATCAGCAAATGTGAAAATCATTGTAGATCAAGAACAGGAACTGGTAATAAAAACAAGTTCTACTACTATGTTCTTTGGAGAATCCAAAACTCTCGAAGTATATACCGGAAACGGTGGATATAGTATTACTTCTTCCGACGAGTCTGTTGCAACCGCCAAAATCAGCGAAGACGGTAAAATAGATATTACTTCCATCGCTCCGGGTACTACCACGCTTTCTGTAAAAGACAAACATAACAAAACGGCTGATATCTCGGTAAAAGTGATCAGGAAACTTGTTGTAGACAATAGCGCAGATATTACTTATCTGGTAATTGATGAACCTGTCACTATTAAGATTCTGGATGGTAATGGCGAATATACTTGTAAAGGTAATGGATCTGCCACCTATCTGAAATGCTCAATGGCGGAAAACGGGACAGAAGTTATTGTCGAAGGACTGAAAAGATACCGCTATAACAAAACGATAACTATCAGTGATAAAGAGGGACAATCTATTGATATTTATGTTAATACCATTGACGATCCTTATCTGGTGAATCCTTCGTACCGTTATCTGATAGCTGGTTCTTACGCTTATCAGTCTCTTTCTACATCAAAAGCCGGTGAAGCGATCTATTCTCCTGAATTCAATATCTCTCAGTTGATTATAAAGAGTGCAACGACCACTTCAGCGACTGGCTTCGCAGTAGAATTCACAGGTGATCTGAGTGTCGGTACCAAAACGAAACCTATGCTCTATAAAGTGGCAAAAGGTAAAGTAGACAAAAGCAAAGAGTACCCTATAGAAGATTGCCGAATTGATAAAATAGAAGATGGCTGGTATTGGGTCAGCTTCATAGAACCGGGCTATACCGTTCGTTCTTATTTCATTACCAAACAATAATTTGTAAACTTGACACATATCTTTTGAAAGTACCCCCATGCTTTTAAAGTGACGAATATAAAAAGAGATTGTTCTTGCAACGCAGTATATCCTTTGTATTGTCTGTATTGTAACCAGTCTCTTTTTATCTTGTCAAGCAATGCAAAAGAATCGTATATAGACTCTTTATAATTTGAGAATTAATATGAATAGATATGATAACAGACTACATATTCTCACTAAAGAATATGATGAGCTCATCTCACGTGAAAATGAAAAGATACTGCCCGGCAATGGTGTTTTTGAACGATACAAATACCCCATTCTGACAGCAGACCACCCCCCGCTGGAGTGGAGATACGACTTCAATCCGGAAACAAATCCCTATCTGATGGAACGTTTCGGCATTAACGCCGTATTCAATGCAGGCGCTATCAAATTCAACGGGAAATATCTTGTTATGGCACGGGTAGAAGGGCATGACCGCAAATCATTCTTCGCCATCGCAGAAAGTCCCAATGGTATCGACAACTTCCGCTTCTGGGAATATCCGGTACAACTGCCGGACCTATATCCGGAAGAAACGAACGTCTACGATATGCGTCTGACAAAACACGAGGACGGATGGATATACGGTATCTTCTGCTCGGAAAGCAAAGATCCGGACGCACCCGCAGGAGACCTCACATCGGCCATTGCAGCAGCAGGAATCATACGCAGCAGGGACCTTAAAAACTGGGAACGCCTGCCCAACCTCGTCTCTAAAAGCCAGCAACGGAATGTGGTGCTGCACCCCGAATTCGTAGACGGCAAATATGCATTGTACACCCGTCCGCAGGACGGATTCATCGATGCAGGCAGCGGAGGCGGTATTTCATGGGCATTGATAGACGATATCACTCATGCAGTGATCAAGAAGGAAATCGTCATAGAACAACGCCATTATCACACAATCAAGGAGGTGAAAAACGGTGAAGGGCCTCATCCCATCAAGACTCCCGAAGGATGGCTACATCTGGCACACGGAGTCCGTGCCTGTGCAGCCGGACTCAGATATGTCCTATATCTGTATATGACATCTTTAGATGACCCAAGGAAGGTGATAGCCCAGCCGGGAGGTTACTTCATGGCACCTGTGGGAGAAGAAAGAACCGGAGATGTATCCAACGTGTTATTCTCCAACGGATGGATCGCGGATGAAGACGGAACGGTATACATCTACTATGCTTCCTCCGACACACGGATGCACGTAGCGACTTCTACGATCGAACGGCTAATCGATTACTGCCGGCATACACCGGAAGACAGACTCCGTTCCACGACTTCCGTGAAAAGCATATACGATATCATAGAAGCCAATAAGCTCGTGATGTCGGAAAATGCCGTTATATTATAGTTCCGGAAGCAGTATTATCATCTGTCTCTCAGGATGTTCCATTCTGCATGATGGATATTAACAACTGAGTTGCAGGGTATTAACATCTGACACGTCAAGTCTTAACACCTGACGTGTCAGCTATTAAAGCCTGAGAAGTCAGATAAATAGTATCAGATAGTATCAGTATGAGTTAAAATAATATTTGTTTCTTCCCCACATTCGACCTACTTTTGTACCTGATAGATTATTAATGTACAAAACCTAATCAAAATAGCAACATGAAATTACACACATCCGATCTTCTGATCATCTGCGCCTACCTCATTGCCATGATTGTCATCGGACTCATACTGAAAAAACGGGCCGCACAAAATATGGACTCCTATTTCCTGGGAGGCAAATCACTCCCTTTCTATATGCTTGGTCTGTCCAATGCATCCGGAATGTTCGACATCACTGGTACGATGCTAATGGTTTACTGGGCATTTGCCTACGGATTCAAAAGTCTCTGGATTCCCTGGCTGTGGCCGGTATTCAATCAGATATTCCTCATGGTTTATCTGTCGGTATGGTTGCGGCGTTCCAATGTGCTCACCGGAGCCGAATGGATCAAAACCCGCTTCGGTAAAGGCAAGGGAGCGACACTCTCTCATACCATCGTTGTCGTATTTGCGTTATTAAGCGTACTCGGATTTCTGAGTTACGGATTCATAGGAATAGGCAAGTTCATGGAAATCTTTATTCCCTGGGAAGTCATTTCACCCTACATTCCTTTCACTGTATCACCGGAGTATGTTCCGCATGTATATGGCATCTTCTTCACAGCTATCGCCACCTTCTACGTCATGTTGGGGGGAATGCTGAGCATCGTATGGACAGATGTCGTACAGTTCCTTATCATGACGGTGGCAGGCATCGTTATCGTAGTGATCGGTATGCAGATGGTGGCGCCGGATATGATACACTCCTTTGTACCTGCCGGATGGGATTCCCCTTTCTTCGGATGGACGCTCGATATTGACTGGAGCAGCCGGATGAGTTTGCTGACCGAACGAATGGCAAACGAACCTTACAGTCTGATAGGCATCTTTGTCATGATGGCGTTGCTCAAAGGCATCTTCATGAGTATGGCAGGGCCTGCGCCCAACTATGATATGCAGAAAATTCTGTCCTGCAAGTCTCCCAAAGAAGCGGCGATGATGAGCGGTTCCGTATCCGTAGTGCTGTTAATTCCCCGTTATCTGATGATTATGGGATTTGCATTACTTGCCATCTATTTCTTCAAGGAAGACGGCGGACTGACACAGATGGAAGTGACCCGCACGGACTTTGAGACGATTCTTCCCCATCTGATCACACGATATGTTCCGGCAGGACTTGCAGGATTATTATTGGCAGGTCTACTGGCAGCTTTCATGTCGACCTTTGCCTCTACCGTCAATGCAGCCCCTGCATATATCGTAAATGATATTTATCTGAAATACATCAATCCGAAAGCAAGCGTGAAAACTCAGATACGCAGCAGTTATGTCATCTCTGTGGCAGTAGTGGTGGTGAGCACTGTCATCGGATTCTTCCTGAAAGATATCAATGAAATCTTCCAGTGGATTGTAGGTGCACTGTTCGGAGGATACATCGCAGCCAACGTACTGAAATGGCATTGGTGGCGTTTCAACGGTGAAGGTTACTTCTGGGGAATGACTGCCGGAGTAGTGGCAGCTATTGTAATGAAATTTACCGTTCCGGATGCATGGGTACTTTATTTCTTCCCCGTACTGTTCGGCGTCTCTCTGATCGGATGTATCATCGGGACTTACAGCGCTCCGGCTACAGATGAAGAGACTCTGATCAACTTCTATGTCAATGTACGCCCGTGGGGATGGTGGAAACCGATTCAGGAGAAAGCAATCGCCCGCTACCCGCATATTCAGGCGAATAAAAACTTCAAAAGGGATGCCTTCAATGTGGCGATAGGAATCATCTGGCAATGTACGCTTACCATCATCCCGATGTACCTCGTTGTCCGCGAACAATTAGGACTCTGGAGTTCTATCGCCTTGCTTCTGATTACCACGCTGATATTAAGAAAGACCTGGTACAAGCCTTTGTGTAAGGAGGAAGCGAGATACAACGAAGAGATGAAACAAATACGATAAGTATCAGCATAATTAATTTATATCATAAATTTAGGCACGGATGACACGGATTTCACGGATTTAAAAGATCGGTCAATTAAAAACCACGTTAACCCGTGTCATCCGTGCCTAATAAAACAGAGAACCGACCATGAAAAGACTATCCGTAATACTCTTGTCATTTTTACTATATCTTCCGCTGTGCGCACAATTTAAAGGAACCGTCTATGTCGACACCAATCAATCGGGCACATTCGACAAAGGAGACAAACCGCTGGCAGGAGTGATGGTAACAGACGGAATGAACGTAGTAAAAACAGATAAAAAAGGCCGGTTCTCACTATCGGGATTCAAGAAAACCCGATTTATCAGCATTACTACACCTGCCGGATTCGAGACACAACAATTCTACCTCCCTGTCAAGGAAGACAGAAAAAGCTATGATTTTATAGTGACCGAAAGCGAACGGACCAAGACCAGAGAACACTCCTTTATCCATATCACCGACACGGAAGTGACCGGAGGAGTGGGGCGTTGGGTCACCGACCTACAACAATACATAAAGAACGAACAACCGGCTTTTCTGATTCATACCGGAGACATCTGCTACGAACCGGGACTCACAGTGCACAATCAAATTGTGAATGCACAAACAATGGACTGCCCCGTCTATTACTGCATAGGCAACCACGACCTGGTGAAAGGCAACTACGGCGAAGAACTTTATGAATCGATTTATGGCCCGACATGGTATTCGTTCGATGTCGGCAACGTGCATTATGTCGTTACTCCCATCGACCACGGAGACAACCCGACCGATTACACGCAAAGGGATGTATACAACTGGCTGAAGAATGACCTCGCCCTGATGAAGAAAGATCAGGCGCTTGTTCTTTTTAACCACGACCTGTTTACTCCCGGCGATAACTTCGTATTCAAGGCAGACAAAAAGGATATCCTCGACTTTCGTACCTTCAACACGAAAGCACAAATTTACGGACATATGCACTACAACTACGTCCGCAATCAGAAAGGCATTTATACCATCTGCACCGGCACACTGGACAAAGGAGGCATCGATCACTCCCCTTCTTCATTCAGAGACATAAAGATAGATGCCAACGATCACCTCACAACGCAACTGCGTTATACTTTCATCGAACCGCAAATCGCTATTGTTTCTCCGATGAAGAATCAAGCAGCCCCCATACATCCGGAAACCGGCTATCAGCTTCCGGTCTCGGTCAACACCTATAACTCACAGGCAAAAACATCGTCTGTTTCTTATGTGCTGAGCAATCCGGAAGACAACCGGGAAATAGCCAAAGGCAACCTGTCGCCCCTCACCGACTGGAACTGGAGCGGAAATATTCAAATACCCGCTAACGAAAACGGAAAGAAACTGAACCTGACAGTGACTTCATCCTTCAACGACGGAAAGGAAGCGACTGCCACCAGTCAGTTCCTTTATCAGAAAGATTTCAAATCGACTGCTATCGCAGGGAAGGACTGGAATACCCTACTTCAGAACGCAAGTCACTCCGGTGGAATAAATGACTCCCAAATCAAACTCCCCCTGCAACTACAATGGACAGCGAACACAGGAAGCAACATCTTCATGACATCCCCCCTCATCGCCGGACAAAAAGTATTCATTGCCACTACCGATGATAACACATCGCTCAACACCTATATTTGTGCATTCGACTTCCATTCCGGCAAACAGCTATGGAAGTTCCGCACGGAAAACTCGGTAAAGAATACCATTGCCTGCGAAAATGAAATCGTTGTAGCCCAGGATGCCTCCTGCAATCTGTACGCCCTCGACGCAGCATCCGGAAAACCACTGTGGCAACAATACATCAACTTAAAGAACTATCCCTATCTGAGCGAAGGACTGACAGTTGACAAAGGAATCGTTTATGCCGGAATCGGCGCCGGACTTTCAGCCTACGACCTGAAAACAGGAAAAGTGATATGGACCAACACGGACTGGAAACAACGTGAAGGCTCGACCACCACGTTAACCATCGCCGGAGACGTACTAATCAGTGGTACCCAATGGGGAGGACTGTATGGCAACGACATCCGCACTGGCAAACAACTCTGGAAGCTCTCCGACAACGGACTCGGCAACCGAGGTGCTTCTCCGGTCTACAAAGACGGAAAATTATGGCTCATCTCCTCCAAAAGCTTTTTCCTGATAGAACCTCAAACCGGTAAAGTACTCCAGCAAAAGGAACTGTCCGCCAACCTGGACGTGACATCTACCCCGCTTGTCACCGAACATGAGATTATCTTCGGCAGCGCAGACCGTGGAATCTTCGCTCTCGACAAACCGACTCTTTTCATCAAATGGAGAGCCGAGACTTTACCTTCTCTTGTATACACTGCTCCTTATTCTTCTACGCCGCAGGCGGGAGTAGAAACAAGCCCTGTATCTTCACAAGGAATTGTCTATATCGGAGCTTCCGACGGGTATTTATACGCCATCGACCAGTCAACAGGGATTATCAAAGACAAGTTGTACTTCGGAGCACCAGTTTTCTCAACGATAGCCGTATCGGGAAACAGAATGATAGTTTGTGACTTTGCCGGCAATGTTTACTGCTTTGCATCTAACTAAATTTGCCGGCCTCTCACTCTTCCTTATCATAATGAACGAAACCAATCGGTTTACGTTTCTTATGCTGGGGTACTTGTTTCTGTTTATCAGCCAATTGCGATAAAGCTAAATAGATGCCGTCCAATTCTTTGCGGGTATCTTCGCTAAGGTCGTTGATTGCCTCCAATGTTTCCTCACCTATCTGATTGATCATTGCGAAAGCTTTGCAACCTTGATTCTCCAACTCTTGTATGCGCTGTTTCAGCTCTTCTATTTCTTCATTCTTGGCTTCACTAGCCAATACATATTGGCGGATACTGACAAAAGCACGCATAATATTGATATTTACCCTAATGGCTACTTCCGAATGCAGGACACTTGAAAGCATGGCTACACCCTGTTCGGTAAAAGCAAACGGCTTGTAAGCACTGAAGTTATACTGGGGTGTCCCATTTTGGGATACCCTACTGGATAACAAAGAGTTAGCCTCTTCTGTCGAGAGTTCAAACATAAAGTCAATAGGAAAACGGTCAATGTTACGTCTTACGGCACGCTTTAACAAGCGGGTTTCTGTTGCATACAATTCCGCCAAATCGAAATCGAGCATCACCTTCTGCCCTCTGATCTCATATATTTTATTCTGAATAATCTGCAGTTCCATTTGTGTTATAGTTATTTCTGACAAAGGTACTCCAAATATCAGTCCAAGCAACGATTCACTACCTTTTTATTTTCCGGAATCGGGCCTCCCCCTGTACAGTTTTTCCCACCCGTAGCGTTGTAATTTAAAGATTATCACGTATCTTTGCCCCTCAATCATAAATACGAGATATGGCTATTACAATCAAGAAAGTCTCTACAAAGAGAGAACTTAAGAAGTTTATTCGCTTTAATTACAGGATGTATAAGGGCAATCCATATTCCGTGCCCGACCTTTACGACGATATGCTCAACACATTCAACAAAAAGAAGAATGCGGCATTCGAGTTCTGTGAAGCAGATTACTTCCTGGCATACCGGGACGACAAAATCGTAGGTCGTGTGGCCGCTATCATCAATAACCGCGCCAACGAAAAGTGGGAATGCAAGAACGTCCGTTTCGGATGGATAGATTTCATTGATGACCCCGAAGTATCATCCGCACTCATCAAGACCGTCGAAGACTGGGGAAAAGAGCGCGGCATGACCCACATCACAGGTCCTCTGGGATTCACCGATTTCGATGCGGAAGGAATGCTGATCGAAGGATTCGACCAACTCAGCACAATGGCTACTATCTACAACCACCCGTACTACCCCGTACACATGGAGAGACTCGGTTTCGAGAAAGACGCCGACTGGGTGGAATACAAAATCTACATCCCCGATGCCATCCCCGACAAGCACAAGCGTATCTCCGAACTGATTCAACGAAAATACAACCTGAAGATAAAGAAATACACCTCCGGAAGAAAAATAGCCAAAGACTACGGACAGGAAATCTTCGAACTGATGAACGAAGCATACAGCCCGCTCTACGGCTACTCCCCGCTGACGCAACGGCAAATCAACCAGTACGTAAAGATGTATCTCCCGATTCTCGACTTACGGATGGTTACCCTCATTACCGACGCCGACGACAAGCTGGTATGCGTAGGCATCTCCATGCCGTCTCTTGCCGAGGCCCTGCAAAAGTCACACGGCCGTCTGCTCCCTCTAGGATGGTTCTATCTGCTGAAAGCACTGTTCATGAAACGCCGTGCCAAAATGCTTGACCTGCTGCTTGTAGCAGTCAAACCGGAGTACCAGAATAAAGGTGTTAACGCTTTGTTATTTTCCGATTTAATTC
>OGZK01003838.1_pt1 | contig 11247 bp, 16 predicted proteins | sample 1576791 | NCBI WGS metagenome assembly OGZK01 (sample SAMEA3541556, study PRJEB24748) | human gut metagenome | biome: human gut; feature: human-associated habitat; material: faeces | place: China | collected 2012
CTGCAGGTCACCCGGTAGAAAGCCCAGCTTCTCGCCTGCCTCCACCGCCGGGCGGGTCAGCACGATGCGGGAGACATCTTTGGCCTTGAACGCCTTGACAGCCATTGCCACAGCAAGGTAGGTCTTGCCGGTACCCGCCGGGCCGACGCCAAAGGTGATGGCGTTGTTCCGGATGGAGTTGAGGTACTCTTTCTGGCCCAGGGTCTTGGGACGGATGGGCCGGCCTTTGACCGTCACCGTCACGAAGTCTTCGGTCAGCTCACGGACGCGCTTTTCCTCACCGTCATGCGCAAGGCTCAGGCAGTAGCGCACCGTCTGGTCTTCCAGCGGTGTATGGTTCTCGATAAGGAGAAGCATCCCCTCCACAGCACGGGCCGCGGCTGCAACATTGGCTGGTTCGCCCGAAATGCGCAGCATCGTACCGCGGCACACCGCCGTCACCGAAAATTCTTTCTCCAGCATACGGATGTTCCGGTCACAGTTCCCGAATACAGCGGCTGCGATCTCTACGCTGTCTAATTCAATGCTCTTTTCTGCCATGCGGCTCCTCCTGAATGTCACTAGATTCTGCCTCTATTGTACCACCAAAACAGCACGAAGAAAACTATGAAAATTGCACAAAATTTTTCAACCGCATATGGCGGTTTGGCAGAACACTCGAAACCTGCTCTATCAGCCTTTTCAAAGCCGTCTCTGGGCCAGCTGTTTCGATTGCATTTTGATATTTTTGTGGCCCGCGCAACACATATTGAGAGGATTCTTGTCATTTCACTATAAAAATGGTATAAACTTGATAATGAGTTCCTATTTCGAGTATTTTCTTTTTATGATTGGATCGAGGTGAAACATATGTCCAAACCCACACGCACTTCCATTATCATCCGTGAAAGCCGGAAGCGTGCCGGGCTCACGCAGCAGGAGCTTGCAGATAAGCTTGGCATTACAACGGGTGCAGTCAGCAATTATGAAAACGGCGTAAGCTTCCCCAAAGCAGAGGTGGCTTTCGGACTTTGCGACATCCTCGATATAACACCTCGCGAATTATTTGAGAGTGAGTGAGATCGAGAACGCTCGGCGTCCCAGCCAAACAAAAATCCCCGAAAAGCCAGGCACGAAGCCACTTTTCGGGGATTTTACTTTGGAGCTACTGATCCGATTCGAACGGACGACCTGCTCATTACGAGCTATAAAAGGGACTTCTAACGTGTTGTGTCATGTTGTTTCATTGCCAAATAAATTGCGTGATGCAATCATTTTGTTTGTCTGATGCTATATCGTGCAATCTCGTTAATTACTTCGATTTTTCGAGGATGTTGCGGTTTTTGTTGCGGTCAAGTTGCGGTTTTTAAGTATCCTGTTTATAGGATGAATGCGAGTCATCCAGAGACACGACGAAGCAGAATCAAATTCAAGCTTTCTTCTTTTCTGGCTGCTTCAAGGCTTCCCTTACCGTCTGACCGACCCGGCGGATGCTGTCCTCGTTGGCATGGGCGTACATCCGCAGCGTGGTGCTGCTGTCAGAATGCCCCAGCCGTGCGGCGACGCTTACCACGTCGGCACCGTTGGTGATGGCAAGGCTGGCGGACGTGTGGCGCAGCTTGTGCGGGTGGAAGCGCTCTATCCCATACCGTTTGCCAAATCGCTGGAAGTAACGAGTTGGAGTGTCTGGGTGCATAGGCTCCGGGCTATCGTCCTGTGTAAATGCCCAGCGCACCGTTACCGGCTGACTCTGCCGCAGCTCCTGCAAAAGCGCGGCTACGTCAGACGAGATGTCTACAACGCGGGTCTTGCCGTTTTTGGGCAGAGTCTCGTACACGCCCCGCTCGGAGGTGTACTGTAGATTCCTCTCGATGGTGATCGTGTTGGTATCAAAATCCACCGACTGCCATTGCAGCCCGCAGGCCTCGCCCCGGCGGCAGCCCGTATCGATAAGCAGCAGGATAAACGCCCGCCACTTGAGCGGCTCACCATCCAGACAGCGCAGAATATACCGCGTCTCATCCGCGGTAAAAGCCTTGTGCTCTGTAGGAAGGGCCGCATCCTTCGACTTCCGGGGACGCGGCACCTTGTCCATTGGATTCCGGTCTATCGTATCATCCAGCAAGGCAGCCTTAAACAGGTTATGTAGTACAGCATACACCTTTGTCACGCTGGCGAAGGCAAGCTCCTCTGACAGACTGGAAAGTAACGCCTTTATCATGGCCGGGGTGATCTCCGGCAGCAGCACATGGCCCAGAGCCGGAAAGACATGCTGCTCCAACAGCTGGGTATAACTGGCCCGGGTCTTTTCCGCCAGCGTGGCGGCTTTCTCTGGCAGATAGACGGCTTCAGCATATTGCCGGAAGGTTTTGATTTTGGCCGCCTCTACGGCTTCCGCAGCGGCCTTTTGCGCAGTCTCTTCACGGGTCAGCACTTCCCCATCCGCCAACTGCTGCTCCAATTCAGCGGCGAATTTCTGTAGCTCCCGCTGAATGGTACGCTTGCTCCATGTCGGCTCTGGGCGGAAGGTGCGCCAGACACGCCGCCCTCGCCCATTGCTGGCCTGCACCTCGTAGATTCGGTTTCCGTTTTTGTCAAGTTTCTCCTTGAAACTCGCCATAAAAATACACCTCCATATGGGTACACTTTGACAAGCCCGCCCAAAAGAGGTATAATCGCAATGTCCAAGTGTGCGATGACCCCGCAAGGGTGAGCAGCTTACGAAACGCTCTCGGTGCGCCAACACCGGGGGCGTTTTTCTTTTACATACAGGTGAGTGATATTCTACGCCTTGCGGCACCCTGTCACTCCCGGAGGCTAAACATATCCACAAAAGCAACGTGCAAATTTTGCACATTGCTTTATGTCTTCAGTTGTTTTACTGCCTTATCAAAATCAGACACAATTTTCTGCGTCGGATTGAACAGCTCATACTCTGCCTCAGCCTTCTCTTTGGCCTTCCGAGCAGAAATTTTTCCTTTATCCGGCAGAATATCATAACGCCGGAATGACAAAAACTCGTTGATACTGGATGCAAACTGTTCCATCGTGAAGGTGTTTTCCCGTTCTATCAAATCTTCAATATAATCGAAATAGCCCGACACCGTGCGCTCCAGCTGGCGAATCTGCTTTTCGGAGAGGTAATTCTTCGCCACCGATACGTCCGATTTCAGCACCCGACCCTCGGGGGCGTTTTTCCATGTAGTCAGGCCCATATGTTCCTTGGTGTGGTCAGCCTTGTTATAGACGATTTCCGCTGCTGTCTGGCCGGTGATGGCATAGTGAAATTTATTCTGCACCATTGCATAAAAATCCTTTGTCACCAGTGAGTTTCGGTCATAATCGATGCTGCACTCTGCAAAAATGTCCGTCACCTGCTGCCAAATACGCCGCTCGCTGGCCCGGATGGAACGGACGCGCTCAAGCAGCTCACGGAAGTAATCTTTGCCGAAGGCATCCTTGCCCTGCTTCAGGCGCTCATCATCCAGCACGAAGCCCTTGGTCATGTACTCCTTGAGAATACCGGTCGCCCAGATACGAAAGCGTGTGGCCCGGCGGGAGTTGACGCGATAGCCCACGGAGATAATTGCATCAAGATTGTAAAAATTTGTCTCTTGTGTTTGTGTCTTGTCCTCTAGCGCTCCGTGGTGAGTGGTTGTTTCCATTTTGGAAACAACCACTTTTTCGTCAAGCTCGCCCTCTTCAAAGATTTTTTTGAGGTGCTTGCTTATTGCAGGCTTTTGCACACCAAATAGCTCTGCCATGCCCTGCTGAGACAGCCAAATGCTTTCATCTTTTACGATAGCATCGACCGAAACATCTTCTTCAGCCGAACGGTATATTAAAAACTGAAAGTTGTTCTCCATTTTTTCTCCCCTCACACCCAATGCGTCCAGCCGACAGCCCGGCCCTCGATTTTCACTTCATTCAGCGTCTCGCCTGTATAGACCAGCGGCGCATAAGCAGCATTGGCTGGCATCAGAGTCAGGGTGTCACCGCTGTAATACACCCGCTTCAAGGTCGCCTCATCCCCGATACGCACCGCCGCGATCTCACCGTTCTCCACCTCGGGCTGGATGTGGATATACACCACATCCCCATCATGGATACCAGCGCCCACCATGCTGTCGCCGTGGCACTTGAGGGCGAAGTCACAGCGGACGTCCTCCGGGACATCCACATCCCCTTCCCTGTTCTGCAGGGCCGTGATGGGGTCGCCGCAGGCGATTGCGCCGATGAGCGGGACTTTCTTCATCTTGGGCATCGGGATGAAGCCCGGCGGGATGGGGGCGGGAGAAGTGGGCTTGGGAGTCGGCTGCTCTTCCCAGCCCATCAGGTAGGCGGGAGACACTTTCAGCCGTTTGGCGATGGCGTCAACTTTGTCTGTCGGTATATTGGTTACAATATTATTTTCATACTTATATACTGCCTGCTTCGATACGCCGATGTAATCGGCAAGCTCCTGCTGGGTTACATCTTGCTCTTGACGTACCTGTCGAATGCGATCACCTACAGTCACCATGAGCACCTCCTTTAATGTCTATAGTATAGCAGATAAACCGACAGTTTACAATATTTTTAATTCAATTATCAAAAATAACTTGACAGGTCACAGATATGGTGCTATTATACTTGTGACCTCACAAGTTACAAAGAGGCAGTTTGGAGGTGAAAGTGTGGTAAACGTCAATTTACTCAAGTCGTACATGGTCAAGGCTGGCTACACCCAAAAAATGTTGGCTCAGGAACTCGGAATTTCGGAGCAAACCTTAACCCGCAAGCTCAAAAAACGTGTTTTTGGCACGGATGAGGCCTCAAAGATTGTGGAGCTTTTGAGCATCGACAATCCGCAGGCTGTATTTTTCGGCCATTAAGTAACTTAACAAGTTACATTTTCAAAGGAGGTGAAGAAAATGATTATTACTCGCCGCAAGCTGTTTGCCGACACAGTTCTCGACAATCTGCTGGACGCACAAAAAAATATGGCATCTGCCGAAAAGGTAGACGCCAAAGGTCTGATTCTGCTGAGCCGATTTATTTTACATCTTCTGAAGAAGATGGATGACGAAATCATACATCTCAGTTCGGAAGCAAAGGAAAAGCGGAGTCAGCCCCCAGTAAATGATTTGGATAATTTTCACGGCTAGCTTATCTCCCGAAATTCCAGACAGCTCACATAATTTTACGGGAAGGAAAATTATCAACTGAACCCAGTATAAAGGAGACAAGCATTCCAGCACTCCCATGCGGAAATAACCTTTTGCCTCCTGAAAACCGGTCATCACCAACGCTGCCACATCCTGGCGCTTATTTGCCAGATTATCAAAAACCGAAACCGTCGTTGTCATTACTTTACCGTATCCTATAGGCGCACAGTGCGGCACTTTAGAGTCAGTCACATGGGCCTGTCGAAAAAGTTTTTGTGTTGGTGCAACATAAAGTAAAAACGTACTTTCTTGACCCTTAAGGTAGCGAAAATACTTCTTCTCGTAATAATTTGTTCTCAGCAAGCCAGACACACAAAAAGCAAAGCGATACCCCAGTATCGCCAAGAACCCCAACAGCAAATACTTCATAATTCCACCTCCTTTCTGGGTTCCAGTATACCGCAAGAAAGAGGTGTACACAAGGAGGTTAACCAAATGGACAACAACAAAAAGCCCAGCGAGCCGTCGGAAGCGGAACGCTGGGCGCTGAAAAATGTGCCGACAGCACAGCTCGTTGCAGAACTATCCAATCGGGAAGGCGTAGAAGCAACAATAGCAGAGCCCTACCAAGATGCCGAAGTCAAGGTAAACGGCCCCGCCATTGTGCTCGTGGTCATTGATTAACCAATTCTGCGATACGGGTACGAGCGCTTAATGTACGCATGAAAATACTTACCCTTTGACGGAGCGTTCATCAGCGATTCATAGACGCTTTGCGGCACACCAGAATACTCGTATAGTCCGCCGCTATGAAATGAAATCCAAAGCGTAGTGCCTGCATATCCGACTGCTGCGAGGTCGGACGAAGAAACAGGAATCATCTGCATATTTTTCACCTCCCTTCTGTCCCTCTATTCTACCGCAGAAGGGAGCCAAGCACAAGGAGGTACATCCCACATGAACGATCTACAGATTTTCGAAAACCCCGAGTTCGGGCAGGTGCGCACCGTCGAGCTTGACGGCCAGCCGTGGCTCGTCGGTGCCGACGTTGCAACCGCACTCAGCTACAAGAATCCTCGCAAAGCGCTGGCCGACCACATCGACCCCGAGGACAAGGGTGTAACGAAACGTGACACCCCCGGCGGCGAGCAGGAGATACTCATCATCAACGAGTCCGGCCTTTACAGTCTGATCCTGAGCAGCAAGATGCCGAAGGCCAAAGCTTTCAAGCACTGGGTCACAAGCGAGGTTCTGCCCGCTCTGCGCAGAAACGGCGTATATGAGACCGTCAAGGCCCAGCAGCACATTGAGCAGTTGGAAACCGCCAACGAGCGCTTGACCGCAGCCATTCAGGCCGTGAGCACTGCCAAGGAGCAGCTTGCGGATGTCACTGACCTGCGCAATGACTTCATCAAGCACCGCGACGATTACAAAGCCCGCTTCATTCAGGCCAAGGCCAACTATGGCAAGATCTGTGACAGCCTCCGTCAGGCCGAGGGCCTTGTGCAGCGAGCACAGGCCGAGCTTGACAGCCGCATTGACCAGTTGAAAATCGTCGCCTTTGGCCTGCCCGCTTTCGACCAAATCATGGCCGACATCTTTACCACTGAGAAAAAGGAGTGAACACCATGAGGAAGCATACGCCTCCCGTCCCCTCTACCCCGTTCATGAATGTCCGCGATGCTGCCCGGGCCACCGGGCTTTCGGAATACTACCTGCGCAAAGAGCTCGATAAAGGCACCATTCCTCACATCAAGAGTGGCCGGTGCATCATGATCAACGTCCCCGCCCTGCTGGTGCAGCTGGGTGTGCCGCAGAAATAAAAAGGAGGCATCCGCATGAGAATCAAATCTGGCGTCTGGTACTGGCTGGCGGTGGCCAGCGGTGCCGTCGGGATGCTGTATGCACTTGGCTTTGCAGGCAGCATCGAAGCTCTCGGTGTCATCTCCAACACCGACCTCATCACCGCGATGGTGCTGCTGTTGCTGGCGCTGTTCTTCGTCCAGCTGGGCGACCATGCCGCAGAGCGCGAGGCTCAGCGCCGCAAATACATCGACCGCCGCCACGCCCGCACCGAAGAGCCGGAGTACCGGCAGAACCGGAGGGACGCATGAACGCAAAAAAGCCCGTCGGTGCTGGAACACCGGCGAGCTGCGGGGATGATGGATTGTCTACGCCCATCGTCCCCGATGATAGCACATCAGAAAGGATTTTGCAAATGAAAGGTATTTTAGCTGAACCGGGCAAGGCCCCGGTGATCGCATCCCTTCCCGACAGCCTGTGGGCCATTGAGAACCGGCTGGGCATCCCCTGCGAGATGATCGTGCTGCCCCGCACCCCGGCGGTGCTGTTCGTGGGCCGGTACGATGGCCCCATCCAGCCCGCCAGTCTGCTCAACCGGAAGTACCGGGGTCGTCAGCTTTACGGCTCCATCCTCTGCTACGGCTGGAAGGGCAACAACATCCAGCCCATGAGCAAAGATGTGCAGACCGAGATGCTGGACCGCCTGAAGGGCGCGGAGGTGAGAGTGTGACTACCTATATCTGCAAATGCGGACGGCGAGTGAAGAAATCCACCGATGCCAGTACCACTGGCAACCGCCTATCCGGCTATGCACCCGGCCATGAGTGCTGGGGATGCCCCTACGCCATGCCATACGGAAACTATCAATGGGATGAAAGTGCTAGAACTGTCAGCCGGGAGACTCAGGGCTACGAATGCCGGATGAGCAAGACCCTCACCTATGCGTCGGAGTTTGCTGGCTCTATCAAGGATAAATGCACTTGTCGAGTGCATAGTCTGGACTTCGACTTTCTGTCTCAGGTCTCCGCATGGATCAAAGACACTTATCCAGACAGAGAGATTTTTGGCTCGTTTTCCAAAGATATTCGTGCATCGGACTATGGATCTGATGGCCGTTACTGCCTGACCATCACCTGCACCCAGAATCTGAAAGGCATTGCCGCAAAAAGAGAGCTGCTTGGTCAGTTCTTTACTCCGAATGGTAGCCGCAAGGACATGACACCGCAGCAGGAAATGGAAAAGATTCTTGCTGACATCAAAAAAGCAAAGGAGATTTTCTCATGTACACCTGCCCAGAATGCGGATGCTGCTGCGACCATGACAAGCCCTGCTGCCAGCAGTTCGGCGGCGGCAATACCGACCACCTCGGCGAGCGAGGCGGCTGCAAACGGCTTGACCCCCGCGCTGTCCCCGCAGAGCAGCGCATCGGCCCCTGTTGTTCCTGCGGAGACTTCTTTTGCATCCGCAGCTGTCCCCAGCTTTGACTTCTCCGCTCTGGGCGATTTATCCCAGCAGGCCGCAGACGCCGACCAGCAGTTTGATCTGCACTATGGTGCGGCGCAGGACGAGTATCTGATCTCCTGCATCTACCTCGCCCGGATCCACGCTTTGACCGCCAAGGCGGGCCGGTATGGCGGCGGCACATGGACAAAGTGGTATGAAAGCAAGGGTATGAGCAAGTCGGGTGCATGGAATATGGTGCAGACCGGAGAATCTTTTAATGGTTCAACGATTGAACAATTAAAACAGCTGCCAGAACTGACCCGCAAAGATTTGAACCTCATCGCCCGCAGCGGCTGCGCCGACCAGTTGACCGAAGCCGCCGGAGACAGGCAGCGGGTGCAGGAGCTTTTAGCCCAGCTCAAGGCCAAAGAGTACAAGCTGAACGAAACGCAGGCCAGATTGAAGAGCGCCTGCATTCAGGAGCAGGAGTCGCGGGACGCAATGAACACCGCCAATGCTCAGCTGGAAGCCGCCCACGCCGACATTAAAGGTCTGACCGAACAGAACGCCAAGCTCCAGCAGAGCTACGACGATGCAGACGAGAACCGCATTGCCGCCCGGCTCCAGTGCCAGAAAGCCGAAGAGGAGCGTGATAAGGCTGAGGCACGCGTCCGCGATGCCGAAGAGGCCCTGAAGCACCAGCCCATCGTGGGCGTTATCGACGAGGAAGAAATTGACCGCCGCGCAGATGCCCGGAACGCAGAGCTTGCCAAGGACAACGCAGACCTGAAAAAGCAGATAGCGGCTCTCCACTCCAAAATCAGCGACGCTGCACAGGCCGATTTTGAAAATGCCAACAGCATCGCCTTCTCCTGCCGCCGTGCATGGGACACCGGAAAGGGCAGTTACTCCCGCCTGGTCGGCGAGGACTTGGAAACGACCTTTGCCAGCTTATGTGAAACATTGAACAGCATCCGTGAGGAAGCTGCACGGCTCTGCCGTCAGCCGCCGGAATATGACGGAGGTGGAGAAGATGAGTAATCCGCTTGCCCGCAGAGCGCGAATCAAAGACCTGTCCAACAAGGCCGAGGGCATTTTCCAGTACGTCGGGAACGACAATGTGCTGTTCCGGCTCATCAGTACCGGCAACAAGCTCACCAGCGACGTCAACTATGCTGTGGCTCTGTTCACCGGCTTCGCCCGCAGCCATCAGCTGGGCAGTCAGGAGACCCGCCGCACAATCGACTCGATTTATCGCCGGGTCGGTGAGCTCATGTGCCTCATCGACATCGTTCATGCCGCTGCTGGCGAAGAAATCATGCCTGAGCCGTATGAATCCATAGATTTTTGTTACATGACCGAGTACCGCACCATGCTACGGGAGGCCGTCATTCGTGGGATGCCGGACAACTACAAAGGCCCGGCACAGAATTCCTACGCCATCAGCCTCGTCAAACCAAGCGTTGGCTACGGCGATGGTTACACACCGGACGAGTACGATGACGATTTCTTTGCCCGTTTCACTCGCCAGGAAGAACCCCGGGACCGGAAGCTCGTCTTCCGTTGCACCAAATCCGAGCTTGACGCCATCAAGCGTTATGCAAATATCATCGATATTAAATTTACCGAGGAGGAAATTCACCATGCCTGAAAAAATGAACCAGTCTCCTGCTGAAATGCTCAACCAGAATGCGGCTGTCGCCCAGAACGCCGAGGTGCCTGCACCTGTTGCGCCCACTGCACCCGCTCAGCCTCCGCAGCGTCAGAGCTACGCCGAGAAGGTGCAGGGCCTGACCATTGACGAGCGCAACTGGATGCTTGCAAAGTCCAAAGCCGCCGCGATGGCGCAGCTGCCCGAAGGTTTTCTGCCTCAGACCTACACCGGCAATCCCGGCGCGTGTGCCATCGCCTGCGAGATGGCCCTGCGCATGGGCGTCTCGCACCTTTTCGTCATGCAGAACCTTTACGTCGTCCATGGTATGCCCACATGGAGCGGCAAGAGCTGCAAGGCTCTCATCGACAACAGCGGCCAGTTTGCAGGCCGCACCCGCTACCGCATGGAGGGCGAAGAAGGCACCGACAACTGGGGCTGCCGCCTGATCGGCGTGGACAAGCTCACCGGCGAAAAGGTCGAAGGTCCGAAAGTCACGGTCAAGATGGCAAAGGATGCCGGGTGGTGGAACAAGAATGGCAGCTACTGGCCCAAAATGACCGAAATGATGCTCAAGTACCGCGCCGCCGCTTACTTTGCCCGCGCCGAGTGTCCGGAGGTCCTGATGGGCGCCAACATCGACTACGAGGTAGGCGCTGGCGACGCCGAGGAAGAGGGTGTGGCCCATGCTTAATGTTGTTGCATTGATGGGTCGTCTGGTCTACGAACCGGAATTGAAGACCACCCAGAACGGCACCAACGTGTGCAGTTTCCGCATTGCCTGTGACCGCAACTTTGCCCGTCAGGGCGAGCAGCGTCAGGCCGATTTCATCGACATCGTCGCGTGGAGGCAGACCGCCGAGTTCGTCTGTAAGTATTTCCAGAAGGGCAGCATGATCGCAGTCGAAGGCAGCTTGCAGATGACCTCGTACCAGGACAAGAACGGCAACAACCGCACCAAAGTTGAGGTCGTCGCCAGTAACGTGAGCTTCTGCGGCAGTAAGGCCGCAGAGCGGGCTGTCGTGAAGGATTTTGACCAGCAGACAGCAAATCATGTTCAGGAAGCAAAGGCCGCACAGAGCGCTCCGCAGGCCCAACAGACCAGTTTTGCCAGCCAGAGCTATCGCGCCGAGCGCAAATCACCCGACGGTCAGCCGGTCGCTGTCCCCGACGCAGAAGCGTACAATCCTGATGGCTTTTCCATCATTGATGACAGTGACGACC
>OGZK01003845.1_pt1 | contig 11237 bp, 12 predicted proteins | sample 1576791 | NCBI WGS metagenome assembly OGZK01 (sample SAMEA3541556, study PRJEB24748) | human gut metagenome | biome: human gut; feature: human-associated habitat; material: faeces | place: China | collected 2012
TGTTAACAATCATCCCGAACATTTTGTTCACTATCTGGGCTTGACAGAGTCGCCGACCCCTACAAGCTGCGTGTCAATAAATTACTGCAAACTTTGCGTGCGAATGATATCTGCCACTGTTGCATACTATATTACTTTGAGCGACAGCGAAACAACCCCTCAGTCTCAGTTTATGCCAAGCCAGTTCCCCTTGCAGGAACGCCTAAGTGGATTTTGCGGCAAATCCCAATTTGCATATTTTTTTCTACTCAATTGCCAAAAATAAAACAGCCGCAGCAAAATTGCTGTGGCTGTCCGTTTTTATGATATTGTTTCTTATTCCGAAGCTGCCGTAGCGTCAAAATCGAGTCCGGAATTCGGGTTCTGGCAGTATTTCATCGAAGCCTTGTAGAACCAGATGTATTCGCCGTCGCTGACAGCGACATTTGTAGCCTTGGTTATGCGAGTTTCAGCGATTCTCGCGGAGTCTGTGGCATCCGTTGAATTTTTGTAGACCGCGTAGTAGCTTTTTCCGCTGCCGTCCGGGGTTATTGTATATGTGCCGGCCTTTATGTCCTTGCCGACCTTGTACATTGCGGGAGTCGTGCCGTCGCAGCCTATCGAAGCCATGTCGTGCGAAGCTGCGTCATAGAGCTCACAGCCTGTGATGTGGACATATCCGTTCTTTGACAGCGTATAATAGACAGAGACATCGACCATCTTGAAATCGCTTGCAACATTCTGAACATAGGGGTCAACGCTCTTTTTGAAGCTGAGTCCGCCGTATGCGCCGGAGGCTTTCTTGATTATGTATTCGCCCTTCTGAATATCCCTGCCTATCTTGTATGTGCCGGGGGCATATTTGCCGTTGACCGCCTTGGGATGCTCGCTGGCGGTGTTGATGAACTTGCAGCCGCTGATGTAGAGCTCGTAGCCGCTTTCAAGAGTAACGAGCGTATGCGTGCCGTCTATCGTTATATCATAGGCGAGGGGCTGACCTTTGTCATCTTTTTTCTTGCCGTCCCAGAGGAGCGCGGAGTAGTTTGAAGAGGTCTTGACAATATAATATTCGCCGGGGGCGAGTTTGCCGCTTCCGCTGCCGCATTTGTAGTTGCCCGCGCCGTTCCAACCGGTGGAGCTGCCGTCGTCGGGCTTCTCGGTCGAGTTGGTCGGGAGAGTGACCACCTGCGCATCGGTCGTTGCCGCGGCGGGGACAGTCTGAGTCGGTCTGCCAGAGGGCTTTGTCTCTTTTGCAGTGGAGCTTTCAGCCGCGGTGCTGTCCGCAGAGGGCTCTGTTGTGCCGACAGCGTCGGCAGCATCAGTTTCCGCCGAGGCGGCTGTTGTGTCCTGATTGTCCTTATTGTTCTTGCACCCTGCAAACGCCAGAACACCGGCGAGCATAGCCATGCAGAGAATAATAGATATAAGCTTTTTCATCTTTTTTCCCTTTCGTGAGGATTATTGCGGGCTTACCCGTTTTGTCCATTATACCAAACCTGAACATTCAAGTCAACACGGGCAAAAAAGGCAAAAAAAGGAAGAGCCGCATCTCTGCGACTCTTCAATCGATTGATTTTGGTTTAGCTTGCGGGAGTCTCGGGAGTCTCGGGTTTCTCGGGAGTTTCCGGCTTTTCCGGGGTCTCCGGAGCCGAAGTGGTTGTTTCGGGAGCATCCGTTGTAGTCTCAGGAGCGGCGGTTGTGCCGGGCTCGACATACGGAACAAGCTTTAAGCCGCTGCTGCGGAAATAGGTGCCATCTGTGAGTGTGATTACAGTGCCTGCCTTAACATTCTCTTTGTAGTCCTTGATGGAGAGCTCGATATATCTCAGATCGTAATAGACCATGTATCCGTTTTCGGAATCCGTGGGAACGAGGGTGTACTTGCCGGGCTTTATGTCCTTGCCGACCTTGTACATTCCGGAGTTGTAGCTGCCGTCGCTGTTTGCACCGGGGATTTTTACTCCGAGGGAAGTGTCTTCCATGAACAGGACGCGCTGACCCTTTTCAAGGTTGTAATAAACGGGATAATCCTCGGCGAACATGATTGCCGTTGCGTCCTCGTCAAAATAATCGCTTGATGAGAAAACGGTGAAGAACGAGCCTTCGGATGAACCGAGAGTGGTTATGCCTGCGGGGATGTCAACGCCGACTCTGTAGGAGCCGATCTTGTATTTGCCGTTTGTGGCGCCCATCTTATTGACTTCGGAGGCGAGGATGAATTTGCCGTTCTTGACTTCAAGAGTATATCCGGCTTTCATGGTGACGAACAGTCCGCAGGGAAGAATATCAAATTCAAGCTCGCCGTCTTTGCCGTCGGTAAGCATAAGCGAGCATTTCTTTGAATTGGGAACTACATAGTATTCGCCTGCCGCGAGGTTCTTGCCGCAGGTATATTTTCCGTCCTTTTTCCACTCGGGCTTTCTGACCGAGGGAGTGGTGGTGTTGACCTGACCGGGATTTCTTGAGATGTCTGTAACCCTTCTGACGGCGTCGGAAGCGGGCTCTTTCTTCTCGGGTTCGGTCGTCTCTTCGGACGAGGGTTCGGTGCTCTCATCGGTGACTGCGTCGACTGCCGCGCCGCTCTCGGAGGGGGCAGTTGTGTCGTCGCCGTTCTTCTTCGACTTGCAGCCGCAGAAGAGGAACATTATCGCGCACATGATGAGCGCAACGGCGGAGATAAGTTTTCTTTTCATTGTCTTTTCCTTTCTTTTTTTGACTTTCTTTTTTCTTTCCCTGAGAAGACTTCACGGAATAATTCCGTTCGGTCAATCTCAAATTGAGTATATCAAAATATGCAAAACTTGTCAACAAAAATTCACCGAAAAATGTCAATTTGAACAAACATATGGGGAGGATGTGAAAAGCGTGACTAAAAAATATATAAAAAATTATATTTTGCTGCGAAATTTATGTTAACTTTGTTGACTTAATTTGCCGAATGTTTTAAACTATGTTACAGAATAAAAAATTAACATACGGAGGAATGACAATGTTCAAACGCACCCTGTCGCTGCTGCTCTGCCTGCTTGTTGCGGTGCCTTCGCTCGCGTTCTGCGCCTTTGCGCAGGAGAACGAGGTGTCTCCTGCGGAGATAAGCTACGAGATAACAGACCCTTATGCGGATGTCGATTGGGACAGCTGGGGAATATATAAGGCTCAGCTGCACACCCAGAGCAACGCGAGCGACGGCTATCTGCCGATCCACGAAGTCGTTGAGAGACACTATGACCTCAACTACGATATCCTCGCGCTCACAGACCACGGCACGATAAACAAGGGCTGGGATCAGAAGCCGCAGCTCGTGCCGCTGATAAGACTCGTCAAATATGAGCGCACGAAGCTCGCGCCCATTTACCCGCTGACCGATGAGGAGTACAAGGCCTATACGACCGGCACTGCCGCATCGCAGACGAGAACGCATAACAACGGTATGCTCGATGTCCCGCAGGGCATAGAGCTCAATATGGCGACCCCGAAGTGCGACTGCCATCTGACCGGCTACTATGCCGATTACGGTCAGGGTCTCGCCGGCGTTTACGGCGACTATGAGACCCCGTCGAAGGGCGTGCGACGCAAGGGCGGAATATCCATGCTCTCCCATGTCGGCGAGTATGTCTATCCCGAAAAGGACAGCAAAGACCATGTTGGTCAGAAGATAGACGATTATTATGCCAACAAATTTGCGCGCATCTTCCTCGACAACAAGGGCTCGAGCGTCGGCATGGGCATCAACAGCGCCACCGACGCGCACACCCGCTGCGACCGCATACTTTATGATCAGATACTCCAGAAGACCATACCCAACGATGTTGTCCCGTGGGGCTTTGCTTTCTCCGATTCCCACGATGTCCGCTCGATAAACGACGCCTATACCATGATGGTTCTGCCGGAGCTCACAAACGAGAATGTTCGCAAGGGCATGGAGAACGGCTGGTGCTTCGCAGTCTCCCACTATTCAAACGGTGTTGAGCTCAACGGCATGGAAGAGATGCCCGGCTTCGACGAGGATAAGGTCTATGACACCGAGGCATATCTTCGCGACGACACTCCGCTCGTCACCCGAGTGACCGTCGACGACGAAAACGACACGATAAGCATCGAGGGCACAAACTTCAATGCGATAACCTGGGTATCGAACTGCAATGTTATCAAGCGCGAGACGGATATAGACAGCGGCAAGGCGACCCTCGATCTCCGCGCGGACGATCTGCTCAACACGCCCTATCTCTATGTCAGATTCTATATCACGGGCGACAACGGCATCTGCTATTCTCAGCCCTTCGTTATCAGAAGAAACGGCGAGGACTTCGGCAAGGTCAGAGTTCCGAGAACCCACGATCTCTCGACCGCCCTGCGCGCCACAGTTACAGTGCTCGACTGGACTTATTTCAAGTTCAATCCCATTGTCTGGGCGTTCAAGTATTTCTTCCTCGGCTACAATGTTTTCGATCATTTCTTCGACGCATATTGATTTAAGGAGAATATATAAATGAAGAAGAACTTCAAGCGCGTTCTGTCGGCTGCGCTGGTTGTCGTGATGCTGTTCACCGCTTTCCCGGCGGCGTTCGCGTTCGGCTCGAAAGAGACGGATTATACGATAATCAGCCCCTATGAGCAGGTCGACTGGAACACATGGAAAACTTATAAAGCAAATCTCCACGCACACTGCGACGCTCGACGAGATGGTCGAGGAATATTATAAGGCGGACTATGATATCCTTGCGATGACCGACCACGGCGTTATCACAAACGGCTGGACGAGTGAGCGAGAGACGAACGGAATTTTCAACAAGTTCAGAAAAGTCTACCCGATGAGCGAAGAAAACTACGAGCGCATCACAAAGGGACTTGACCGCGGCGGCAGAGGCATGACCGATATCCGCGGCGGAATCGAATGCAATATGGCTGTTATCTCGAAGACTCATGTCAACGGATATTTCACCACCTACGGACAGGGAGAGTGGGGAATCGAAAACGATTACAGAACCGCTCCCGTTGAAATCGAAAAGGCGGGCGGCTATTCCGTGCTCAACCATGTCGGCGACTGGGTCGATTCCGGCAGATTCCCGCACCGTTCTCACTGGAACGTCTACATAGCCTATTTCGCGGGCATATTCATCGACTGCCCGAGCTGCCTCGGCATGGAGATAGTCAACAACACCGACAGAGTCACCCGCGGCGACCGTGAGCTTTGGGATGAACTGCTCCAGGTCGTTATACCCAAGGGCAGAAATATCTGGGCTTTTGCCGATGACGATTCCGAAAAGCTCAACGAGGTCGGCAGATCTTTCGAGTTCTTCGTCCTGCCCGAGAACAACGAGGCGAATGTCAAAAAAGCGATGAAAGACGGCAACTTCTTTGCCGCGAGCAAATATTACAAGACCACCGACGGAGTCGGCGACTTTGACGGCGACGGCAATGTGCCGCTCGTGACGGATATCAAGGTCGATCAGAATGCGAATACGATAACCGTCGCCACCGATCCTACCCGCGACTGCCGGGTCATCGAGTGGATAGCAGACGGCAAAGTTATCGCCACGGGCAACACCATAGACCTCAACGACTATGAAAAGGATCTCGGCTGCTATATACGCTTCCAGATGAAGGGCAGTGGCGGCGTGACCTATTCTCAGCCGTTCGAGCTTCAGTACAAGGGCAGAATAGATAAGCCTGTCCCCAACTGGGCACTCTGGGTCTTCAAGACCGAAGCGGGTCAGAAGTTCATGAAGTTCTATCATTCCCATTCTTTCGCTCTCGGTGCGCTCATCGCCGAGAAGATAAGAATCCTCATCGAGGATAACATCAAAAAGTAAACTGCGGCACTTCTCTGGCTTTTCCCGGAGGGGTGCTCTGTGCTTTGAAAGCACTTTTTCTTATAACTTTGATATCTTTGTTAAATTTTTGTGTCGCGGTACAAAAATAATTTGAAAAATGAAGATTGTTTATTATTTTTGCATATTGTCTTTTGCTATGTTGGTGATATAATTTAGTAGCTGAAAGAAGCAGAAATAGTATATATAATAGGTATACCGAAGATGTATACCAAAACAGCGCAAAAGAGGTGCAGTTATGGAAAGCATCATTAAAACGATAGTCGATATGGACAAGCGCGCGAGAAAGCGCACCATGGAGGAACAGGAGTTCTTCGACAAGGCGGATTCCGAGCTTGCCGAGCAGGCGAAGAAGATTCAAGCTGAGGAGCAGGAACGCGCCGACAGCGAGATAGCAAAGACCGCATCCGAATATGACGCAAAGCTGAAAGCGGCTCTCGACGAGATAGAGAAGAAGGCTCAGGCAGTCTCCGATACTCTCGACGAGCAGAGCAAGGCTAACCGCGAAAAATGGGCGCAGGAGCTCGCCGACAGAGCCGTGAACGCCGACTGATCAGATTTTTTTGAAAGGAAGTGTGCCGTATGACAGTTTCGTCCGCCGCAAACGCAGTGCTCGCAAAGGCTCGTGCTATGTACGGCAAACGCCTGACCGCACAGAACTACACCGATCTGCTTGCCTGCCGTTCCGTCAACGAGGCGGCGGCTTATCTGAAGGCTCACACCGCCTATGCCGATGCGTTCGAGGGCGTGACAATGGGCTCGCTCAGACGCTGGCAGATAGAAATACTGCTCAGGGAGCATCTTTCAAACAACTTCGCTTCCCTTTGCAGATATGAAAAATCCATCGGCGACGGCTTTTATAAATATTTCGTGACGCTGAGCGATGTTGATATGCTGCTCCATTCGGTGCGCTATCTCAACAGCCGCCACCCGGAGAAGAACCTCGCCAAAGTGCCCGACTTCTTCGTGCGCCACTCGGAGCTCAACGCCTCAGCGCTTGAGACCGCGACAAATGTTGATCTGCTTTTGGCGGCAGTCGAGGGCTCACCGTATAAAGCGGTTCTTGCCCCGTTTGCCTCTGTCGGTTCCGACGGCAGACCCGATTATTTCGCCATGGAGCTGGCGCTCAACAAATATCTCCACTCGCAGGCGGAGGCGCTCATCAAAAAGAACTACAAGGGCAAGGAACGCAAGGAGCTTGACGCGATGCACGCGTTCGATACGGATGCCGAGAATATCGTCTCGCTCTACAGGCTCAAGCGCCTTACCAATATGCCGCAGAGCGTGCTCACCACGATGCTTATGCCCGGCGGAACGCTCGATGAGAAGGCGCTGACAGGATTTATGAAAGCGCCGGATGCCGAAAAGGCACTCCAAACGCTCAAGGGCACGGCGTATGCCGCGTTTGCCGAGCGGGGTGACCGATCGGTCGAGCAGGTGAGTGCAAAGCTCAGATATGACCGCGCGAAAGGTCTTGTGCGGTTTTCAACTTTCCCGAGCGTCGTGATGATGAGTTATGTCGCGCTCGCGGAGAATGAAGCAGAAAATCTTACCCACATTATTGAGGGTATAAGATATAATATTCCGCCCGAAGAAATAAGCCGGTTCCTTATCGGCGTGGGCGACTGACAGCTTTTTAAGAGTTTAAAAGGACGGTGATAAACCTTGGCAGTTGCAAAAATGAAGCTTGTTAAAGTCACAGGTCCGCTCGACCAGCTTAACAATTTCATTTCAACCTGCTGCTTGGACGGATCGTTCCATCCCGAGCAGGCAACGCAGTATATGTCTGCGTCAATGGGTTATTCGACGCTCAGCGAGGAAAACCCGTATGCGCCGATGCTGCAAAAAATAGAGGAGCTTATCCGCGAGAATGATTCCGCGCCCGACCCGACGATAGTCGGCGACCGCTCGCGTGAGATTCAGCTCGACGATAAGACCAGCGCCTACATCGACGAACTGGACGAAAAATTGTCCGCGATGCACGACGAGTACAAGGAGCTTGAGGATCAGCTCGAGCAGTGCCGAAACGGCATTGCGAAATATGAGCATTTCACGGGCTTCGATGTCGGACTCGATGAGCTGTTCAACTGCAAGTTCATCAAGACCCGCTTCGGTCATATGCCCAAAGAGAGCTACGAAAAGCTCGTCGCCTATGACGACGACCCCTATGTGCTCTTCATCCCGTGCTCGACCGATGCGACCGACTATTGGGGCGTCTACTGCGCGCCGAGAGAGCGCGTCGACGAGGTCGACAGCATCTTCGCGGGACTCAATTTCGAGCGTCTCCAGGTTCCCTCGGCGGTCGGTACCGTTGAGCAGGTAATAGATCAGCTCAAGAGCAATATCGAGATTATCGAGGGCGACTTAAAGCAGCTTGACGAGCGTGCCGCGGCACTCTGGAAAGAGAACCGCAAACGCTGCAACGAGATATATACGAAGCTCGTCGATCTCAATACAGTCTTTGAGATGCGCCGCTACGCCGCGTGCCACAACAAGTATTTCTTCTATGTTGGCTGGGTGCTCGCACACGATTCAAAGGCGTTCGAGAAGAAAGCGGAGGCTATAGAGAATGTCGAAGTCGAGGAGAATGACCCCGACAAGAGCTCCGGAAAGACTCCGCCCGTGAAGCTCAGAAACCCCGCGATATTCAAGCCCTATGAGTACTTCGTCGATATGTACGGCTTGCCGTCATATTCGGATATCGATGTCACGGGCTTCGTCGCGATAACTTATACACTGCTGTTCGGCATCATGTTCGGCGATCTCGGTCAGGGACTTGTGCTCTTCCTGCTCGGTATCCTCGGCTGGAAGATAAAGAAGATGCCCCTCGCACGCATACTTATCCCGTGCGGTCTTTCGAGTGCGGTGTTCGGCTTCGTGTTCGGCTCGGTGTTCGGATATGAAGATATGCTCGACCCCGTCTATCATGCGCTGGGCATGGCGTCAAAGCCGCTGAGCGTTATGGATTCGATAAACACCGTTCTGATAGTTGCTATCGGCATAGGCGTCGTCCTTGTCGTGACCGCGATGCTCCTGAATGTAATATCCTGCCTCAAGCATAAGAAGATAGGCGAGGCGATATTCAGCAACAACGGACTCGTCGGCATACTGTTCTATCTCGCGGGCGTTGCGTTCTGCGTAGCGTTCATGAACGGTCCCCAGGTTCTCCCGAACAGCGTGCTGTTCAGCGTCATGGGCGTCTGCGCCGTGCTGCTCTATATCAAAGAGATACCGATCGGTATTATAGACAAGCATCCGGACTGGAAGCCCGACAGCATCGTTGACTTCCTGCTCCAGAACCTGTTCGAGCTTATCGAATATGTCCTGTCCTATTTCAGCAACACCGTGTCCTTCCTTCGTGTCGGCGCGTTTGTTATAGTCCACGCCAGTATGATGATGGTCGTCTTCACCCTCGGCGGTGACGGCAGCAATATCCCCGTTATCATCATAGGCAACATTATCGTCATCGCCCTTGAAGGTCTGCTTTCGGGCATTCAGGGACTGCGTCTTGAGTTCTACGAGATGTTCAGCCGCTTCTATGAAGGCGGCGGCAGGGCGTTCACACCCGCAAAGCTCGAGCAGGCTCAGACGAATCTGAAAACTAAAATTGCCGGTAAAAAGGCCAAAAAGGCTTTAGCCAATAAAGACTAATCGGAGGTAAAGTAAAATGACAACTCTTTTTTATTCCGTTATGATCGTAGTTCCCGCGGCGGTGCTTCTCGCATCCGTTGTGTACACAATGAAGAAGCACTCTGAGGGTCAGAGCATCAAAAAGAGCCTTCGCATGAACGCGGCAACTTTCGCCGTCATGGTTCTGCTCGTCGCAGGCTGCGCTATGGGCGCTTTTGCAACCGGCAGCGAGGACACTACCGCAGCTCCGGCTGATACAACCGCCGCTCAGGCTTCCGACGCAGTCGCCGAGAGCGCAGAAGCGACAACCGTTAAAGATAACTCCAAGGGTCTCGGACTTCTTGCCGCTGGTCTTGTTACCGGTCTTGCCGGTATCGGCGGCGGTATCGCAGTTGCCGCCGGCGCTCCCGCAGCTATCGCCGCAACGAGCGAGGATCCCAAGGCATTCGGTAAAGCGCTTATCTTCGTCGCCCTCGGTGAGTCGATAGCCCTTTACGGTGTCGTTATCTCCATACTTATCCTCAACAAGGTCTGACGCCCTCAGGGCAGAAGAACGGCGGCGTAAAGCAATATAACTTTACGCTGCGTTGAAAGGAACGGAAGTTATGCGTTTTTATTTGATAAGCGACAATGCCGATACGCTTGTCGGAATGCGCCTTGCGGGTATCGACGGAGAGCTTGTGCACGACGCTCAGTCGGTCGAGGATGCGGTCAACCGCTGCCTCGCCGATGAAGAGGTCGGCATCATTCTCATCACGCACCCGCTGTGTGAGCTGTGCGGCGATTTCATAACGCAGACAAAGCGCAGCTACGATAAGCCGCTGATAGTCGAGATCCCAGACCGCCACGGTTCGCAGGGGAGCGACTCCATCGCGCGCTATGTGCGCGACACTATCGGCATAAAGATTTGAGGTGTTTAACCAATGCTCAATCAGGAAGAAAGAGCCGCAAAGTTTTTTGACGCCATAACCAAGGACGCCGAGGAACGCCACGAGGAGATGACCCGCAAGACCCGCGAAACGGTCGAAAGCGGACTTGAAAAGGCAAAGACGAAGGCGCACTCCCAGGCTCAGGCTAAAATAGAGCGCGAGCGTATGCTCAAGGAGCAGGAGTTCAACCGCACCGTTGCCAATGAGAGAACTCAGCAGCGCGCCCGCCTGACCGACAAGCGCGGCGCAATTACCGACGAGGTTTTTGGTGACGCGCGTGAAAAGCTCACTGCCTTTACAGAGTCGGACGGCTACGCGGATTTTCTCAAAAAGAGCGCGGCAGGTTTTGCGGCGGTTTTTCCGCAGGGGGATGTGACCGTCTATGTCCGCCCCGGCGATATGCGCTTTGCGGATGATATAAAGAAAGCTTTCGGCAGGGACTGCAAGGTCGAGAGCAGTGATGAAATAACCATTGGCGGATGCCGCGCCGGAGTCGTCGGCGGCAGCACCGTGGCTGACGATACGCTCGACACACGCCTTGAAGCGCAGCGCGAGTGGTTCCTCGAAAATTCGGGAATGTCAGTAATACTTTAACGGTCGGAGGTGAACGGCTTGTCCGAGAATAATGTTATATACGGAATAAACGGACCCGTCGTTACGATAAAGGGCGAGACGGGACTGAGCATGATGGAGATGGTCTACGTCGGCGAGAAGCGGCTTGTCGGCGAAGTCATACGCCTTGACAAGGATCTCACCACCATTCAGGTCTACGAGGAGACGACCGGGCTCAAGCCCGGCGAGCCGGTCTATGCACTGCTCTAAAGAGAAAGTCTTAGGCGGAATCAGACGAATAGTATCATCGCTGCCG
>OGZK01003853.1_pt1 | contig 11222 bp, 9 predicted proteins | sample 1576791 | NCBI WGS metagenome assembly OGZK01 (sample SAMEA3541556, study PRJEB24748) | human gut metagenome | biome: human gut; feature: human-associated habitat; material: faeces | place: China | collected 2012
TAAGGCAGATAAGAAAAATCACGGCAAGGGAATTTCTATAGTAAAAAGTATTGCCAAGAAGTATGGGGGAGATGTAGTTATTTCGGAGAAGAATAATGAATTTATAGTTTCGGTAATTTTAGACAACCGAATTTTTACCTAAAAACCCACTATTTTTACCTGTTTAAAATCAAATATTCTAAAAAATGCTATCCTTTCTTTAAGGCGTTATGCCAAGAAAAGGATAGCATTTTTTTGTTTTGTATTGAATTTTATGTTTTAGCCGTATTTGCGTTAATTCCGTTATTATACTTTGGCCTTGTGTTGCAGAAATTTGAAACTTTTATTATCAAAAAATTTAAATAAGGTTTAAAGCTACTTCCGTAAATAAGAATTATAGAGTGCATTTTTTGTCGGATTTATTACCATTTTTGCAAAAATCAACATTCACAAATATTTTTTTGATAAAATAATAAGGAGGTTGATTACAATGAAAAACAAAAAATTAACATATATTCAAAAAAGCGTTTTCTAATTTCATCAATAATTGTTTATGCCATACATATAGCGTTTTATTTAACTTTATTAATAGTGTTTGATGTTAAATTAAATATCAAAGCAAATATTCATCAAAGAGTTATGTCGGTATGGTTCGTTTTTAACATTCTGATATTGCATAGCTCGTTAATTGTTTTTGGAGGATACAGTAAATGAAAAAATTATTAAGTGTGTTACTAATTGCTTTATTGTTGCCGACTATGATGTTGATGTCTGCATGTAATGACGCAAGCAAAACTTCAGATGATAAATTATCATTTGACTACACAACAAATTTTCAATATTATTACAGTAACTTGAACGGAATAAATTTTCCTGTGACAAAATCAGAAAAAGGGTACTATGTGTTTTTGCCTAATAATTACCTTTACTATATTGACCGTAAATCACAGGCGGCAACACCGCTATGTAACAAGCCTAATTGTTCGCATAACAGTGTTGATTGTAATGCATACTTTAATTTATTTGTAAATGCATCAGGAGAATCAGCTAATGTTGTGCAATATTATGACGGTAATTTATATATTGTTGTAAAAGATGAAGATGATATGGGTAATTTTCTCGGAAATATATTGTACAAAGTTACACCCGATGGATCAACAAGGGAAAAACTGATTGAATTTAAAGACGGCATTTCGCATTGGTTGATTCATAAAGGTTATTTTTATTTCTCACAGGATAAGTTTGCCGATGATATTGATTCGTACTCAGTTTATGACAGCTTTTCGATAAAAAGATATAAAATAAATAACATTAAATCTAAGCCGGAGGAAATCTTTAACAGCAAAAATTACAGTGATAATCTTAGAGGTACTTTCCAATTTACCGCATATGATGACTATATTTATGTGCCGGTTCTTCCTATTTCAGAAGATGAAATTAAAAAGCAGGAAGAAAGCGGAAAGGTAACAGTTTCTACGTATCAGGAATTTTATTCGATTAATATCAATACGATAAAAATAAACCAAATTAGAAATGATGAAGGTGATGTTTGCTCGCCGTTTTTCTATAATGGACAGCTAACATATCTCATTGATAATTCGGATACTAACGGTAAGTTTAAATATTTTACAAGTGAACTCGACGGAAGCAATCCCAAATTTTTAACGGAAATGAATTACGGCGATAATTTGTTTGCAAATGAATCACAGCTGTATTTACAGAACTTTAGTGAAGATACAGATGAAAACGCAGCAGCTGAAAGTGACGGAGATAATGTTAAGTCTCTTGACGCTTCATTTAATGAAAAAAGTTCGTTTTTAATACCTTTTGAATGTTCAGTGTTAAACATTCCCCAGGATTCAGATTGCTTCATATTTGTTCAACAGGTGGATAATATGAATTGCGAGATTTATTTTGTTGATAAGTCAAAAACAGAATCTCTGTCAGGACAAACAGTGGAATATAAAACATTATTAAGTTCCGTGAATGTCGAGGCTGAAAATAATAACGCATTAAGCAAAGTAGATGAGAATGAAAAAATTGATACTAATGATAATGAATTGAAAAATGTTTTTGAAAATACACAAAATAAGTTGTATAAGATTTCAACATCATATGACAAAACGCTTTCTGATGAAGTCAATAGTGGCTTTTCAGTAACTTTATCTTGGGCGGGTGACGGAGGTAATTATACTGCAAATTTTCAAATATTGAAATTTAAAACCGCAGCTAATGCCGAAAAATTCGTTAAAGAAAATCCTCTTTCTTTTGTAAATGGTCAATATGTAGCTTTTGTATCTGTTGATAAAATTCCCGTAGAAATTAAAGATATGTTAGTTTCTATTATAAGAAATGAACCTATTTCGCCAATTAACAGCACTGATTTTGGCGGAGAAATCTACTCATTTAATTAAGGTTGTAATAATATGAAATTGATTATGTTCGAGATTTACAAACTGTTCAGCAAAAAACTGTTTTTAATATGCCTTGTTTTGTTTTTTACTGCAAATTCAATATTCTTGGTTTACACTCAATCAAATAATCTTGAAGTAAAAACAGTACATACTAATTTATCTGATTATGAGAATATAATATCTAAATATTCAGATTATGTGCCGACTGAAGCACAACGACAACTTGAAAGTGAATTAAAAACAGTTGAAATCGCTCTTCAATTTGACAGAACGGCAGATAACAGCAACGGCGATGATCTAAAAAATCTTGGGCGAATTACCGAACAATATAAGGCGGAGAACCCGGAGGAATACAAAAAGGCGCGGGCGTTACATTATACAAAACAAGAGCTTCTTGATAAACAAACCTATCTTTCAAATTTGGTAAATCAATGCAAGTCTTTAGTTGATTATAGCTCTTTTATAGGCGATATGGATGAGCGCGCGCAGATGCAGACAAAGTTCTCGGTTTTTGCGGAAGAAGGTTCGTTTTCATACAACAACATATTAAAAACCGCCGAGGATTTTAAAGATGTTAATAATACAAAGCTTAAAATCGGAAACAATTTTGCCGTAGAAAATTCAACAACATTTGTTCTGACCGATTTGCTCGTATTTGCGCTTGTATTTTTAATGTGCATCTATATTTTTACATTGGAAAGGGACAAGGAATTATACGGGCTTATCAGAACCGCAAAATACGGACGTATGCCGCTTATTATTTCAAAATTATTCGTCCTTATCTTTTTTACGATTTTAATATGCGCAGCATATTATTCTTCAAATATTGCACTCTGCGGATTGTACAGCGGCTTCGGCGATATGACAAGGAATATTCAGTCCTGCGAGCTTTTTATGAATTGTAATTTAAATCTGCAAATTTGGCAATATCTTGTTTTGTGGGGTTTATCAAAAATAATCACGATGTGCGTGCTTGCCCTTTTTATCGCGTTTATATTTGTTTTAGTAAAAAATACGGGAATGGTTTTTGCCGTTACCGCATTTTGGGTTTTCATTGAAGGAGTTCTTTATCTTGCAATAGGAAGCAATTCTCCCCTAAATCAGCTTAAGTATATAAACTTTTTATACTTTTTAAGCGGAAATAATATTTTCGGAAATTATCTTAATATCAATATTTTTTCACATACTGTAAATATTACCCTGACTTACGTTATAGCTATGATATTGGTCGCTATTGCTTCCGTAACGGTAATTTGCATGTCTTTTGTAAAATCCGCGCAAATAACGACAAACAATATATTTACGCCAATTCTTGAAAAATTCAGACGAAGATTTTATAAAATTCAAGGCAGCGTTTCAATATTCAAAGGCGAATGTTTTAAGCACTACAAAGGCTCAATGGCAATAATAGCGATTATTCTGCTTGTTTTTGTCGCCTACGGTAATGCTACTGATGATATTTCGGTTGTATACAGTTCGGCTCAGGAAAGCGCATACAGCGCGTATATTGATAAGCTTGAGGGCGATCTTACGCAGGAAAAAGAAGATTATTTGCGGCAACAGCAGGATTATTTTGACGGACTGAATGAAGAGCTTAACACCATTTCAACTGATATGTCCTTATCGGCTGAAGAAAAAGAAATAAGGATAACGGCTATAGATTCGATTTTGAAAACCAAGGGCGCCGCCTTTGAGGAGATTTCAAATCAAGCCTCGTACATAAAAGAGGTCGGAGAGCGTTATCATATTACTCCCATATTCATTAACTATATTGTTTATAAAAGACTTGCCCAAAATCCATCAAGAGAATGGCAGTATTTTACCTTGCTTATGGCAGTAATAATATTTATATCGTCCGATATATTTGCATATGAGCATAAAAAGCATATGATTGATCTAATTCGCTGCACAAAAAAGGGCAAGCTGAGGCTTGTACTTTCAAAAGTAATGACACTTTCGCTTACCACGCTTATATCATATACTTTAATTTATTTGCCTTATTATATAAATTTTATAAAAACCTTTGGAACAGAGTCGTTAAACACTCCTGTTGTATTTATGCAGGACTTTGCAAATATTGGCAGTACAATTTCCGTAAACAGTATGATTTTTATTACGGCGGCAGTGCATATAGCGGAGGCTGTCTCGGTTATGACGGCGGTTGCTATGCTTTCTCAAGTATTAAAGAATAATATATTGTCTATGATTGTCGGGGCGGTGATAGTATTATTTCCGTGCCTGTTATGTATGAATTTGACCGATATAAGATTATACACAAGCTTTCAAAAAGGCAGTTGGATGTGGCTTGTCCCGAGTTTGATAGTATTATGCGTATTCCTGCTGATGATTTGTTTAACTATAATTGCATTTAACTTTTCTAATATTGAATTTAAAGCTATGAGAAGGTGTAAAAATGAGGCTTGAAATAAAAAATTTATGTAAAACATATAAAAAAGGTGTAGTTAAGGCACTTGATGATTTCAGTGTTACCTTAACGCCGGGCGTTTATGGCTTGCTCGGACCAAACGGCGCAGGCAAAAGCACCCTTATGAATATCATCACCGACAACCTGAACGCCGACAGCGGAGAAGTTCTCTATGACGGCGAGGAAATTAAAAAACTCGGCAAAGACTACAGAACAGTTCTCGGCTACATGCCACAGCAACAGGGCTTGTACGATGACTTTACGCTCAACCGATTTTTGTGGTATATGGCGGCATTAAAGGGATTAAAAAAGAAGGAGGCTAAGGAAAAAATAACCTCACTTCTTGATACGGTAAATCTCACCAATGCGGCGCATAAAAAACTCGGCGGATTTTCGGGAGGTATGAAACAAAGAGCCTTGATTGCTCAGGCACTTTTGAATGACCCAAAAATTTTGATACTTGATGAACCGACTGCAGGTCTTGACCCAAAGGAGAGAATCCGTATTCGCAATTTTATAAGTGAAATTGCGGAGGATAAAATAGTATTGATTTCAACCCACGTTGTGTCGGACATTGAGTTTATTGCAAAGGAGATTATATTACTCAAAAGCGGTCAGCTTGTGTCGCATGATACCTGTACCAACCTTACAAAAGAAATTGAAAATAAGGTATTTGAAGTCGAAATTAATAAGGAAGAACTTAAATATTTTCAAGATAATTACCGTGTGTCAAATCTCTATCATAACGACGAAAAAATCATTGTAAGATTAGTAACTGATATCCCACCTGAAAACTATAAAATACAATCCGTAAAAGCAACCCTTGAGGATTTGTATCTGTATGTGTTCGAGAACGGGAAATAACAAAAACAGAAAAAATAAGAAGATATTTAATATGTGCTTGTTAAATGCCGACAGGTTTTAGCTTTTAATGCTATTACCTGTCGGCATTTTTATGCTCTTTTTTGCATTGAAAGCAGAAAGGACTTTATTGTTATACAAGAGCAGGAGTCCTCCAGTCAATTTGATTTTTTAAATTCAGATTGATTGGAGGACAAAATATGGACAACAAACGTCCCAAAAGAAGAAAAGATAAGTATAATCCTTACACATTACATACAGAAAAGGGAAAGTACTATATCTCATTTACAGATGCTAATAATTGTATTCAAAAAGTTTTAATATCTAAGAAAATATTTGATAGTTTTAATAAATTTGAGCTTGAAGATATTTCTTGGATGAATGAATACGACAGGCATTATGAACACTCTGAAATATACGAAAGCACATTACACGAAAGAGGCGCTATAAATGTTGAATGTATGGAAGAATACTTGGATAATACTCAGGATATGGAAAATTTGCACATGGCGATAAAAAATTTGCCGGAAGTGCAGAAACGCAGACTGAAAAAGTATTATTTTGAAGAAAAAACTTTTGACGAAATAGCGTTTGAAGAAGGCTGTACTTATCAAAGTATTCAAAGATCCGTGTATCGCGCAGTGAAAAAAATTAAAAATATTTTAAAAAATTCATAAATTAGGGGTGTGTTTTAGCTTTTAAGTGAGGAAACAGGTGAAGGAATAAAAATTCTTTCGCCTGTTTTCTTTTTTCAGAGAACAGGTCTTGCTCTTTGAAAATTGAATATCAGCACATCAGATACTTTCCTTCCGCTGTTCGGAACGGACAAGCCATATGAGCGAACATATTTTATATATCTTCAGGACTCAGACATTGAAAGGTAAATTCAATGACGGCGATGACAGGCAGAGGGGATAATGATACTTCCGTCAAGTCAAAAGTCGAGCGTGATAGAACCGTCGCAACCAAAGATGGCGGCCGTGGGAGATCCTCACGGTGGTGAAATTCCAATGGAGCTATATGCAATAGTCATTTGATGTGTTCCTTGTCGCAGGGTATCGAGGATAAATAGCGATAACAGGATAGTGTGAAATTTAGAGCTACCCAAAACGATTGATATTATCCCGACAGCAGAAGATTTTTTGTTTTCTGCTGTCGGGGTATTTAGAAGAAAATTACTGAAAGAAGGTGTTAAAATGTTAGGATTTATGATTGGTCTTTTTGTCGGTGCTTTTATAGGTGTAGTTTTTATGTGCTTGTGCAATGTAGCGGCAAAAGCTGATGAGCAGATGAAAGATCATATAAATGACAAAAACAAAAAATAAGGAACAGGTGATAATTTGAACGAAAACTATATAAAAGAAAATAACATTGATTCAGAACACAGAATAGAATCTGTTATAAACGACTGCAAGGTCACAATCTGCTTTTCTAAAAACAGAAATAACCATGTTGAAAGGAATATTCTCGAAAATCTTTTGGATACATTTGAGAACAGAATGAAATCTCAGATTGGATGCTGAATTTCTTTCAACTTAATTTTGGATTTCGCTGGATATTATAAAAATTATGTAGTATTGTTGGTTTGCAAAAATCGTATGAATGGGTGATAAAATGAAAAGAGTATATTGCTTGTACAGAGTATCAACCAAAGGTCAGGTTGATAAAGATGATATTCCAATGCAGAAAACCTCGTGCAGAGAATTCGCAGAGCGCAATGGCTGGACAATTCTGAAAGAATTTCAGGAAAAGGGCGTGTCGGGATTTAAGGTTTCGGCAAGTGACCGAGATGCTATTCAGGATTTGAAAGCCGCCGCAGAAAAGAAAGAATTTGATGTACTCCTTGTCTTTATGTTTGACAGAATAGGCAGAATTGATGACGAAACCCCGTTTGTCGTCGAGTGGTTCATCAAACACGGCATAGAGGTGTGGAGCGTTAATGAGGGCGAACAGCGTATGGATAATCATGTGGACAAGCTTATGAATTACATACGATTTTGGCAAGCCAACGGTGAGAGTCAGAAAACGTCAGCACGTGTTAAAACTCGCCTTAACCAAATGACGTTAGACGGCAAATTTACCGGAGGTGTTGCACCATTCGGTTACAAACTTATAAAAAGCGGTGAAGTCAATAAAAAGGGAAAAGAACTTATGGACATAGTCGTTGACGATGATGAAGCTCCGATAGTCAAGAAGATATTCGAGATGACAGTTAAAGAGGGTTATGGTTCATATCGAATGGCTGACTTTTTGAACAGTCATGGTATACGAACTCATAACAACAGTAAATTTCAATGCAACACAGTAAATCGTATTTTGAAAAATAAGATGTACTGCGGTTATTTTATATCAGGCGGTGTTGAATCCCCATACATAGAAAGACTTCACATCATTGATGAAAATGTATATGAACAAGCACAATTTATATTAAGTCAGCGTTCTAACAAAAATGAAGAGAAGAAACAAATTGCAAGAACTACGAAAGGCAGTACATTACTTTCCGGAAATATCTATTGCGCTCATTGCGGTCAAAAGATGGTATCAACAAGTTACATTGATAAATATGATAGAGCAGATGGCAGTCAGTATAAGGTTCGCAGGCAGAGATACATTTGCACAAATAAAGCAATGAAACGAGGTGCTTGTGACGGACAGTCGGCTTATGTGGCACACAGAATTGACGGTGCCGTGCTTGTAACGCTGAGGGATTATCTCGCTAAAATCAAATCAACACCAAAAGATATAGCACTCGAAAAACGCTATAAGTCAGAAATATCGGAATATAAGAGAAAGCAAACTAAGATTGAAAAAGAGATTGATAAACTAAAAAGACAGGTAATTGAATTATCTGCTGAAATAGGACGCTCTTTACTTGGTGAGAGCCGATTCGCTCCCGATATACTGTCAGCTTCTATTGACAATACAAACGATTTACTCCATAAAAAAGAATTTGAATTAAGTGATATAAAGTTCAAGCTTGCCAATCAGCAAAATGCGATGGGTAAGCTTGATTTTTATTACTCACAATTCAGAACTTGGGCAGACGAATTTGACAATTCAACAATGGAGCAGAAGAAAATGATAGCCTGTCAGCTCATAAGAGAAGTGAAAGTATCACGAGGTTATGAATTAGAGATTATATTCGACCTTAATTATGAACAATTCTTATCTCTATAAAGCCTAATAGATTGAATTTACAAATTTATTCTGCTATAATATTTTCAGCTTAGAAGTGGGTGAATATATATGAGCGAAGAAAATAAGATACAAATTTTTGAAGATAAAAAGATTCGTACTGCGTGGAATGAGTCAGAGGAAGAATGGTATTTTTCTATTGTGGATGTAATTTCAGTTCTGACTGACAGTAACGAACCTCGTCGTTACTGGAGCGATCTTAAGCGAAAACTTAAAGCTGAAGGAGCAAACCAGTTGTACGAAAATATCGTACAACTGAAAATGCAATCTCCTAAGGATGGTAAAAATTACAAAACAGATGTTGCAAATACAGAACAGCTTTTAAGATTAATACAGTCAATCCCGTCGCCAAAAGCAGAACCTTTCAAAATGTGGCTTGCAGAAGTAGGGCGTGAGAGAATTGATGAAACCATAGACCCTGAACTTACCATAGAGAGAGCCCTTGAAACATATCTGAAAAAAGGATATAGCAGAGAGTGGATAAATCAACGACTTCAAGCTATACAGGTGAGGAAAGAACTTACTGACGAATGGGATTCTCGTGGTGTAAAGCAGGGTGTAGAATATGCAATTCTGACTGATGAAATTACAAAAGCGTGGTCAGGAATGACAACCCGCCAGTATAAAAATCTCAAAGGATTGAAAAAGGAAAACCTGAGAGATAATATGAGTACCCTTGAGTTGGTACTGAATATGTTGGCAGAAGCTACTACAACTGAGATTTCCAAGGAGAAAAATCCTCAGTCTTTTTCTGAAAACAGAAGTGTTGCAAAAGAGGGCGGAGAAGTCGCCGGAAATGCACGAAAAGATATTGAGGAAAGAACAGGAAAACCTGTGATTACGGCCAAAAATGCAGTTGATTTTTCAAATCTCATTTCCGATGTAATAGAAAATGATTTTGATAAAAGTGAATAAAGTATTCTGATTGCCTTGTGAGTTAAAAAGCTCGCAAGGCATTTATTATATCCCAATTTCGAGTTTGTTCCTCGGATGTTTGGTAGATAGAATATTTTTCTGTTTATTAATGCTCGTATGTGTGTAAATCTGCGTTGTGGTAATGGAGCTGTGACCCAGCATTTGCTGAATATATCTGATGTCAACGTCCTCTTCCAGCAGGAGAGTTGCAAAAGAATGACGAAACATATGCGGAGTAATGTGCAGCGGCACTTCTGCACCGATTGCATAGTTGGTAATCATATTACGAACAGATTGTTCAGATAGACGGTTGCCGAGTCTATTTATAAAGAAAAATTTGTTGTTTGCTATTTCAAATTTAAATGATTGATTATACTTTTTGAGCAACTCCTGAACATTTTGATTGCAGATTTGAATCAGGCGTTCTTTTGAGCCCTTTCCGTAAATTTTGATTATGTAATCATTAAAATCAATTTGTTCAGTCGTGAGTGTGCATAATTCTGAAATCCTCATTCCGGTGGCAAACAGTAATTCAAGTATGAGTGTATTCCGCAGAGCAACTTTCTTAGTATAGTCAGTTTTAGCTTTGGTAAGTTGTAGATAAGCAAACCTAATAATTTGCTCAATATTATTTATGGGAATAGTTTTTGGGAGAATAAAGGGTTCTTTATACTTGATTTGTATCTTATGAAAAGGGTTAATATCAATAAGTTCCTCAATTTCAAGATAGTGAAAAAATGCTTTTAGCGAAGCGATTTTTCGTTTAACACTCTTAGGTTTGTACTTGCAATGCAGTAAATCAATGTATTGCTCAATGGATTTTTTGTTTGTCCATTCAATAGCAGATTCCATAGTGAATTCAAAATACTGCCTTAAATCAATAGTGTATGATTTTATCGTTTTCTGGTTGAGATTTTTCCTTGAAACGCAGAATTTTAGATAATCGGTTGTCAGGTCAATTGTTTGTATATTTTTTATTTCCATCGCATATAGCTCCTTATTGTTTATAAATTTATTATGCAACAGAAAATAAAGAAAGTCTATTCAAATATCTATATTTATTTTGTCTTAAAATTTTATTTGTTGAGTAATAAACAAAATTGTATTATGCAAAATGCATAAAAACACTATGTGAAATTTTATAACTGATTTGCGTAAAAGTTATTTAAATATTTGTCAAATTATGTTATAATTGACACCATAAAGGGTGATTATAAATATTTTTATATTATCTACCTCAAATATAGGCTTAGTTAAGGTTTAATACTTTTTTCTTAGAATGAGATTAAGCACTACATAGACATACACCAGTTGAATTTAAGATGTGTAGCGTATTTTGTTAACAGAAATGTATTATTGACCTTACCTGAAAATAATGAATAAAGGATAACTTACAATTATTAGAGGTTTACTTATGTTTATGTGTTTTTCTA
>OGZK01003868.1_pt1 | contig 11182 bp, 8 predicted proteins | sample 1576791 | NCBI WGS metagenome assembly OGZK01 (sample SAMEA3541556, study PRJEB24748) | human gut metagenome | biome: human gut; feature: human-associated habitat; material: faeces | place: China | collected 2012
GGGAGCAGAGCACCCTGCAGATGCACGAGCGGATACCGGCGGCGCAGTGAGTGAAGTTTCTGTATGGAGCGGGCCGACCTGCGGCTTTTGCGGATTGTAAAAAGATGTCGCTTTACAGATGCGGCGTCTTTTTTTATAATAGAGGTGGAATGACAAATGCTATTTTGGACAGGCATGAAAATGCATGAGAAAAGACGATATGAGGCTACGGATATGCGAAGGATTACAGAGGTGCTAAACCAAATCGTTCACAGTATAGAATGTAAAAATGTTTTGGAAATTGCTTGCGGCAGTGGAGAATTTTCCCTCGAAGCGGCCCAGTATGCTCATTCTGTAACATGCATTGATTTAGACGATAGTCGCTTGCTGCCATCGGTAAGGAATGCAGAAAACATAGTTTTTCTACTGATGGATGCCATTAACTTACAGATGGCAAGTGATAGCGTCGATGTTATTGTGTTCTATAATGCACTTGCGCATGTTGAAAACGAGTTAGAAAAGATCTTGAATGAATGTTATAGAGTTTTACGGAAAAGAGGGGAGCTATATTTTATCAGCTCTTTTGGAATTGATAAAATCGCTGTAGAAGCCACACTGTTGCCAATGTTAAAGAAACAAAAAATTTATTTCAGCTTGAGTCAAACAAAAAATTTTATAATTGTACAAATAGGTGCTTAATTCAGTTTGAGTAATTCACACAGGATATAACGCTAAATATAATTGTCCATTCAATATGTTTGGCGAGAAAATACAACATAAAAGGAGAACCTACTATGGAAAACAAAATCTTTACCTTACATAAAACCGTTACCGAGGCAGATACCGCTGCCCATGTGGGGAGCGGCAGCCTACCTGTATTGGCAACCCCGGTTCTTATTGCGTGGATGGAAGCGGCAGCCTGTGGCTGCTGTGCCGGACTGATGGAGGAAGGCACCACCAGTGTGGGAACGGAGATGAATATGCGACATACCGCGGCCAGCCCGGTGGGGATGAAAGTGATTGTTACGGCGGAACTGACCGCGGTGGAGGGCAGAATTCTTTCTTTCAAGGTTTATGCCGAAGATACCGCCGGTGCCATCGGCGAGGGCAGCCATACCCGTGCCATTATACGGGCGGAGCGCTTTATGGAAAAGGCCAATGCCAAGCTGGCCCAGTGAGGGAATTCCCATGATGAGTGCGGCCGCTACAAAAACGAAGCCCCGTGTGATGAGCCGGGGCGGTATCATTGCCTGCATGGTGCTGACACTGTTGACGCCAGTGGGGTTGCTGCTGATCCATCTGGCGCGCGGCAATGCCGAAGAAGTGGAGCATCTGTACAGTCGTGGATTTTATCATGGTATGGCTACTGTGCTGACAGCGCTGACCGGGAGGGTGCCCTTTTCGGTAATGGAGGTCATCCTGCTTTTGCTGGGGGCCGCTGCGCTGGTGTTCCTTGTTCTTTGGATACGGGAAGCCATCCGGCGGGGAAAACGCTGGTGGATGGTGTGCTTGAAACGGCTGTGGATCATAGTTTCGGCGGCTTCGGCGGTATTCTTTTGGTTTATTCTTACCGGGGATCTTAATTACTACCGTATTTCGGTGGGGCAGAGTCTGGGGTTGCAAACCGAGGCAACGGATGTGAAAACGCTTCGGTCACTCTGTCATCTGCTGGCGGGGCAGGCGGCGGAGCTGCGGCCACAGTGTGAGGAAGATAGCGAGGGGGTATTTGCTTCTTCCGTGACCTATGCGGAATTGGCGGAGACCGCTACTGGTGCGGTGACGGCACTGGATGAGATCTATGGGGTACAGCTCTTTGACCTGGCGGGACAGACCCGCCCCAAAGCCATGTATTTTTCAGAGGTCATGAGCTATATTCAGCTGACTGGTGTGATTTTTCCTTATATCTCGGAGCCGAACATCAATGTGCACCAACCGGCCTATGGAATCTCCTCCACCATGTGCCATGAGCTTTCCCATATTTGTGGCTTTATGCGGGAGGATGAGGCAAATTTTATCGCTTATCTGGCCTGCTATAATAGCGATAATACAGAGCTGCGGTACAGCGGCGCGATGATGGGACTTATCCATGCTACAAACCGCCTGTACCGCTATGACCCAGACGCCTGGCAGGAGATTTATACGCTGCTGCCGGAAGGAGTGCTGCGGGATCTGGCGGCCAACAGCCGTTACTGGAAAAAGTACGAAACGCCGGTAGGCGAAACGGCTGACCGCTGGAACGATGCCTACCTGAAGGCCAATGACCAGACCGATGGGGTGCAGAGCTACGGCCGTATGGTCGATCTGCTCATCGCTTTTTACAGGGCGCAGGGATTGATTTGAGCAGTATATTTGCCGGTTCCTGCAAACCGAGAGAGGCCGACCCTGTGGGTTGGCCTTTTTTGCAAGTTAAGGCCATGTTAAATTTCATTTTTGGCTTGACAAATGCCGTGGGCAGGCCTATACTTGCAGATATATTTTTTACGCAAAGGAGTGCGGAACAATGAGTAAAGTGTTCATTCCGGCAGGTTACCACAGCTGCCTTTCCCTGTACGATACCCAAAAGGCCATCAGCCTGATCAAGCGGGTGTTTGAGGATACTCTCTGCGGAAATCTGAATCTCAGCCGGGTATCGGCCCCGCTGTTTGTGGAGGCTTCCACCGGCTTGAATGATGACCTAAATGGAGTGGAGCGCCCCGTTTCCTTTGATGTGCCGGATATCGGCCGGGATGCACAGGTGGTGCACTCCCTAGCCAAGTGGAAGCGCCTGGCGCTGCACCGCTACGACTTCCGTCCCGGCAAGGGCCTTTATACCGATATGAATGCCATCCGGCGGGATGAAACGCTGGATAACATTCACTCCATCTATGTGGACCAGTGGGATTGGGAAAAGGTTATCACGCCAGAGGAGCGTAATGTGGCCTATCTGAAGGCTACGGTACAGAGTATTGTGGATGCGATCGTTTCCACTCAGCGCACCCTGCGGGCCATATATCCGCAGCTGAATACGGTTCCGGACCTGGTGCCGGAGGTCACCTTCATCACCACACAGGAGCTGGAAGACCGTTACCCGGAGCTGACCCCTAAGGAGCGGGAAAATGCCATTACGAGGGAATGCGGCACTGTATTCCTAATGCAGATTGGCGGTAAGCTGCGCAGCGGCCAGCCCCATGATGGCCGTGCCCCAGACTACGATGACTGGACCCTAAATGGTGACCTGCTGGTTTATAACCGAGTGCTGGGAACAGCATTCGAGCTGTCCTCCATGGGCATCCGTGTAGATCCTGCGGCACTGGACCGCCAGCTGACCCTTTCCGGCTGTGAAAACCGCCGTACATTGCCCTTCCACCGGATGCTGCTGGCCGGAAAGCTGCCGCTGACCATTGGTGGCGGTATTGGCCAATCAAGACTGTGCATGTTCCTAATGGGGACCGCCCATATCGGTGAAGTGCAGTCTTCGGTGTGGGATGATGATACCATGCAGAAATGCGAAGCCGCGGGTATTATCCTGCTGTAAGTTCTTTAATAAAAAGACCGTCCGGTTTTGTGCCGGGCGGTTTTTGGCATTCCACTTTGTGCAGATACAAAAAGAGGGCACCTTGTGGGTGCTCTCTTTTTGTGAGAAAATATATTTAGGGAAAAACATTGAGGGGACGAAGATATTATTTAGCGAGGGTGGTAATGAGGTTATACAGGGCACGAATGGCCAGACCCAGGGTAGCTACAGCAGCAATGCCGCCCAGTACATTACGAATGACAGAGTTGGTGTAGTTGCCCAGCAGTTTTTTGCTATTGGAAATGACCAGCAGCAGAATAGCGATAAAGGGAAGAATGAAACCGCTGATGGCCTGGGCCGCTACGATGATGGCAGCGGGGGAGGTATTTACCATGGCCAGCACGGTGCCAAATACGATAACGATGATCGCCAGCAGCTTAGCTTTGGTGCAGGAGGAACCGCCCTCCCAGTGGAACAGGGCGCTGAAGATGGTCTTGAAGGTGAAGCCGACTGCGATAGCAGAGGACAGACCGGCGGCCAGCAGGCCGATATCGCCTACCACACGGGCCCAGGAACCCAGTACCGGCTCCAGAGATTTAGTGAAGGTCAGGGCGCCATTGACGGAAGTGCCAGTCCCATACAGCACAGTGCCACTAGTGATAAGAATAGAAGCAGTGATGATAATACCGATAATGATGTTGAAACGAATGTCAAAACGGGCATCGGGCAGCTCCTCAATGGAAGTGTACTTGCCCTGAGAGGTGATGGAGTGCAGGATGAGGTTCATGCCGATAAGGGTGGTACCGATGAGCGCCATGGTATTCATCAGGCCGCCTTCGGGAACAACAGGAACCAAACCGGTTACGACTTGGCCCAGGTTGGGGGCAACAGCAATAGCGGTAACAAGGAACAGAACACCCATGACGCTGACGAATACCTGCATGATGGTCTCCAAGACCTTATTGGAGGCTAAGGCGGCGATAAGGGCGATAACGCCGATGATGAGAGCGGAGACCCACTGGGGCATACCAGTGATATCCTGCAGACCGGCGGAGGCGCCGATCTCATTGCCAGACTGGAACGCGAAGCAGGAGATACCGACGGCTAAGCCGACAAATATCTGGACAAACAGGCGCCAGCCGCGGCTTTCGGGCTTCAGGGCGATGGCTGCATCTATGACATTCTTGTGAGAAGCGATGGCGATGCGGGAGGACATTTCCATGAGGACGATGAGGGCGATGCCGGAGAAGACAACGGCCCACAGCAGAGCATACTGGAACTTAACGCCCACCAGGGTAGCGGTGGTAATGGTGCCAGGGCCAATGAATGCGCTGGTAATAATAGCGGCAGGCCCCATATTTTTCAGCTTTTGCATAAAAGTCTTTTTTTCCATTAGAGTTTACCTCCTAAGTGAACTTCAGATCACATTTTTGGTTAAGTGCTTGTTGGTACAGGACCTGCGCCCCTCACGCACGGTCTATGCCAGCTTGCACTTTAGCAGATTTGAACGGTAGAACTTATTTGGTTTGGTTGAGACTCAACTTTCAAGGCGATTATACCAACTTGATAAGGCATTAACAATGGTTCTGTGCACGAAATATCGCCTATAGTGGTGGGCAATTTGCACAATCAATTGAAGTTTGTTAAAGAAGAATCAAAGAAATGCGGAAGAATTTTGTTGATGCTGCATATTGTTTCCTCCATCGCCACAAATAATTTGGCGAATTTATTGCCGACTAATAGAAAATAGGGACTTTGTAGTGCTGTGCTAAGATAAATAATGAAATGGCCTGTTGTGCACCATGCATATTCCAAATCGTTTTTTTTAGATACCGGAAACGATGACGAAAAGCCAGGAAAGTGGCACAATGAAAAAGCAAACCAGCCCAAGTATAAGTGGGCTGCCCCTCCCCGGCACCCCTCCGCCGCGGTAATGCGACTAAATACGAAAGAAATTGGTGAATGATATGGAAAGAATAGAACAAGCCAATAAGGAAGCGCTGCGGCGCATCCTCAGTGGAGAACCGGAACTCATTGATGTGTGCCCGGCCGGGGAAGTGATCCCGGAGTTAGATAACCATTCCATCGGCCATGCGGGCCCGCCCATTGCCTGGGAAGAGATGTGCGGCCCGATGCAGGGTGCTATTATGGGGGCCGCGGTATATGAAGGGATGGCTTCCACCCTGGAGGAGGCAGCCAAGATGGCCGCTTCCGGTAAGATTCATTTTATCTCCAATCACAGTATGCACTGTGTAGGCCCCATGACTGGTATGATTACCCGTTCCATGCCACTGTGGGTGGTTCGTAATAAGACCTTCGGCAATTACGCCTACAGCACCTTTAACGAAGGAATCGGCAAGGTCATGCGCTTTGGCGCTAACTCCACGGAGGTTATTGACCGCCTGCGCTGGATCCAGAATGATTTGGGCCCTGCTATGAAGAGAGCGCTCCAGGAATCCGGCCCGATTTCCCTCAAGCTCATTATTTCCCGTGCGTTGGCGATGGGTGATGAAATGCACCAGCGCAATGTAGCGGCGTCCTCGTTGCTTACCCGTGAACTGGCCCCTTACCTTGCCAATGTGGTGGAGGACCCGGCCAAGCGCTTTAAGATTCTTAGCTTCCTTTCCACCAACGATCAGTTCTTCCTGAACCTCGCCATGGCGGCGGGCAAGGCAACCATGGATCCCGTTCGTGACATTCCTCATTGCAGCGTAGTTACCGCTATGAGCCGCAACGGAACTAACTTTGGAATTCAGGTCAGCGCGCTGGGCGACCGCTGGTTCCAGGCGCCCGCCTGTATGCCGGTCGGCCTCTATTTCCCCGGTTATTCCGAAGCGGATGCCAACCCCGATATGGGCGACAGTGCCATCTGTGAGACCTTTGGAATCGGTGGCTTTGCCATGGCATCCTCTCCCGCGGTGGTGCGCTTTGTCGGCGCCGGAAATATCAGCAGCGCCATGAAGTATTCCCGCGATATGATGGAGATCACCGTTGGGGAAAACGATGCCTATGTGATGCCGACCATGGACTTTACCGGTACCGGCACAGGCATTGATATCCGCAAGGTTATTGAAACGGGTATTCTGCCTGTCATCAATACTGGTATGGCGCACAAAAAGCCTGGTGTAGGGCAGGTGGGTGCGGGTGTCGTTAAGCCTCCTATGGAGTGCTTTGAACAGGCCCTGTATGCGCTGGCCGAGTACGAAGGGATAACCGAAGAATAATCGCAACAGATAAATAAAGGAGATAACCATGAGCGATCTGAAGGAAATGATCCGGCAGGCCAATGAAACCGCCGTGAATAAACTGAAAAACGCCCAGCCCTACTGGGTGGATATCAAACCTGCCCATGAGGTGCTGGGAATTGACAAGTACACCCTGCTGCATGCAGGCCCACCCATTGCGTGGGAGGAGATGTGCGGCCCCATGCGCGGAGCCATTGTTGCCGTACTGAAATATGAAGGCCTGGCGGAAAATGATGAAGAAGCCCTTGCGCTGGCAGGCAGCGGTAAGATAAAATATGAACCGTGCCATCACCACAATGCCGTAGGTCCCATGACGGGTGTGACCTCCTATTCCATGCCGATGATTTGCGTGTTGAATAAGGAGAACGGCAATTATGCCTATTCCACCATCAATGAGGGCACCGGCAAGGGCATCCGCTTTGGCACTTCCACCAGGAAATCCGGTTTTAACTGGTCTGCCGCTGAAAACCACGCAAGGCTCTTGGTAAAACGTTTGCTCTCTGCCGTCACTGTTACGTTGGCAGTCACATGGGTCAGCGGGAATTTTCTGTCCCAGCTGATGTAGCAGTCCTCATCCGGCTCAATATCCGGCACTTCTTCTTCCGTCACCGTACCGTCGTAGGGAATCTGCAGCGTCGCAAGCACCTCGTCATCCTGTTCAAAGGTCACCGTTACCTGCGTAAAGCCGGTCGGAACTGTTTCCATTTGCATCAGTTCTTCGTAGGTACAGCGCTGCGCCTTTCCAATATAATTGATCTGATCGACACCACCCCACAGATCAGAGACGAAATAATTGTTTTCCAATGTACCGTCTTCGTTGATACAACCCGCAATGCTGCCGATCTTTTCGGTGCGATTGCCGGAAATTGTCACCATCGCAAGGCAGTTGCTGATATCATAGCCTTCCCCGGTAATGCCGCCGATTTTGTTATCACCCTTTAAATTACACAGGGCGTAGCTCTGATTGACCCTGCTGGCAGAATATCCTGCAATACCACCAAGACCGTTTCCGGATTCCAGCTGAACCGTTCCATAGTTTTCGCATGTATGGATCAACCCCAGCTCTTCGCTTCCGGCAATACCGCCGCTGTTTCTCTTTTTGCCCGCTACCGTTCCGTAGTTGATACAGTGAATCAGCACGTCGTTTGTAGTGGAACGCACCTCCACATCGGTCAGCTCTGTCAGATCCATATCAACCTCAGGATCCACATCATACTCCGTATTCATAATTCCGGCGATACCGCCTGCATTGATGTCGCCCTCAATTTTTCCGTGATTGCTGCAGCCCGAAACGACACCGAGCGTCCGCTCTGTAAGTGCTTTCCCCGAAACATCGTCAATCGCACTGCCGTTTCCGAGCAGGACGTTGACATCGTCGCTGATAATATCTGTAATTCTGGAGGACGTATTTAAAATCCTGTCCAGATCACTGGTAATCGACTGGATTCCTCCATCGACACTGTCAGTCATGCTGTCGATCGTATCGCCAGACGCTTTGCTCTGATCGGTCAGCTCCCCGGAAATATTGCTCATCGTGTTCGTCAGGGAATCTCCTGTACCTGTAAGCGTACTCTGCAGGTTTTTGATATTGTCAGATGCGGACGAAATTTCTCCCTTCATCTGATTCAGGTTATCGTCGATCTTTTCGTCGTGTTTTACTTTAATCGGATCTTTGTTGAGGATATCCGTAATTGCGTCCGCCTTGCTCTCTACTTCACTCTGACTCGGAATGGAAATAGATTCCGACGGCAGTTCAGAAGGAAGTGTGGAGGGCAGTTCACTCGGCCATTCCGAAGGCAATTCCCATCCGGAGCTGCTTTCTTCCGAAGATTCCCTGGATACACTGTCCCTGGCAAACCACGCATAATCGCCTGCCTCATCGTCCCCTGCTGCCAGATATTCTGCCGCGTCGTCTGCAGGGATTGCCGCAGCTTCTTCGTTGTTGGACGACTGGTTTTGGGTGTCGCCGTTTTCGCTGGAAGAAGGCTGTTCGCTCTCTGCAGGGCTTTCCTGCAAAGAACTGCTCTCCTGAGAAGAGCTTTCTTCCGGGCTGCTGCTTTCCGACGCGCTTTCCCCATCACTTTCCGACGCGCTGCCGCTCTCGGAGGAACTTTCTGTCAATATATCCTTCATGTCGTTTAACTTTCCATTGATATTATTGGCAGCATTCTCCGTATTTTGCCGGATGCTCTCCATCATTCTCGAAATTGTATCGTTTCCGATCTCGCCCAGATTATTCAGTGCGCTGCTCAGGCTATCCATATAGGCCGTCATCGCCGCATTATTGCCGGTAACGGTGCTCTTCATGGAATTGATCTCACTGTCCAGATTGCCCATCGTATCCTCATACTGCTGCTGCAGCGTCTGGACATAGCCCCTGGTGTCAGAGGATACGCTGCGCATCGCATCGGACATCTGCCCCATCAGGTGATTGATCTCTGAAAAATCGTCCCTCACCTTTTCCAGATGATCGGAAAGATATTCCGATTCCCGGTAAGGCTCCGCCTGACCGATGATACCGCCAACGTCCTTGCGTCCCATGACATGACCCATATTTTTACAGTTGATAACCGTGCCGCTCTGGCGCCCGATCACACCACCGACATTGTAGCCGATATGCGCATAGCCGATTTCACCTTTGTTGGTGCAGCCTGCCACCGTGCCGGAGGATCTTCCGGCGATGCCGCCTGCGTCATTTCTTGTCACGACGTTCTGCGTCAGATTCAGCGTTCCGATATCGATGCCGTTTAAATCCAGCGTTGTCTTTAAGTCCTCGTCATTGATTTTTCCTTCATTTTCACAGTTCTGAAGGATACCGCGGTTCATGCCGCAGATACCGCCGACCTCATTCGTGCCGACAATCGTGCCTTTATTATAACAGGTCAGCACGATGCCGTCCGCCCTGTTTTCCCCGACAATGCCGCCGACGTTTGTGTTGCCGGTCACAATTCCTTCAAAGCTGCAGTTTTCCAAAATGCCGTAGTTCGTTCCGACGACTCCACCGACATTTTCTGCGCTGCCAGTCACCTTCACACTGCCGGAAACGGTCAAATCCTTTACCCTGCCGGTTTTGCCGACATAACGGAAGAATCCGTAATCAGAGCCTTCCCGGGAGATTTTCAGTCCGCTTACCGTATGCCCGTTTCCGTTGAAGGTTCCCGCAAAATATGGAATGCCATCAAATGAGCTGCCGGACAGGTCGATATCGTTCTGTAAGTTGAAAATCCTGCCATAGCTGTAATAATCGTCCTGGCACCTCTGAACATATTTTAAAAACTCTTCTTTATTGGAAATCGAAATCTCTTCTACGACGATATCGGCTTCCCGGTCTTCCAGCGCTTCTTCTGCGGTAACTGCCTCTTCCTGCTTCTTTTCCTCCGCATACGCCATAGAACCGTTCTGTAAAATCGCTGTTGGCAGCATGGAAAAGCTCAATAACACCGCCAGCCATTTTTTACAGCTGTTCGTTCTGTTCTTCATCGCTGTCCTCCTTTTTCGCATCCTGTTCACCCGGCTGTGTCAACCCTTCCTGTTCCATTACAAGCTCTGTCTCTTTTCCGCCAATCGGCAGTCTGGATTCAAAAGAAGCCTGCATGGAACCGCTAAAGCTTCCCTTAATTTCCGCGTCGATTTCACCCTGTATATAGCCCTTGACACGGCCGTTTACAATCATCCGTCCGGATACATCTCTTCTGGTCGCCTGGGGCAGACTAATTGTCAAAGCAGTCTTTTCGATAATGATATCGCCCAGCAGCAGAATCTGCGGCAGGACAAACAGTACCAGTATAATGGAAATCAAGGTTCCTCTTCCCAGTGCAATACCGATCGAAGCAACTGTCGCATCCGATGCGATCTGTCCGATCAGAAAACCTGCTCCGGTCAGAATCGTACCGGAGGTAAAGATTGTCGGAAATGCCTGATTGATCGTTTCAATAATTGCCTCATGAATCGGCATCTGCTTTTTCAATACCATGTAACGGCTGGATATAACGATCGCATAGTCGATTGTCGCACCCATCTGGATTGCAGATACGATCAGGTACGCAATGAAAAATACACTTCCCCCTGTCAGCGTAGGCACAGAGAAATTGATCCAGATACTTCCCTGAATGGTCAATACCAGCAAAATCGGGAGTCCGGCGGACTGGAATGTGAACAGCAGAATAATCATAACAAACAACGCTGTCAGTACACTGATAATAATATTATCTGTTGCAAACGAAGACATCAGGTCATGATTGCTTGTGCAGTCACCTACCAGGATCACATCTGATTTATTATAATACTTCGCACAAATATTCCGGATGTCATCCATCGCCGCATACGCTTCGTCCCCTTCCGTCGGCACACTGACAGTCAGAACCAGTCTGGAATAATCCTCTCCCTGCAGCTGCAGCTGTGCATCATGCAGCGTATTATAAAGGTCCGTCAGCTTTTCATCCATATCCGCATCCAATGTGACGTA
>OGZK01003870.1_pt1 | contig 11164 bp, 11 predicted proteins | sample 1576791 | NCBI WGS metagenome assembly OGZK01 (sample SAMEA3541556, study PRJEB24748) | human gut metagenome | biome: human gut; feature: human-associated habitat; material: faeces | place: China | collected 2012
AAATCAATATGAGTGATGAACTCAAAGCCAAAATTAATTGGTCTTGCAAATTTAACAATAGACCCTATCAAATTATAAAGGGTCATCTAAGAATTGTTGAGCATACGAATTTAGCGTATGTGGAACCTCATAAGGTTATTATAAATAACCAATTATATCTGTTCTTTAATGAACAAAAATACTTTTATGTCGGGAACTTAAAGAAGAAAATATCAATTGTTTAATCAAAGTAAAAAACAAATTTCATTATCTAGGTTATTTTGAAAATGAACAAGCAATTGAGACTAAAATAGAAAATTTAAAAATACAGAACAGTGAGATAAAAGAATATTTAATATTTATTATCTATTATAAACGACAAAGACAATGCCAATTAAGCATTGTCTTTACAACTTTAACCTTCAATTTCATATAAATTTTTATATTCTGGGCATTTCTTTATCAATTCATTATGAGTACCACTATCAATTATTTCATGATTGTTTAAAACAAATATACAATCTGAGTCAATTATTGTGCTCAGTCTATGTGCCACAATTATCACTGTATGATCTTTAGATAAATTCTTAATAATATTTTTAATTTTTTCTTGATTATTGTTGTCTAATGAACTTGTAGCCTCATCAAATAAAACAATCTTTGATTTTTTTATAAGAACTCTGGCAATTGCTAATCTTTGCTTTTGTCCACCACTTAATATTACTCCATTTTCACCCACAATTGTTTCATATCCATCTTGCATTTCCATAATAGCATCATGTAATTGAGCCTTCCTACATACATCTTCTATTTCTTTATCTGAAGCTTTAGGATTTGCTAATCTGATATTTTCTTTTATTGAAAGATTAAATATATAAGGTGATTGAGAAACTACTGAAATATTATTTCTTATTGTTGTTTCTGATAAAGTATTTATATTATAATTATCTATTAAGATTTCACCATCACTAGCGCTGTAACTTTTATTAATCAACTTTAATATAGTAGACTTTCCTTCACCACTTTTTCCAACTATAGCCACCATTTTATTACAATCTATTTTAAAATTAAGATTTTCAAACAAATTATTTGAACCATATTTGAATTTCAAATTTTTAAATTCAATTAAACCTTTTATATTTTTGATATCTAAATCTCCATATGTTTCCTTAGAAAATGATTCATATGTAATTATATCAAATACTCTTTGAGATGATACTTTTCCATCTGCTAATTTTTCTCTTATCTCAGAAATATAATTTATTAAATCTAGTACTTTATTTTTATATAAGAAAATTATTAAAAATGAACTGATTTCAAGAGATTTATGCGTAATAAAATAAATTGATATTAAGATAAATATAAAGTCTAATATATGTTGAAAAGCTTTAATCCATCTATTCCATGTCCTTCTTGTATCTATACTCTTTATTTCAGCCTTAATTGTTTCCGTTTGTTTTTGATTGACGTCTTGTAAAACTGTTGACTTTAAATTAAGATCTTTTATTTCTCTTATTCCTCTTACTACGTCTGTATATAGTCCTACTACTTTTTCATCTTTTTCTTTGTAATCTTTTTTTACTCTTTTGTAATAAAATAATTTCTTTGATGTTAAAATATATACTAAAATTACATTTAAAATTAAATAGAAGCCTAAATATATATTAAGAAAAAATACATAAATTATAAAACTGATGTTAAGTATAATACCAGATAAATCATCTGTTATATAATCAAATAACTCAGATAATTCGGTTGTATCTTTATTTAATCTGGATATAAAAAGTCCTGAATTTGTATTATCAAAGTTTTTTATTTCAAAATTAGTTAAACTTTTTAACATATCACTTTTTAAATCAAAATTTACTTTTCCATTTAATTTCAAAACTGTTCTTGACCATAAATTAGTAACTATTTCTATTATAATTCTTAATATAACTAAAAATAAAGCAGTATTTAATATTTGGTTTTTATTAAAATTTTCAAAAAAACCTAACATTTTACCTTCATATATAGGTGATAATAAAGATATTCCAGCATACCCCAAACTTAATATAATTACCATTGTAGATAAAAACTTATATTTTTTATAATATTTAAATAATTTACTTAAATTATTAGTATTTTTTTTCATAATTGTAACTCCCTGTATAAATTAAATTCCCATCACAAAAATTATACTATATTTTGACAATTTTTTCTATACTCCTTGAAAATATTTAATGGAATGGTATAATAAATTTGTCAGAGAGATTTAATCATTCTTGGGAGTATTATTTTTCGCATACGTGTATAGTTAAGGCTCCATTTGAAATCAACTTACGGACTTGAAAGTTTGCTAGAAACAAATCATACAAATTATATCTTAGTAAATTATCAAAGTACTCTTTTAATTTATATACCTCTTTTATATGATAATGCGTATTTTTATGTACTTGGTAGCTTAATCTTTTATCTACTGTATATATTTTATCAGTACATATCAAATCACATAAATTAATTATTTTTTCATAAGTTTTTTATATATTCTTTTATAAACTCGTAGTTTTGACTACTTGAATCAGTATAATCTCTATCATTTGCTAAACAGTTGATATCATTTATCACTTGAAGTTTTAACAATATTTTCATTTTACAAATCTAAGCCTCTTTACTTGTTAATTTCATATTTATCTTCTCTGTTTTCAAATCATATTCTTTTATATATGAAGGAAAAATCTTAAGCCACTTATCCATATCATTTTTATCATTAAAACTATAAATTGTATATCCTTCGTTTGTTTTTGTTACTTCTTTTAAATCTAAAAATCCTTTAATAAACTTACTTCCATCAGAAGTTATAGCTTCTGCACACATATTTTTAAATACTATTCCCCTTTCTTGCAATGAATTTATTTTAGCGATAAGTCCCTTTAAAAGATTACTTAAAACTCTTCTATCATTTCTATATTTTAAATCTATCGCTATTGCGGAAAATAATAGATAACACTCCATTTCATCTTCATAATTAATTAGATTAACTTCATCTATATCTGTATCTTCAAGTTTACTTGTAATAAAATTTTCATATTGTTTTTTGGTAAGCGGAAGAAGTGTTATTTCTCCTACCACACTACAAGTATTTTTATCTTTAACAAATATATGTATGTCCTTATTCTTCCTGTCCCAATTAATTACCTGACTAACTGGTGAAATCATTTTAGGATTAAAATATTGTGATTCAATTTTCCATACGTCATTAAAATCATTTTTTGTGTGATTATACTGTTCTATAATATATTTTTCATTCATATTTACAGTTCTTTGTTTAATAAATTCATTACCCATAACTTACCTCCTAATGTTAAATTTTTATAACAAAATTATACTATAAATTCTTGAAAATTCATATAATCCGATTGAAATTCACTGGAATTTTATATTATATATAATTATATGCAGAAAGAGAACTTAGTTTGTAACTTGTTGTTTACTCGCTCCATATGAAAAAAATTGAGGACTTAATTGTTCGTGAGTTTTTATTTTATATAAATAATGCAAAAAAAGAGGAAAAAATTATCAAAATAATTTAATCCTCCCTTTTATTTTTTGGAGTATGGGAATAAAATTTATGTCTAGCCAGCACTGAATTTGTACTCCCGTACAAATTCGTATATGGGGAAGTTCCCAATCCCCTTTTTATGTATAATCTAGTTTACTATTTTTATTTAATATAAAAAGTATAATTCTATACACTAAACTTCTACAATAAAAATCTAATAAATTTACCATTCCAAATATAAATAAAGAGATTTTACTGTTTATAAATAATAAACATATTAAAAATCTTATCATTACACCTATTATAGAGCCAATTAATAGAATTAAGGATTTTCCTTGTGAAATACATAATGTTTTGTATGTTTCATATTGATAAAGTCCAAATACAGCAGTTGAATAAAATATAATATAAGTAAAACATTTATATAAAGGTAAACTTCCATGAGATATAAATAAATATACAAATGCAAAAATAAAATTTAATAAGATAATTAAAGGAAAACATTTATTTTTCATATTCATACAATTGTTATATTGTTCCTCATAATTTCTACCATTTGGGACTTTAATCATTAATGTAGCTTGATATGCATTGGTAATAATTTCTAATGACAAACATACTGAATAACAAATTGTATGTATTGAATAATTTTCAGTTCCCATATGACTTGCTAAAACACCATACAATAATAAAAATATTCTAGATAATGCTCTTTCAGATGAATATGCAAACCCATACTTAATTACATTTTTTAATGATTCTTTATCTGGATACTCAAATTTCAATTTTAAATTGTATAACATATTTACATATGCAATGTAAAAATTTAATAGCAAAGACAACATATCTTTTTGAACATTTGTTAGGTCAAATATATTTACTATAATACCTTTACAGCATAAAACAATTATCCCCATTAATAAGCCAAATAAAATATTAAACCATAGATATTTCCATTCGTTTTTTCTAGTTGTTCTATATGTATAAGTTCCAATTTCGCCAAAAGATTTAAAAATAGAATCAATCAATAAGAAACTACCTGTTACCACTATTGCATCAATACTTATTAAATTGTTAAAGGCAGAATCAATGCTATCAGCAATACTCATAAATATAAAACTTATTAAAATAGATATAAATTCTTCCATCGCTTCCCCCCGTTTGTATTATAATAAAATATTACTATATTTAGACATTTTTTCTATATTCTAATTAAAATTTAGCAAAAATTCGTATAATTCTTTTAGAAAGAAAACTTGGTTCACAACTTATTATTTAATTGCTCCAATTAAAATAAACTTACGAACTTAATCATTCATAAGTTTTTATTTTATATTGTCAATTGGATGGGTGCAAAAAAACTCCGTCCTAATTGACATATAGTTTTGAAATAATCCTAATTTTTTTTTAGCATTGCCTTGATAATATAATACACAACTATTAAGTACAGATGTATAATAAGTGAGTAATTCCAATATTAAATCCTGATTTAAATTTTTCATTGTTCTTCCATTTATATGTGCAAGATTGTTTCTTATATTTTGCCCTACAGCATTATAATAGTCTATTTTATGCAAATAATATCTAAGACATCTTATTTGTTCTTTTCCTAAAATATCTATTATTATTTTAGTAGTATTATTATTTTCGTTCAATATGTTACCTAATGTTATATTGGAGTCAGGTATATATGATATTTCTTTCATACTATTCTTATATATAATTCGTAAAACCTTTTCAATTAGTCCACATAGAAACATAGAACATCCATAAACTAAATTTTTAATAGTTATTTTAAATTTATCTGAATTAGTATAATAGTTTATAAATAAATCTTTCAGGAATTGAGCTAACATTTCCATATCATCATCTAAGCTTTCAAATTCCATTGTTGTATTAATATTTTCACATATATATTTTAATTCACCATAAACGTCAGATAAATATTCACTAATATTTTCATTACTACTCATTATAGTCATGAATCTTGATTTTATTTCAAATAAGTATAGATTTAAATTTCTTAAACGCCAACTTGTAAAGTAATCATTTGTTCCAGGATTTTTTCTAGCTAATTCATCACTTAGACATTTAGCATTACAATTTATGCCTTGTTCTAAGAAACTTACTATTTTGTCTTTTTCATTTTTAGAATGAGTTAAAAATATTATTTTAACTTCCCAAGGTTTGGTTTTATCTTCAAAAAAGTCTTTAAATGGTTTTAAATCAAATTTAATAGTTTGCGTATGACCATTCTGTATGAGGTTATTGTTAAATAAAGTTTCCTGCTTCATCAATTCATTTTCAATTTTATATGCATAAGGTGATTTCATTTTTCTATAAAAAGGAAGACAATCATTTAGCATAAAATAACTTTGCCAGATTTGTTGGTCACCACTAGGATTAAAGTAATTTTTTTCTAGTATATTATAAATCGTGCCCATAGCACTTACTATTAAATTTTCAAATTTGTTGTTGCTGCTTAAAGTCTCAATTATATTTATAAGTTCATGAATTCTAATAAAAAATATTTTACTTATATTTTCTTTATTAAATAAAATATTTAATTTTTCAGGATTTTTAACAAAATATTTTTGCCATTTTTCAAAACAATCTATTACATCATAAGTAGCTTCATTAATTACGTATTCTATAACAACATTGTCAAAACAATCAAAGTGTTCTCCTATAAATTCTGAAGTATAATCTTTTAAATCGAACGATAGACAAGTTACTTCATTTTCATCATTAAAGGTATATATTTCTTTATAATTTTCTTGAATGTATTTTACAACATCTGAGAGTTTGTATTTATCATAAATAAATTTACAATCTTTAATAAAGTTTTCAAATTCATCTTTTTTCTCGTCCTTGACATATGGTATAACTTCTTGAAATTTCATAACATAGTCCATAAAAACATAATTTATATAGTCATCTAAAGATATAATATTATTAGTTATATAATTATTTAAAATAACACTTTTACCTTGTAATAAGTCTCTAACTGTTATACCTGTAGATAAATCTTCTATACCATAATATCTAATTCCTATTTTTATATTTTCTAATTCTAATTTGTTTATAATATTCATTTATATCTCCTAAAGATTTCTAACACTAACTAGATTATACTATAAAATAGCAAAATTTTCCATATTCCCATTGAACTTTAATAATATTTTATATATAATAATTTTAGAAAGAGAACTTAGTTCGTAACCTGTTGTTTATTCGCTCCATAAATTAGAATAATTAATATGTTGAGTTACACAAAGTAATTATTGAAAATACACTATTTTTATTGCTCTTATAAATTGATATAAATTAAGTAGATGAGGTATACAAATGGATCAAATAAATAAGTCAAAAAATATATTAAAAATACTTCCTTGGTATATGGGAATTTCATATGGATTATTATTTTATACTCCAATAAGTACATTATTTTTTACAATAGCTAAAAATTTAAGCCTATCGCAAATAACAATGCTTGGTACAATTTCAACAATAATAAGCATAATATCTCAACCATTTATTCTAAAAATTATGAAGAAAATTGGTAACACCTATTCTGTACGCATAGGCGCATTTATGTTATTAATATCAGTATTATGTATTACTTTTGGAAATTTTTATATAATAATGTTGGGATTTATATTAGAGTCAATTGCTTTTGTTTTTAATGATATGATAAATATAATACTTCGTAATAATTTAAAATTTTTAAATAAAGATAATGAATATATTAAATATAAGAACAAATCATTTTTGTTATATTCAGTTTTAACAGCAATAATAGCATTATTAGCAAGTTATTTATTTAATTTAAATCATTACCTTCCTATGTTTTTTTGTGCTGGCTCCTGTATAATAATTTCTTTAATGTCTTTATTTATAAATGATGTAAAATTATTAAGTACAGAAGAGATTGAAGAAAAAAGCAATTTTAGTAAGATTATTCCAAAAAGTAATACAATATTTAATATTATTTTATTTTTTGGAATAATAAGAGCATGTATAGCTTTAGGATTTAGTAATACAGAGTTATTTATACAGGATAATTTGAAAACTTTTTTTGATATTACAAATACAACATATTATTTTGGTATAATCATATTTATATCAAGAATAGTAAGAATTATATCTAACATAATTTTTAATAAAGTATATATTAAATTTAGAGAGAAATTAATTTATATATTACCTATTTTACTATTAATATCATTTATTTTATTAATATTTAGTTATTATTTAATAAGTAATTTATTAATTAAATTTTCAATTATGGGTTTTGCTTATGCAATAATTGTAGTATTGATAGACTCATTCAATGCTGTTATTCAAGATGCAATATTAAGAAATTCAAATTCAGAAAAACATCAATCAGCACTTACATATTTGTCACTTTCATATAAAATATTTAAGGCAATATTTGGATGTTGTATATCTTTAATATTACTCAAGTATTCACTTATATACGTATTAATCTTTTTAATAATGTTGGTGTTAATGGGTCTAGTCCAATTTAGAAAAACTTATTTAAAGCTATTATAATTTACTAAAAATATGATAATATAGCAGCTTCACATTCACCTGATTCCATTATAGTAACAAGTATATTATTTTATTTTTTATAAATCTAATACTTTATAACACTAAAGACAATGCTAACTAAGCATTGTCTTTAGTGTTTTCATTATTTCTAAATTTAACATATATAAATAAAGCAAAATATACAATTATAGCAAGTAGAAATGTGATTTTTATTGAATTAGAATTTTCTGGAAAACCGTACAAGATATTCTTGGAAGTATTGTAGCAACAAACCCTTTTATAAATTTTCTTTTATTTTTGGAAACAAATCATACAAATTATATCCTAATAAATTATCAAAATATTCTTTTAATTTATATGTTTCTTTAATATGATACTGAGTGTTAGAATATGCACCTCTTCTAATCATTATATCAATCAACCTTTTATCAATTGTAAATACTTTATTTCCTTGTGGACACATCAAGTCACATAAATTTATTAATTTTTCTTCTATAGTGTATTCATGATTTTTTATAAAATTTGTTAAAAACGGATTATCTTTTGGATTTGGAACTCCTCCTGCAGTACATATTATATCATTATTTAAATATGAATGAGTTAAACATATATTAGCATATTCATCATCATATCCTTTGTTTTTTAAATATTCATATCCTCTCATAACATGTCCATGTGACTCACCATTATACTTACCAATATCATGTAAATATCCTAGAGTAATTGCTTTATCTATATCTACATTTATTTCTTTTTCACATAATGCTTTAGCAATTCTTCCAGCACTATCACCTACAGATATACAGTGTTCTATCCATCTATCATCTGTTGTATTTTTTCTTTCTATTTCTAATAATGTTCTTGCTTCTTTACTTGTTAATATCATCTTTATTCTCCTAACTTTTTAAATAAATCATCATATATTTTATTTCTATCTAATTTAGTAACCAAAGTAATATTATGTCTATAGTCCAATACTTCATAAGAAGTATTCTTTCTTATATTTGGACAACTTATTTGTTCCGTTTCAAACCAATTTTTATTTATCCATTGAACCTTTAAACACCTTATTATCTGTATTAAAGTTTAACCAATTACATATCTTTAAAATTTCATTATAACTTAACTCTTGTTCATCTCTTACTGTTACATCTCTTTTTGTATGAGAATATGGTGCAACTGTTATTGCCTCAATATTAAATAAGTCTTTTGATTTTATTAAATATGATAATGCAAATTGACCATCACATTCATTATAAGTATCGGTATCTAATATTAAATTAATTTTTTTTATTATTTGAGACATATCTATAAAATTCTTTCCAACTTTTAACTCTTTGTATATTAGAATATCTGTTATAAGGTGTATCCATTAAAATTGTTGTTATTCCATTTTCAATACAATCACTACATATATGAACAGAATCATCAATCATAATATCAATATTATGCTTTAAACATTGCTTAGTTTTAGCGCATTTATCATAGGCATCTGTTAAAATCAAGTTATCATAATAAATATTATTATCTTCAAGCCACTTTTTTGTCATATTATATGGATCTGTATATTCTCCATTATTTCTTCCTGTGATAATACAAATAATATGACCATCATCATGAAGCTTATCTATGTATTCTTTAGCACCTTCAATAACGCCTAATTTTTTTGCTATTCTTTCTATATTATTTTTGTAAAAATTGATTTCTTCATCCTCATTCCAATCAAACATTCCTTTTCTAATATAATCAGCGTTTTTATTTATAATACCCGAATTTCTCAATTCTTTGTCATGTAATAAATACTCAGTTAATAAAGTATCATTAAAATTTGATATTACATTGTCTATATCTATTCCTATCTTCATGTATATCCTCCGAATTTTTACTAATTTTAAACTATAAAAATTATACAATATTTAAACCTTTTTTTCCATATGCCTATTGAAATTTAATAACGACACATATATAATATTTTTAGAAAGAGAGCATTATGGTTCGTAACCTGCTGTTTAACCGCTCCCTTGACATCTCTGTTCGAACTTTTCGAACATTTACGATAGATATCATCTCATATTGAGATGATTTTTTGTTTGTCGAACTCCACGTGTTTGCTTACAATTTGCTAATAAAAAATCATTAGAACTAGAAAACAATTATAATTAAGTTATACAATTAGTTAATAATAAAAAAACTACTTTTACTAATAAAGACAAATATGTTTTAAATAAAGATGATAAAGATAAAATTTACAAATTTATTCAGCAAGTAGATTCAACTAATGAAGAATATAAGAATTTTCAAAAGTTATCTATTGCTCTTAATGATGTAGATACTGAACTTCAAGAAAATTCATTTTTAATCCATAATTCTGCTTTACATTTATTACATTTTTTATCTCTATTTACACAAAACATACAATAACCATTATCTTTATAATAATTATCCCCTAAATCTTTTAATAACTTAAAGTCACATTTTTCAAGTAGATATTTAGAATTAACTTCTTCTTTATCTCCCCATGCTTCATATAATATTACATCATCAATACCATCACAACATAATTGTAATAATTTTGTTCCTATACCCTTTTTTTGATAATTATTATCAACTACTAGATATAGTATTTCTCTATATTCTTTTATATCTAAATCATAATCATTTTTATGTTTTAAATTACTAATTCCACAAACACCAATTATATGATTATCATCTTCACAAACATAATAATTATTTATATCCTTTAATATTTCTTTTTTATTACCATTTAATATATCTATTTTACTAACATTAATACTATTTTTGTTAATGTTACAAGTACCAAGCAAGTTTGTTACTAAATAAGATATATCATTTAAATCACTAAATATTGCTTTTCTATAATTCATTTAATTACCTCTTTTTGTTAAATAATATTTTCTTTTTTCAATGTGATTTGATTAAAATTTATATCTAACATATGTAATCACATCCTTAAAATAAATTATTTGTAATTTTATACAAATTATATCATTAAATTTGCAAACTATATATATTTTCATTGAAATCCGTAAAATTTTATATATAATATTTTTTGTTTATATTTATTTA
>OGZK01003872.1_pt1 | contig 11160 bp, 10 predicted proteins | sample 1576791 | NCBI WGS metagenome assembly OGZK01 (sample SAMEA3541556, study PRJEB24748) | human gut metagenome | biome: human gut; feature: human-associated habitat; material: faeces | place: China | collected 2012
TCTCTTCCCGAGGACGTGCAGCTGGACATGCTCCACTCCATCAAGGGTCTGGAGCACGCGGAGATGATGCGCCCGGCCTACGCCATCGAATACCGCGCGCCACACAGGCACGGTAAGCGCGCTGACCGCTCTTCAGTGCGTTCTTGTAATCTTCCAGCATAGTTGCTCCTTTTTCTCAGCTGCAATGCGCTGCAGCCAGCTGCCGCAGCGTCCTTCTTTAGTATACCATGAAATTTGATTTTATGGGAGGATTTTCCGCACAAAAGAGTTGATTTATCCTGCAGTTTCAGGTACGATAATAGAAAGCAAACAATGATAGGAGCATTCTTTCCATGCAGACCGAACAGATCCCCGTACTCAAGGCCGACGAATATCCCGGCGGCATCTGGTATTACGAGCCGCATACATATCAGCCTTACCGTTACGTACTGGGCCGCGTTGGCACCCACCCGCTGGTATGCATTGGCATCAACCCCAGCACCGCCCAGCCCGGCGCACTGGACCCCACCCTGAAAAGCGTGGAGCGCCTTGCCGCCGCCAACGGCTTTGACAGCTGGATCATGTTCAACGTGTATCCCCAGCGCGCCACCGACCCTAACGATATGGACCGTGTGCCGGACCGCGCCCTGTGTGACGAAAACCTGCGCTGGCTCAAAGCCGTTCTGGCCCAGACCGAACCCACCATGTGGGCAGCGTGGGGCACGCTGATCGAAAAGCGGGACTATCTGCCCGGCCTGATGCGGGAGATGGTGGCCCTGACGCGGGAGCGGGAGATCCCGTGGGTCACCTTTGGCAGGCGCAGCAAAAAGGGCCACCCCCACCACCCGCTGTACCTGCGCAAGGATTCCACCCCGGAACCCTTTGATGTGGAAAATTATCTGGACACCTGCTTTTAATTTTTCAGGTGCCCGATGCGGAGGGATCTTTTTGACCTCAGAACATTATCACGCCCTGCACAGCTGGATGGATGCCCACCCCACAGCCAAGCGCTGTGTGGTGGCACTGGATCGCTGGCTGCCGCTCATCCCTTTTGTATGTTATCCGGTGCTGCTCTGCCTGCTGAACGTCCGGCTGTTTCGGCTGCTGGGCAGTCAGCGTCAAGCCGCGCTGGACCTCACCGCCGTCATTGCGCGGACGGTGTTCGTGCCGGGGCTTACCTTCTGGGGCGGCACCATCCTGCGGGACAGGCTGAACCTGCCGCGTCCCTATGAACAGCCCGGCTTTGAACCGCTGCGGCACAAGGAGACCCGGGGACACTCCTTCCCATCCCGCCACGCGCTGAGCGCTTCCGTGCTGGCCATGGTATGGATGTATTTCTACCCGAAGGCGGGCTGGGTGATGGTGGGCATCACGGTGCTCATCTGTGTTGGCCGTGTGCTGACCGGCGTGCACCATATCCGCGATGTCGTGGGCGGAGCCGCGCTTGGCTTTGCTTTGGGCTTTGCGGGCATGTGGCTGCTGTAAAGCAGTGCTTTGCGGGCTTTGAAAAAAGAAAAAAGATTTTTGCATTTTTTGCTTGACAGAATGGGGCCTGTATGGTATTATACTTCTCGCAGCGTGTGCCGACACACAGCTGCCGCCATAATGGAACCCATGGGATTACAACGTGCGCCCGTAGCTCAGGTGGATAGAGCAACTGCCTTCTAAGCAGTGGGCCGGGGGTTCGAGTCCCTTCGGGCGCATCTATGTGGTGCCCATAGCGTAGTCGGTTAACGCGCCAGATTGTGGATCTGGAGACCGTGGGTTCGAGTCCCACTGGGCACCCCACTAAAAAGACCCGCGAGCATATGCTTGCGGGTCTTTTTCTATTATGGGGATGTCCAGTGGGACTCGAACAGGGCGGCGACGGCGCGTCAGCGACGGCGTAAGCAATCAGCCCAGTGGGCTGTTGCTTAGCCCGCGGGTTCCAATCTCTAGGAATGTCTATCGCAGCAACAACGCCCTTTACTCCCTCACCCATCTTATAAATAAAACTCAAACGACCCAAGGCCGCAGCCCAGAACACCGTTCCGTGTTCCACGCTGCGGCCTTTTCGTATTTCTCAGCTTCCCAGCTGCTTCAGGATATTGGCGACCTCATCGTTGGAGTAGCCCTCCTTCAGCAGTTCGCTGCGGATGGCCGTATCGCTCCTGCCCTGCCGGTAGAGACGGGCGGCGCTGTAAGGTACGATGGTGCTGCCTCCGGACGACAGCACTGACCCGCTGCCTGAGCCTCCCGAACTGCCCGCACTCTTTGCCCCGGCGTTTGCCGCAGCCTGCTGGGCGCTCTGGGCTGCCTTGGACTGCTTGAGCGCCCATTCGCCCTTGGCGATATTCAGCTTTTCGCTGGTCACATTGTTGTTGAACTCCTGCTGGCGCAGGGTGTCCTGATACTGCCGCTCCGCCTGCTCGTTCTTGTACTTCTGCTGGGCAAGGCTGTCCTGCCGCTGGGTCTCCTGCATCTGCTGGTTCCACGCAGCGTCAGCACGCTCGGCCGCGTAGGCGCGGTCTTTGGCATACATATTATACCCGGTGTTGGCCAGCGCACCCACCAGCGAGCCGATGCCGGTGGTTCCGGTGATGGCCAGCTGCACCGCGTCGCCGATAACGCCCAGAATGCCCAGCACATTATTGAACGTCTGCTGGCGCTTGGCGATGGCCTGCTGCTCCTGGTTGGAATAGTAGCCGTACAGGGTGTCCAGCCTGCCCAGATAGTCCTGATAGCGACCATAGTCCTGCTCGTAGGCAGCATTGTAGGCTCTGCCCTTCCGGTCGAGCTGACTGTAATAATCCGACAGCTCCGCATTATACTGCGCCTGTGCGTTCTTCTCCTGCGTGTTGAGCTGGTCGATTCGGGTCACGACATCGTCGCCCTCACTGTTATAGGTGTCCAACGCCAGCCGGTAGAGGGACGGCAGGGCGTCGTTCAGCGCGCCCATCTGCTGCTGGTACGCCTGCTGGGCCACACTGGCCGCATAGCTGGAGCCGTAGCCGCCGGTGAGGGCCGCAGCCTGTGCGGCGGCGTCCGCGCTGGCGTTGCGGGCGTTCTGGGTGTACTGCTGGGCATACTGGCGGTAGAGCGGGTCCTGTGCATAGCTGTACTGGAAGCTGTTCCGCTCCAGCAGCTGACCGATGAGGTCTTCGATGCGGCCCTGATAGGTGCTCTCATACTTGCCCGGACGGTTCTGCTGCCAGTTTTTCAGGTCCGCTGCTGCGTTGGTGACGCTCTGACCAGGGACGTACTCCGCATTTGCCAGTGCATTCTCCACCTCTTTGCGGCTGTTCAGTCCCGCCGTGCTGTAGGAGGACTGGACTGCAGGCTGGGCAGTCACATCTTCCAGCAGCTGCTGTTCTTTCTTTTTCTCGGTGCTCATAAATTCTCCTTTCTCACTGGATGCTGTTCAGCCGGGCGCGCAGCGGCTCCGACATATTTTCCATGTCCAGATTGCAGAGCACATATTGTAATTGTTCCTGCATCTGGTATAAGTAGTTACGGATGGCGCGGGCATCCTCCGCGTCCATGTTCTCACTCAGATGGGGCAGTCCGATCTTCGAAAGTCCCGTGACACTTGCCATGTTCAGTTCACCTCCTGTGCCAGAATGCCGCCCTTCGCGGCGGCGCTCGTCCGGGTCAGGCTGCGCAGGGTGAGCTGACCTCTGCCCTTCAGCCGGAACCGCAGGCTCCCGCACCGCCTCGGCACAAACGGAACATCGAAGCAGCGCCGCCCGTCGGCGGTCAGCTGGGCCAGTGTCTCCCACGCTCCGCTGTCGTAACTCACAGCCACCTCGATGCGGCTCTTCACCTCGGCCTCGAGCCGGAGCGTCAGCCGGGAGAGATACAGCTCTTCCGGGCTGTCCAGCCCGATATTCCCGCTGACGAGTTCGAAGCTCACGCCGTCCTCGATGCCGCCCGCCTGTTGCCAGTTCTCCTCCCGGTCTGCATCTGCGGCCCAGATGGCCTTTCCGTCCCAGAGATAGAGCTGCCCGCCGCTTCCGGCCATCTCGTAGGAGCAGACATCTTCCTCCTGCCAGAGCCCCCGTTCGGTGTCGTAGACCAGCAGCCGCACGGCCTGGGCTTCGCCGCTGCCCCGCACGAGGTGCAGATAATACCGCCCGTCCAGCGCGCCGCCCAGCGCCGACTTCACGTTCCGCAGCCGGGCCGGGTCGAGGGCCGTCGAGACTTTGGTGGGGATGCTGCCGTCCCAGGCCATCACGCCGTCGGGCGAGAGATAATAAAGCGTCTCGTTGATGACGCAGAGGCTCCGGGCAGCGCCCTTTGCCACTCCCCGGCAGCGCAGGCTGCTGAGCTGGAAATCCGAGGGCTTGGAGCCGTAAAGCTTGTGAAGGGTGTTTTCCTTGAAGAAAAGCGCGTATCCCATACAGGTAGCCGCGCCGGTAAATGCCCCGTCGCTGCCCACGGTCACGGCATAGCTGTCGGCGGCAATGCCCCGGTAGGAAAACCAGTTGGTGGGGTCGCCCAGCTTGCAGGCGTAGATGACATTCTCCTTGTTGGAGCATCCCCACACCCGGTTGTCGCACTCGGTCAGGTAGTCCATGTCCGGCACCCGGCGTTCCAGCTCCACCACCTCTGCCGAGACGAACTCCCGGCTGACGCTGCCGTCCAGACTCACCCACCTTACCGCTGCGCCGGTGCGGGTCAGACGGCCATAGAACCACTCGCCGCCGGGGTCGGCCTTGACGCGCAGGGCATCTGCGCCGGCGTCGTAGACGATGCGGTCGCCGTCCAGCTCGTTCCACTGCCCGGCCTGTTCTGCTGCCGATCCGGTGAGGGTCACGGTGTCCTCTGCCGCAAAGTCTGTCCCCACCCCCTTTGCCGAGATGCGGCAGTAGTCCAGCACCACCGCCGACCAGTTTCCGGACGCCTCACTATATACTTCCAGCGTGCTCTCGCTGCTCCATGGCTTTTCCGGGTCTTCCACCCGTAGAAAAAGCTGGCCGTCCGTCGGCTTGTCGGGCTCAGCAGGGCCGCAGCCACTCACCTCGTAGACCTTGCCCTCCGCGTCGCAGGGTGCAAACTCCACGCTGGCGTTTTTGCCCGACCACACCGCGCCCAGAGCGCTCACCTTCCGGCTGGCAGTGTCGAAAGCCAGCTTGTCCGGAAAGATCAGGATCTTCGTCCCGATGCCCACCAGCGTTTTCTTGCCGTTCTCCACGGCGTCTTTCAGGGTCACTTCCATCTCATCAGTGTCGTCCGGCGTGTAGACGAGTTCTCTGCCGCAGACGGTCAACAGGCCGTTCAGGTGATACATCCCGTTCAGGTCTGCTTCCTCCCGCAGCTTCCGCCGGGGCAGACGGGTGCTCAGGGCCGGGAAATTCCGGGCCGAAAAGTTGATGCCCGCGCTGTACTCTGCCTCGGTGCAGCTGTACGTCTCGTTCAGCCCGCCGAACACCCGCAGCATGTTCCGGGTGTTTTTCAGGCCGTTCCGGTTCGAAAGTATCATCTTTCTCCCTCCTTACCAACGCCAGCTGCAGCCCCGGGTGGGCAGATTCTTCCGCCGCAGCCACGCGGCCAGTTCGGCTAAGATGCTGTTGTACTGAGCCTGCTCACCGGCGTACCGGTCGTTCTCGCCCAGCGCGGCGTCCGTCATGGCGCACAGATAGTGCGGGTACAGGCTGTCGAAGGGCGGCGGCACCAGCAGCACGTCGTCATCCCGCAGACCGTTGTCCCACGCAATGTCCGCGCCCACGCCCTCCCGGCTGTCGGCGCTGCTGGGCCGGAAAAATTTCTCCCGCAGCATCCCGTCCACCTCGCACAGCCAGCGCTGCCGGGTGCGGGCCGCGACACGGCTGCCCGGGCGCAGCTCTTCGGCTCGCTCCATCGCTTCTCCTACCGTCATAAAAAGCCTCCTTTCGCTTTTTCCAAAAAGGCCCGGCAGAAGCGGCCTTCTCCGCCGTTTCTGCCGGGCCGCGTTGTCTTATTTTACTGGGCCGCAGTCTCTGCCGCAGCGATGCGGGCGGCTGTGTGCTCGTCCTGCTGCTGGCTGTGTTCCAGCACCTCGGCCACCTCAGGCGGCACTTCCACCTCCACGCCCCGGCGGATCTTGTAGTTCACGCCGTTGACGCTTACGAACAGGTCGCCCTTGTACCGGCTGTTGTCTTTGAACAACCGGATGCGGACATTCTTCTTTTCTGCCATAGCTTCTCCTTTCTGCTCAGTTTGCCGCCGCAGTGGTGGAATAGCTGGACACGCTCTCGATGCGCACCATGTACTGCTCCACCAGACGCTCGGCGGCGCGCATACCCTTCCAGCCCACAGAGGCACGCTGGTTCAGCGGATCGTCGCCGTAGCCCAGCTGCTTGACGATGTGCTCCAGGCCGCCGCCTTCCAGCTCGGTGACGCCGTAGGCATGGGCGCCCAGCACGAGGGTGCCGAAGACGGCCAGACCCTCCGGACAGGTAGCGTCCTTCCAGATCTTTGCCTCGCTGGTCTCGATGAAGCGGATGTTGCCCAGCTTGCCGATCTCGCCGCGGTACATGGTGTCGGGGTCGGCGTACTTGTGGGCCTCGATGAACTCCTTGCAGGTCTTAAGGTCGTAGGCGGCGTAGGGATGGATGATGGCGATGTAGCTGTCGCCGATGGGGTCAGCGTTCATCGCGCCCAGCTGTGCCGCCGCCTGGAAGAACAACTTCGGGGTCAGGGTGCAGCTCTTGTCCAGCGCCTTGCGGCTGGTGACGGCAGTCTCGGTGCCGTCTGCGGAAAGCTTCGGCGCATAGATGACGTTGGTGCCGCCGGCCAGCACATCGCGGGTGATGCTGTCCATGGTGCGGCCCGCCTGGCTTGCCAGAACGCGGGTGGCCTGTACCACATTGTTGTCGATGGCCGTCATCTGCAGCACATCGGTGAGCGGAGTCCAGCCGCCGTACTGGTGCAGGTCGCTGGTGATGGTGGTCACGTTCAGGGTCTGGCCGTTGGGAGTCACTCCCTCGGTCAGCGGGGTATCGGCCTTGGGCAGGCTGTCGTACTTGCGGAACTCAATGGTCTTGCCGCCATTCTGAGGTACGGGATAGTAGTCCGCGAACTGGTCATGCACCAGACGGGGCTCTGCCTGGTCGATAAGGCGCTTCTCGTAGAAGGTCTTCATCTCGTTGGTCATGGTGCCGGTGGTGTTCTGCAGGCTGGCAGAAGGGTCGGCAAAGAGCTGGAGGTTCATCTTCAGGTTGTAGCTTTTCATGTCATTTGTCCTTTCTGTTATTCATCGATTCTTGGCTCCCCTACTAGGGGAGCTCCGCGAGGCGCTGACGAAGTCAGACCGACGCGGTGAGAGGTTAAAAACTGATCTTCACCCCGTGCATCGCACGGCGTTCCAGTGCCTCACGCTGGGCGCGGGTCATGCTGGCCACATCGGCCCGGGTGATGGCCGCACCGCCGGGGCTGGTACCGTTTTCCGCCGGGCGGGCCGAACGCTGGCGGATGCGCTCCACAACGCCCTGCTCCACGGTCTGGGCGGTCTGACGCAGAGCGTCGTTGTAGTGGGCCAGACGGTAGGCGTCACCCATCCGCATCCCGGGCAGCTCCATCAGGCGGCGCATCTCGGGGTTCGCCAGCTCCTGCTTGAGCGAAAAATCCGGCATATCCCGGCGAAGCATCGCCTCTTCCGCCGCCCAGCGGGCGTGGAGGGCGCGGACAGGGTCCTCGCCTGCTCTCACCGGCGGGAGCGGCAGCGGCGCAGGACGTTCGGGCGGTGCAGGACGCTCTTCCGGCTCCTGCACTGCCGCCGGTGTCGGCACATCCGAAGCTTCCCGGCCCTCATCCGCCTTCATAGTCCCGGAGGCGATGGCCTGCTGAGCCTGTGCATGGCTGAGGGCAGGAGCGGAGGGGGCGGCGGCATCGCCGCCCTCCGAGGCAAAGAGCTGCAGATCCACCATCGACTGCTCCCCCCGTCCGCTCAAATCGGCGAAGCGGACATTGTCCGGGTAGCGTTCTGCCAGCAGAGCAAAGCCCGCTTTGGCGAACTCAAATGCCCCCTCCACCCACGGCTTCTGGGGTGCTGCCGCCGTCACGGCCAGACGCGGGCCGTCCGGCTCGTCCCACACGCCGCTCCTGGTGCCTTCCTCGCCCGCCAGCAGGGCGCAGAGGGTCTGCATCAGGGTGCTGGCCCCCGCACACACGATGTCCTGCCCGGCGGTGGCATAGCCCGCGTGGCCCGAAGCTTCCAGCCGGCAGGTGGGGCCTGCCGGGCCGTCCAGCTCGGTGTAGTTTACTTTTATCATCTCATTTCTCCTTTCTGCGTCTTCATCGCCCTCGCCATCGCCGCGGTGCTCAGCTCCTGTGCCGGGCCGCTGAGCTTGGGGGCTTCGGACTTTTTCTGCACTTCCAGCAGACCCGTCAGCTGAGCCATCTGGGCCTGCATCTGCGCCAGCTGCTGGGCAAGAGTGCCGTTCTGACGCACCCGCTGGCGCACCTTTTCGATGCCCTCAAAGTCCATCATTTCCAGCGCCGCCAGCGCGGCGTCGGCGTTGGCCGGGGCGAAAAAGCCCAGCTGATAGCACTCCTTGGCCGTCTCGTTCTGCGACAGGCGGGAGAAGGTGGACTTTTTCTCCGCACTCACCACGATGTCGAACACCGGCTCATGACTGCCCAGCTCCACGCCGCCCACGACTCTTGCAGGCTGGGCGCGGAGCACCTGGCCCGAAAAGCGGACGAACTCGCTCTCGCCGCTCTTGCCGGTGATGCGGAAGATGCGCTCCTCGTCGTAGAACTGCCTCATCAGCTCGATGATAAGGTAGCACTCTTTGGCAAATGCCCTGTAAGCGCTCTTGAGCATATCCCGGCTGAGCTTCGAACCCGCCTCCTGCAAGGCCGCGATGGCCGAAGCTGCCGTCACGCCGCCTGCGGTGCCGCCCTGAGTCATGTCACGGTTTCCGCTGATCTCCTTCAGCTCCTCGATGCGGCTGTTGCGGTAGCTCAGACTGTTGCCCTGCAGGCCCGCCGTCTGCAACGGCCGGAAGCTGTCGTCGTTCAGCCGCCCCACCACATGGATGATATCCCGTGACAGGTCGGTCAGCTCTTCCTCGTTGACGCCCGCCGTGTCGCTCAGCACATACCGCTGGCGGGACGAGAGCAGGACATTCTCGTCCATGGCGTGGTTCATCTTGTCGATTGCGGTCTGGCACTCCTTCATCACGTCGATGTATCCGAATCCCGCCGGGCTGTCCTCCTCCATGAACAGCGCATCGAACACGAAGGGATACTTGCCGTGGTCGTAGAAGCCTCTTTCGGCCAGCACCGGATCGTTCTCGCTGGCGTAGAGCACCACGCCATTGCAGAACTTGCAGTAGTGCAGGACGCTCCTGCCCTCGGGGGAAAGCTTTTTGTAGTACCAGTCCACCACGACGCTCTTGTCGCTGGTATCAAGGCCGCCGTCGTGGATGTAATGCGGCACGTCCAGCACGCTGGCAGTGTGTCCGGCCAGCTGGGGCCAGCGGCTTTCCAGCTGAGCCGTGTCGGCCAGACTCAGCGAGAAAAAGTGGGGCGACGCCTGAATATCGTCCACGCCCGGCTCCCAGTAGAGCATCAGCAGGTTCATGGGCCGGATGGCGATCTCGCCTACACCGCCCCGCTGCTCCGGATCCCAGAACACGCCTTTGACTCCGGTTCCCTGCTTGAGCTTGCGCCACCAGGTGTCGCTGTACACCTGCTCATAGTCAGCCTGTTCCAGCACCACGGGCAGCACGCTGGAAAGCGCCTGTGCCGCTGCCTCGTCGTCCTCGGCACGGGGCAGGACGTTGGGACTGGGGTAGTTGTCCATCGCGTCGGCATGCTTGTTGGCGATGGAGTTGAACAACCAGCCGCTGGACGGCTGGGGTTTGCCCTCCATCATGGGGTTCTGGTAGTTCTTCCAGTGTCCCATCCGGAACCACAGTTCGTTGTCCACCAGGCGCTTGTCCAGCGCGGCCTTGCCCGCCTTGTACCGCTGCAAGATCTGCGCAGCCTCAGCCACCTCTTCCGGCCCGATGGGCAGTTTTGTTGCTTCATCCATAGTATTTTTTCTCCTTCCTGCCCTCTGTTGCAGGGCGCTATCGTTTTTCTCCGCCCCCAGCCTCTCCCAAAGGGAGAGCCTTTACACCCTCAGAAACTTCGCCTTCCGATGCAGCTCCAGCGGGTCATCCAGCACCGGCGGGGCCGATGTATGCCGGGGCGGCGAGATGGGATTTTCCATCAGCACATAGCGGCACTCATCGTAGATGTGGTCTTCCTGCCGGGTGTCGATGTCCTCCACATTTCTCTCGTCGTACACGAGGTTCGGGATGGTGCGGATGAAGTGCTTGCAGGTATTGAACACCTGCAGCATCGGCCTGCCCTCGCCGTCAAAATTCAGCCGGTAGTGCATCTGCATCTTGCCCGCCAGACGGGTGTGGTCGCCGGGCATCCAGTGCAGAAAGTTCGGCCCCCGCTCCATCATGGCGGCGATGCTCTCGCCCCGGCTCTCGTCGAAGATGGCCGGGTCGGCGATGCCCTGAATGACTCTGCCCCGGAGCACCGGGTCGTTCTGCTCGGCCTCCCGGATGCGCCGTGCCTGCTCCACCGGGTCGATGCGCAGACCCTCGTTGGGGCGTCCGGTGCAGCCGTACAGCTCCTTGATGCGGTAGAGCCGCCCTTCCTCGTCCGCCGCGTACCACCCTACCGAGAACGGCTTCGAAAAGCCGAAATCGTAGCCCCGGTAGATTTTCCAGTGCTTCGGGATGGTGAACGGCGCGATGACGTGGGTCCAGCGCTGGTCTTCGTAGTGGTTCGGGTCGTTCCGCCACTCGGTGAACACCTGCCCCGAAAAGCTGTCCCAGCTGCCGTAGAGCAGCGCCTGCTTTTCGGCCTCCGGCATGGCCGCGAGGCTGGCCAGATAGTTCGGGTCATTTTCCAGAAGGGCTGGGTTATCGAATATGCTGGACGGGATGAACACCCGCGCCCGCCGCAGCACCTTTTCGGTGCCGTCCGGCATCCGCACCGGGTATTCCTCCACGATGGGGGTGCCGGGCGGGGCGGGCGTGATGAACCGCGCCTTCACCCAGCCGTGGCCCACCCCGCCGGGGTTGGTGGTGGCCCGCAGATACACCCGGGTGCCGGGGCCGGTGGGGCGGTTGCGGCTCATCATGTAGCTGTACTCCTCCCACTCGAAGTGGGTCAGCTCGTCGAACCCGATGAAATCGAAGGCTTTGCCCTGAT
>OGZK01003886.1_pt1 | contig 11124 bp, 10 predicted proteins | sample 1576791 | NCBI WGS metagenome assembly OGZK01 (sample SAMEA3541556, study PRJEB24748) | human gut metagenome | biome: human gut; feature: human-associated habitat; material: faeces | place: China | collected 2012
CAAAACAAGCCTTAGTTAATATTGGGAGTGCTCTTGTTTCTAAATCAATCAAGGGCCACGTTGACCAGCTTGCCGGGCACCACCACGACCTTGCGGATGGTCAGGCCGCTGGTGTGACGCTGCACGGCGGCGTCGGCCAGGGCCACTTCTTCCATCCGGGCCTTGTCGGCACCGGCGGGCACTTCGATGGTACCGCGCAGCTTGCCGTTGACCTGCAGGGCGATGGTGACGGTATCCTGCACCAGGGCGCTTTCCTCGCACACGGGCCAGGCTTCTTCCTGCAGGGAAGAGGTGTGGCCCATGCGCTGCCACAGTTCCTCGCACAGGTGCGGGGTGATGGGCGAGAGCAGGGTCAGCACCGTGGCCATGGCCGAAGAGAAGACGCGGTTCTCGGCGTCGCTCTTGCCCAGCTTTTCACGGGACAGGTACATGGCGTTGACCAGTTCCATGACCGCGGAGATGGCGGTGTTGAACTGGAAGCGGTTGCCCATGTCCTCGGTGACCTTCTTGACCGTCAGGTGTTCGCGGCGGCGCAGGTCGCGGGCTTCGGGCGTGGTCACGTCGTCGGCACCGGCGCCGCAGGCCTTGACCGCGGACAGGCGCTCGGCCTCGTCCATGAACAGACGCCAGACGCGGTGCAGGAAGCGCGAGGAGCCTTCGATGCCGCTGTCGGACCAGTCGAAGTCACGCTCCGGCGGCGCGGCGAAGAGGCAGAACAGACGCACGGTGTCCGCGCCGTACTTGGCGATCATGGCCGTGGGGTCCACCACATTGCCCTTGGACTTGGACATCTTGCTGCCGTCCTTGAGCACCATGCCCTGGGTGAGCAGGTTGGTGAAGGGCTCGTCCAGGCCTTCGGGGTAGAAGCCCAGGTCGCGCAGGACCTTGGTGAAGAAGCGGGCGTAGAGCAGGTGCAGGATGGCGTGTTCCACACCGCCGATGTACTGGTCCACGGGCAGCCAGTACTTGAGGGCGTCCATATCGAAGGCGCTCTCGGTATTGCGGGCGCCGGTGTAGCGGGCGAAGTACCAGGAGGACTCCACGAAGGTGTCCAGGGTATCGGTCTCGCGACGGGCCTCGCCACCGCAGACGGGGCAGGTGCAGCGCACGAAGGAGTCGGTCTCGGGCAGGGGAGAGCGGCCGTCTTCACGCACATGGGCATCCAGGGGCAGGAGCACGGGCAGGTTCTCTTCCTTCTCGGGCACCACGCCGCACTTGTCGCAGTAGATGACCGGGATGGGGGCGCCCCAGTAACGCTGGCGCGAGATGTTCCAGTCACGCAGGCGGAACTGCGTGGTGGCCTTGCCCTTGCCTTCCTTTTCCAGACGTTCGGCCACGGCCTTCTTGCCGTCGGTGTTGGGCATGCCGTCGAAGTCGCCGGAATTGACCATCACGCCTTCGGTGGTGAAGGCGGCTTCCATGGTGGCGGGGTCGAGGACCTCGCCTTCGGGGCTGATGACCACCTTGACGGGCAGGCCGTACTTGCGGGCGAATTCGAAGTCACGCTGGTCGTGGGCGGGCACGCCCATGACGGCGCCGGTACCGTAGTCGGCCAGGACGAAGTTGCCCAGCCACACGGGCACCTGCTGGCCGGTGAAGGGATGGATCACATAGGCGCCGGTGAAGATGCCTTCTTTTTCCAGATTGTCGGACTGGCGCTCCAGACGGTCCATGTTGCGGATGCGGGTCACGAAGGCGCGCACTTCGTCGGCCTTTTCGTAGCCTTCGATGAGCTTTTCCACCAGCGGATGTTCGGGGGCCAGGGTCAGGAAGGTCACGCCGAACACGGTGTCGGGACGGGTGGTGAAGACTTCCAGATGGTCGACGCCGTCCAGGGGAGCGGGCAGGCCGAAGCGCACGGCCGCACCGGTGGACTTGCCGATCCAGTTGCGCTGCATGGAGAGCACGCGGTCGGGCCAGCCGCCTTCCAGCTTCTGCAGGTCCTGCAGCAGTTCGTCACCATAGGCGGTGATGCGCAGGAACCACTGGGTCAGGTCCTTCTGTTCCACGTGGCTGTCGCAACGCCAGCACAGGCCGTCGATGACCTGTTCGTTGGCCAGCACGGTGTGGCAGGAGGGGCACCAGTTCTGGGGCGCCTTCTTGCGGTAGACCAGGCCCTTTTCCAGCAGGCGCAGGAAGAAGCTCTGCTCCCAGCGGTAGTACTCGGGGCGGCAGGTGGCCACTTCGCGGGACCAGTCATAGGAATAGCCCAGACGGCGCAGCTGCGCGCGCATGTTGTCTATGTTGGCATAGGTCCACTTGGCCGGATGGGTGTTGTGCTTGATGGCGGCATTTTCCGCGGGCAGGCCGAAGGCGTCCCAGCCCATGGGATGCAGCACGTTGAAGCCCTGCATGCGCTTGCAGCGGGCCACCACGTCACCGATGGAATAGTTGCGCACATGGCCCATGTGGATGTTGCCCGAGGGGTAGGGGAACATCTCCAGCACGTAATACTTGGGTTTGTCGCTGTGATGGTCGCAGGCAAAGGCATCCTGCTGCTGCCAGCGCTCCTGCCATTTCTGTTCGATGTCCTGCGGGGAATAACGATCTTGCGTCATGACACTTGTCTGCTTTTAGTTGGTGGAATCCTCTCCGGCGGAGAGGGAACCCTTTTCCAGAGCCTTGGCGGCGGCGTCCAGAATACCGTTGACAAAACTGGTGGCGTTGTCTTCGCCGAACTGGCGGGTCAGCTCCAGGGCCTCGTTGATGGCGACCTTGGCGGGGACGTCCTGGCGGTACAGCAGTTCGTACATGGCCAGGCGCAGCAGGGTCAGCTCCACGCGACCCATGCGGTCCACGCGCCAGTTGCGCGAGAAGCGGCTGATGGTCTTGTCCAGTTCATCGCGCCTGCTCCACACGCCCTGCACCAGATCCCAGGCAAAACCGGAAGGCAGCTCGCCTTCTTCGGTCTCCTGATGGTCGGGGGACTGCAGGAAGGCGCGGCGCACGTCTTCCAGCGAGGTGGCGTCGGCGAAGGACAGCCCGTACAGAACCTGAAAAGCCTGGGCGCGTTCGCCCCGGCGGCTGGCGGATTTACCCTTGCTCATGGATTACAGCTGCTCCAGCACGCGGATGGTTTCCAGCATGGCGGCGGCAGCTTCCACGCCCTTGTTGCCGCCCTTGGAACCGGCGCGTTCGATGGCCTGCTCGATGCTGTCGCAGGTCAGCAGGCCGAAGCCGATGGGGGTCTTGTACTGCAGCATCACCTGGGCGATGCCCTTGCTGGCTTCGTTGCACACGTAGTCGAAGTGGGGGGTGGCACCGCGGATCACGGCGCCCAGGGCCACGATGCCGTCATACTTGCCGCTGGCGGCCAGCTTCTGGCAGACCAGGGGCATCTCGAAAGCACCGGGGATGCGCACGATGGTGATGTTCTTGGCATCGAGGCCGTGGCGTTCCAGGTAGTCCAGGGCGCCGCCGGTCAGGCGGTCCACGATGAAGTCGTTGAAACGGGTGGCCAGGATGGCGATCTTGAGGCCTTTTGCATCAAGCATGCCGCTGATGGTAGTGGGATTGCTCATGGTCTGCTCCTAAAGAAAACCGTTTTGCAGTAAAAATTCCTTGTTGATGCCGCTGCTCTTCTGCGGCGTGGCGGGCCCGTCGGCCTGGCACTGCATGATGCGGCGCACGTACTTGCCGATGAGGTCCGTCTCCATGTTCACGCGGCTGCCCGGGCGCCAGTGCAGCATGGTGGTGCGTTTCTGGGTGTCCGGGATGACGTTGACGGTCAGGAAATCCTTGCCGCAGGCATTGATGGTCAGGCTGATGCCGTCCAGCGTGACGGAGCCTTTTTCGATGACTTCCGCCGCGAAGGCCGGCGGGAAGGCCAGCGTGCAGCGCAGGGAGGAACCGGCCTGTTCCACGGAACGCACCGTGGCCACGCAGTCCACATGGCCGCTGACCAGGTGCCCGCCCAGGCGGTCGCCCAGGGCCAGGGCCCGTTCCAGATTGACCAGGTCGCCCTTGCGCAGGTCGCCCAGGGTGGTGCGGGAAAGGCTCTCGCCCGAAGCATAGACAGTGAAGGTGGAACCGCTGTGCCGTTCCACGGACAGGCAGGCGCCGTTATGGGCGATGGACTCCCCGTCCACGATATTTTCCAGAGGGAAGAGGGGACGCACTTCCATGCGGCACTCCTGGCCGCTGCGGCGCAGGCCCACGATCTCGCCTTGTCCCTGGATGATGCCGGTAAACATGGTCTACTCCTGAGGAATGGCCGGGCGCAGCTGCAGGTGGACGTCGCCGTCGCACAGGGAGGTGCGGCAGACGCGCAGGTCCAGGGCCTCGGCCATGGTGAGGGGGCTGCGGCCGTCGAACAGGGGCGCGGCCTCGTTGTCGCCCAGGATGCGCGGCGCCAGATGCAGCAGGAATTCGTCGGCAAAGCCCGCTTCCAGCAGGGAAAGGGCCAGATGCCCGCCGCCTTCGCAAAGCACGTAGGGGCAGTGCAGGTCCTCGTACAGCATGTGGAACATGGCCGGAAAGTCAGGGCAGCCGCGCTGCCCGGGGCCAAGGGCCAGCACGCGCACGCCCATCTGGCGCAGGGCGTGGGCCGCCGTGGAGGCCGCCGCCGCAGGCGAGCAGAGGAAGACCGCCTGATGGGGGCGCTCCTTGAGCAGATGGATGTCGCCCGCGGGATTGGGCAGGCGCGAGGTCAGCACACAGGCCAGCGGCTGCTGTTCCACCGTCTCACCGGGGATGCGGGCCGTGAGGCAGGGGTTGTCGGCCCGGAAGGTGCCGCCGCCCACCAGCACGGCGCCCCCGGCACGACCGATACCGGCACGCAGGCGATGCACCAGAGCACGCGAACCTTCGCTGCTGACCCAGCGGGAGTGGCCGGTACGGGTGGCGATGCGTCCGTCCATGGTGGCGGCCATCTTGAGGATCACATAGGGGCGGCCCTGCTGCCAGGCCAGGAAGTCGGCCACCTGGTCGCGGCATTCCCGCTCGCAGACCGGGCCGATGACTTCCACACCGGCGGCACGCAGGCGTTCGGCACCGCCGGCCGCCTTGGGGGTGGGGTCGTACAGGCCGATGACCACGCGCTTGATGCCCGCGGCCAGCACGGCTTCGCTGCAGGGCGGGGTCTTGCCGTAATGGTTGCAGGGCTCCAGCGTGACCACCAGGGTGCACTGGGCGGGGTCGATGCCCTGACGCTGCGCGTCGCGCAGGCATTCCACCTCGGCGTGGGGCTGCCCGGCGGCATGGTGCCAGCCGCGCGCCACCACCTGACCGTCGCGCACCAGCACGGCGCCCACCGTGGGATTGGGACAGGCGCTCCAGCGGCCGTTCTCGGCCAGGGCCAGGGCCTCACGCATGAAGGGGGCGAAAATGTTCTCAGACATGCTGCGGTCCTTTGAGCATGTCGGGCGAGAAGGGGATCTGCTCGAAGGTCACACCGGCCTCGCTGAGCATGGCCAGTCCCAGCTCGTCGGGATAATGCTCGCTGTACCAGATATGTTTGATGCCGCAATTGATGAGCATCTTGCTGCACATGGCGCAGGGGAAGGTGGTGCAGTACAGCTCCGCCCCGGCGATGCTCACGCCGTGCACGGCGGCCTGGATGATGACGTTCTGTTCGGCGTGCAGGCCGCGGCAGATCTCGTGGCGCTGCCCGGAAGGGATGCCCATCTGTTCGCGCAGGCAGCCCGTCTCCAGACAATGGCGCACGCCGGAGGGCGCACCGTTGTAACCGGTGGCCAGGATGTGCCTGTCCTTGACGGCGATGGCGCCCACCTTGCGGCGCAGGCAGGTGGAGCGCTCGCGCACCAGATAGGTGATGCTCATGAAATAATCGGGCCAGGGCATTCGTTGCATGACAGTACTCGCAATAAAAAGTTGGACTACCTTACACGCAGCCGGGGCAAAAGCCAAGCCCGCCGGTGGCAGGGACCACGGACGGAAAAGGCCGCCAGAGGCGGCCTTTTCAAAAGGGGGGCTTTCCGCAAGGCACCGTCAGCAGCAGCGACCGGCAGGTCGGGGCCGCCGGCAGGCGCGGCGGAAAAAAAGAGGGAGGGACCCCCATCCCGTACGGGACGGGGCCTCCTCCCTCCTGTCGTGCATGGTTACCAGGTGAACAGGGGATAGGCGCGGGCGAATTCCTCCACGCGGCTGCGGATGGCGGCCAGGGAGGCAGGCTCGTTGCGCTTTTCGATGGCTTCCACGATGAAGGCCGCCACCTGGCGCATCTCGTCTTCCTTCATGCCGCGGGTGGTCAGGGCAGCGGTGCCCAGACGCACGCCGGAGGTCACGAAGGGCGAGCGGGTCTCGAAGGGGATGGTGTTCTTGTTGACCGTGATGCCGGCGGCATCGAGGGCATGTTCGGCATCCTTGCCGGTCACGTCCTTGTTGGTCAGGTCCACCAGCATGAGGTGGTTGTCCGTACCGCCGGACACCAGCCGGAAGTCCGCATCGGTCAGGCACTGGGCCAGCACGGCGGCGTTCTTGACGATCTGCTGGCTGTAGGTCTTGAAGCCGGGGCGCAGGGCCTCGCCAAAGGCCACGGCCTTGGCGGCGATGACGTGCATCAGCGGGCCGCCCTGGATGCCGGGGAAGATCTGGCTGTTGAGGCTCTTGCCGCGGGTCTCGTCGGAGAGGATCATGCCGCCGCGGGGACCGCGCAGGGTCTTGTGCGTGGTCGTGGTGGTGATGTGGGCGTACGGGATGGGGCTCTCGTGCAGACCGGCAGCCACCAGGCCCGCGATGTGGGCCATGTCCACCATGAGGACGGCACCCACTTCGTCGGCGATGGCGCGGAATCGGGCGAAGTCGATCTTGCGGGGATAGGCGCTGGCACCGGCCACGATGGCGGCGGGCTTGTGCTCACGGGCGATACGGGCCACTTCGTCATAGTCGATGCAGCCGGTCTCGCGGTTCACGCCGTAGAAAACGTTGTTGAACAGCTTGCCCGAGAAGTTGACGGGGCTGCCGTGGGTCAGATGGCCGCCGTGGCTCAGATCCATGCCCAGGATGGTGTCGCCGGGCTTGAGGAAGGAGAAGTAGGCGCCCATGTTGGCCTGGGAACCGGAGTGGGGCTGCACGTTGGCGTATTCGCAGCCAAAGAGCTTCTTGGCGCGTTCGATGGCCAGGTTCTCGGCGATGTCCACGTATTCACAGCCGCCGTAGTAGCGCTTGCCCGGATAGCCTTCGGCATACTTGTGGGTCATCACGCTGCCCTGGGCCTCACGCACGGCCGGGGAAACAAAGTTTTCCGAAGCGATCAGTTCCAGTTTGGTGACCTGGCGCTGGGATTCCAGGATGATGGCCTGGGCCAGTTCCGGGTCCTGAAGCAAGATTTCATCCATTCTACCGCTCTCCCTTTGGGGCTAGTCGTTCCACTTCTTCAGGATCAGGCTGGCATTGGTGCCGCCGAAACCGAAGGAATTGCACATGGCGTATTCACAGGGGATATGGGCGGAACCGCCGGCCATGTAATCCAGATCGCAGTTGGGATCGGGATTTTCCAGATTGATGGTGCCGGGCAGCCAGCCGGTATGCAGGGCCATGGCGGTGAACACGCTCTCCACACCGCCCGCGGCACCCAGCAGGTGACCGGTCATGGACTTGGTGGCAGAGATCTTGATCTTGGAAGCGTGCTCGCCGAACACCAGTTTGATGCCCTTGGTCTCGGTCTTGTCGTTGAGCTGGGTGGAGGTGGCGTGGGCATTGATGTGCCCGATGGCCTCGGGGGCCAGACCGGCGTCGCGCAGGGCGTTCTGCATGGCGCGGGCCATGCCTTCGCCGGAATCGGCGGGAGCGGTCATGTGGAAAGCGTCGTCGGAAGCGCCGTAGCCCACCACTTCGGCGTAGATCTTGGCGCCGCGGGCCTTGGCGTGTTCCAGTTCTTCCAGCTGCAGCAGGCCGGCGCCTTCACCGATGACGAAGCCGTCGCGGGCGCCGTCGAAGGGACGGGAGGCCTTGGCAGGCTCATCATTGTAATGGCTGGAAAGGGCCTTCAGGGCCGTGAAGCCGGCCACGCCCAGAGGCGTCACCGTGGCTTCCACACCGCCGGTGATGGCCGTGCTGATGCGGCCCAGCAGGATCTCGCTGAAGGCGGTGCCGATGCCGTGGATGGCGGAAGCACAGGCGGTGGTGGTCACGATGTTGGGGCCTTTGGCGCCGGTGAAGATGGCGATCTGGCCGGGGCCCATGTTGGAGATGAGCATGGGGATCAGGAAGGGAGAAACCTTGCCGGGACCACCTTGCAGCAGCTTGGCGTGGTAGGTCTCGATGGTCTTCAGGCCACCCAGGCCGATGCCCAGGATGACGCCCACGTCGTAGGCGTTGTCGTCATTGATGACCAGGCCGGAGTCTTTGAGGAGCTGCTGGGCGGCCACCACGGCGAACTGGGTGAAGCGGTCCATGCGGCGGGCCTGTTTGGCCGGGATGAAATCTTCGGCAACGAAGTCTTTCACTTCGCCGGCAACGCGCGAGTCATAGTCGGTGGCATCGAAAAGGGTGATGGGGCCGATACCGGATTCGCCGGCAAGCAGGCGCTTCCAGGTAGTTTCAAGGTCATTGCCCAGAGGGGTGATGGCGGAAAGACCAGTGATGACAACGCGCGGACGACTCATGGATACTCCTTGGACAGGCGGGGGCTTGTGCCTGGAAAAAATACTCGTGTTGAGGCCGGAAGGGGAAAAACGCACCGGGCAAGCCCGGTGCGTTCCAATTTTCCGGCAGACAGGGAAAAACTTAGCCCTGCTTGCTTTCGATGTAGCTGATGGCGTCCTGCACCTTCAGGATCTTCTGGGCGTCGTCATCGGCGATTTCGATGTCGAATTCTTCTTCCATGGCCATGATCAGTTCGGTCAGGTCCAGGGAGTCAGCGCCCAGGTCTTCCACGAAGGAAGCTTCGGGCTTCACTTCTTCAGCGCTCACACCCAGCTGGTCCACGATGATTTTGGTCACTTTGGCTGCAACTTCAGACATGGTTATCCTCCAACTCGCTTTGTGTTTTCCGGTAGCGGGAGCGGCAGCGTGCGCGGCCGCAGTTTTTAGCAGTACATGCCGCCGTTGACGGCCAGCACCTGGCCGGTGATGTAGGCAGCCTTGTCCGAAGCCAGGAAGGCCACGGCATCGGCGATCTCCTGGGCGGTGCCCATGCGTTTCAGCGGGATGGCGGCTTCATAGGAGGCGCGCACATCGTCGCTCAGGGCGGCGGTCATGTCGGTTTCGATAAATCCGGGGGCCACGGCATTGACCGTGATCTGGCGCGCGGCCAGTTCCTTGGCGCAGGACTTGGTCAGACCCAGCAGGCCGGCCTTGGCGGCGCTGTAGTTGGCCTGTCCGGCGTTGCCCATCTGGCCCACGACGGAAGAGATGTTCACGATGCGGCCGTGACGGGCCTTGGTCATGATCTTGGCGGCTTCGCGGGTGCAGATGAAGGCACCGCGCAGGTTGATGGTGATGACGCGGTCGAAATCGTCATCCTTCATGCGGACCAGGAAGCCGTCCTTGGTGATGCCGGCATTGTTGACCAGCACGGCCAGATTGACCTTGCCTTTGATATGTTCAGCAAAAAAAGCAGCCACAGCTTCGCCGTCGCCCACATTCAGGGGCAGGGCCAGAGCACGGCCGCCGGCAGCCTCGATCTCCGCCAGGGTCTTGTCGGCTTCTTCGGGACGGCTCACATAGGTGAGGATGACCTGATAGCCGTCACGGGCCAGGGTCAGGGCAACGGCGCGACCGATGCCGCGGGAACCGCCGGTAACCAGCGCGGTAGGAGTGGTGGAATCAAGAGTGCTCATGATGCTGCCTCAATGGATTTTATGATATAGCAGAAAAGGGCCGAGTTCAACGCCGCGGCAGCCTAGAACTGTAGCAGGGCCGCGCCCCAGGTCAGGCCGCTGCCGAAGGCGGTCACCAGCACGCGGTCCCCGGCCTTGATGCGGCCCTGGGCCAGAGCTTCCACCAGGGCCAGCGGCACGGAGGCGGAAGAGGTGTTGCCGTATTCGGCCACGTTGGTGAACACGTGATCCAGATCGATCTTCAGGCGGCTGCCCACGGCCTCGATGATGCGCATGTTGGCCTGGTGGGGCACGAAGAGATCGACATCAGCGGCCGTGAGGCCGTTGCGTTCCAGCAGTTCCTGGCAAACGCCGGACATCTGGCGCACGGCATGCTTGTAGACTTCACGGCCCTGCATGGAGATGAAAAAGTCGTCGCCCACGGGATCGCCGGGCTTGTACTGGCAGGTGGTGCCGCCGCCCACGATGATGAGGTCGTGCAGGCTGCCGTCACTTTTGCAGATGCTGTCCTGCACGCGGGCCAGAGCGTTCTCGGGATCGCTGTTCAGGATGCAGGCACCGGCACCGTCACCGAAGAGCACGCAGGTGCTGCGGTCGCTCCAGTTGACGCGGCGGGTCAGAGCTTCGGTGCAAACGAAGAGGATCTGGGAAGCCGGGTCCTGACAGAGCAGGGCGTCCGCCAGATGCAGGCCGTACAGAAAGCCGGAGCAGGCGGAGCCGAAGTCGAAGGACATGGCCGGACCGGCACCAATGTTGCCGCCGATAATGCAGGCCAGCGAAGGCGTAAGGTGGTCGGGCGTACAGGTAGCGGCCAGGATATGGGTCAGTTTGGCCGCGTCGAGGCCGGCATCTTCCAGAGCCTTGCGGGCGGCATTGGTTCCGAGGTCGGAGGCGTTCTCTTCCTGAGACAGACGGTGACGACGCTTGATGCCGGTACGGGTGGTGATCCACTCGTCGTTGGTCTCCACCAGTTTGCTCAGGTCATCGTTGGTCAGGACCTCGGCGGGAACATAGCTGCTGAGGGCGTGCAGATAGCAGTTTGGCTTCATAGAGATACCCGTGGCTTAAATGGCGCGTGAGAAGCGGGTGAGTTCCTCGTTGGCCAGGATGGTTTCGGCAAGACGGTCGTTGGTGCCCTTGCGTACGAAGGTACCGGCCATCTTGATGGCGTTCTGCATGGCGCGGGCGCTGGAACGGCCGTGGCAGACGATGGCCAGGCCCTGGAGGCCCAGAAGGGGGGCGCCGCCGTATTCGGCGTAGTCGATGGTGGTGGCGAATTTTTTGAAGGCGCCCTTGGCCAGCATGCCGCCCAGAGCGGGCAGGAAGCCGGAGGTGAACAGGCGCTTGAGCATGCGGACCAGGGCCGAGGCCAGGCCTTCGC
>OGZK01003903.1_pt1 | contig 11083 bp, 10 predicted proteins | sample 1576791 | NCBI WGS metagenome assembly OGZK01 (sample SAMEA3541556, study PRJEB24748) | human gut metagenome | biome: human gut; feature: human-associated habitat; material: faeces | place: China | collected 2012
AAGCTGTTCCATAACCATCGTCACTTTTGCTGAGACGGTCAACCTTGTCCAAAAACTCCACAGCGTCCATTACTTTTCCTCCTCAATGGTGACCTCCACGTGGGAGGCTCCGGTTGTCTGATACTTTCGCACCGTCAAAGCTGCGATTGCACTGTCATCGTTGTAAGCGTGGCCGTTCAGCGCATCCAGAATGGCCTTCGCCACGTTGTCAGCGTCAGGTCGCTTAATGTGGGGTGTTCCGTCCATCGCAGCGGCCTTTTTCTTTGACGTGCTCTTGGGCACCGTGAAGAACGCCGTGACGGCGGCCGTCAGCCGCCGCTCACGCGCGCCGGGCACATACCCGTCGTCCGGCAGCGGCGCGGAGACAAAGCGCAGGGGCGCGGAGCGCTCCAGCAGCCGCCGCGCGGCCTCCGGGCACGCGGGTGATAGCCCCTGCTCCACCCGGTCGCACAGCAGCACCTCCCAGCGCGGAAAATCCCGGCACGTACGGCACAGGCTCTGCTCGCCGAGCGTGCGCTGCAGCTCACACAGGCCGTCGGCACACAGAAACGGGCAGCGCCCGTCCGTCTGCGCAAAGTACGTATCGCCCTCGCTGTCTACGCGCAGCACGCGCCGCAGCTTTGCCGCCAGCGGATGCTGCAGGCGCAGGTAAGCGTCCTGCGCGTCCGGATCGACAACGATCTCCCACGCGGCGCAGCACGTCTGCGGACATGCCCCGGCCAGGCATCGGAACGCAGCGTAGTCATCGGGTCGGGTCTGGTACATGGCGGCCTCCTTGCGCGTATTTTTTTTATTGTAACACATCGCGCGCCGCAGGAAAAGGGACGTTCGGCACTCCCGTGCGCAAAAAAACAGACGGACACCGAAATGTCCGTCTGTCTGTTGGTTTTTTTGGCCGGCCGGCAGCTTACTGCTTGACCAGATCCATAAGGTTAATGATGCCGCGCGGGCAGATATCGGCGCAGTGGCCGCAGCCGACGCACTTGTCATAGTCGATCGTGGACACGAAGTTCTCGATCTTGATGGCTTCTGCCGGGCACTCGCGCTGGCACTTCATGCAGCCGATGCAGCCGACGTCGCAGATCTTGCGCGTGACGGCGCCCTTGTCCTGATTGCGGCAGCCGACGAGCACAGCCTGCTTATACGGCACCTTCTCGATGATTTTCTTCGGGCAGGCATCAGCGCAGGCCATGCAGCCGACGCACTTGTCGCGGTCGACCTTGGCAACGCCGTTGACGATGTGCATCGCGCCGAACTTGCAGGCTCTGGCGCAGTTGCCGAGGCCGATGCAGGCGAAGCGGCACTCCTTGTTGCTCTTGCCGCCGAACAGCATGGCAGCCTGGCAATCCTGGGGCCCTTTGTAGTTGAAGCGCTTGACGGCAACGCCCTCCGCGCCGGAGCACGGCACGAACGCGACCATCTTCTCCTCCGCGCCGGCGGAGACGCCCATGATCTCAGCGATCTTGTCGGCAGCTTCCTGGCCGCCGGCGACACAGCAGTTGACCGGAGCCTGACCCGCCGCGACCGCAGCGGCGTAGCCGTCGCAGCCGGGGTAGCCGCAGCCGCCGCAGTTGGCGCCGGCGAGGCACTCACGCACGGCCTCCTGCTTGGGGTCGACTTCCACGTGGAAGATCTTGGCGGCGAACGCCAGCAGCGCACCGAAGATGGCGCCCATGATGCCGAGGACGGCAATTCCTTCGAGAATCAAAGTAAAGTTCATATTCACGCCCTCCTTAGCCGATCTTCATGCCGGAGAAGCCCATGAAAGCCAGGGCCAGCAGACCGGCGGAGACGAGGCAGATCGGGAAGCCCTCAAAGCACTCCGGATAGTCGGCAAACTCGAGCTTCTCGCGCACGCTTGCGAACAGGCAGATGGCGAGCATGAAGCCGAGACCGCCGAACACGCCGTAGACCACGCTCTGCACAAAGCCGAAGCTGTACTGCGTGTTGAGCAGCACGACGCCGAGCACGGCGCAGTTGGTGGTGATCAGGGGCAAGTAGATGCCGAGCGCGGAGTACAGGGACGGGATGGACTTTTTGAGGAACATCTCGATGAACTGCACGAGCGCGGCGATGACGAGGATATAAGCGATCGTCTGCAGGAAGCCCAGGCCGAGCTTGACGAGCAGGCAGTTGACGAGCCAGCAAATGGCGGACGCCAGGCCCATAACGAACGTGACGGCGAGGCCCATGCCGGCGGCGGTGTCGATCTTGCTCGAGCAGCCGAGGAACGGGCAGCAGCCGAGGAACTGCGAGAAAATGAAGTTATTGGTCAGGACGGCGCTGAGGATGATGGCAAAAATACTGGTCGTAGAACTCATGTTATGCCGCCTCCTTTTCCTGCGCTGCGAGCGCTTTTTCCTTGGCTTCCTTCTTCTCGGCGGACTTGCGCAGCGCGTACTGCATGAGCGCGATCAGGCAGCCGAGGGTGATGAAGCCGCCGATCGGGAGCGTGAGCACGAGCGCGCCGTACTCGGCCGGGAAGATCTGAATGCCGTTGCCGGTGCCGATGACACCGCCGATGGTGTTGAAGATGCCGGTGCCGAACGAGCCCTTGCCGAGCAACTCACGGATGACGCACATGGCGATGAGCACGAGCGTGTAGCCGAGGCCCTGGAAGATGCCGTCGAAGAACGACGGGCCGACGGGGTTTTTCTGGCAGAACGCCTCGGCGCGGCCGATGATGATGCAGTTAACAACGATCAGCGGGATGAACACGCCCAGAGACGCGCTCAGCGCGGGAACGTAGGCCTGCAGCAGGAGGTCAACGATGGTGACGAAGCCCGCGATGACCAGCACGAAGATGGCCAGACGGATATCGTTCGGAATGACTTTGCGGATGAGGGAAATGACCACATTGCAGCAGGTCAGAATGACGAGCACGGACAGGCCCATGCCGATGCCGTTGAAGAGGCTGGTCGTGATGGCCATGGTGGCGCACATGCCGATGAGCTGCACGAGGACCGGGTTATTGGTAATGAGGCCTTCCTTGAACTGTTGTTTGATATTCATGTTTCAGCCCTCCTTAACCCAGCGACTTGGCCGCGTTGATGACGGTCTGCACTTCGGTAACGACGGCACGGGACGTGATCGTCGCGCCGGAGATGGCGGTGATGTCGCCGCCGTCTTTGGCAAGCTTCATACCGTCGCCCTGGCCGACGAGGTTGTCGCGCCAGGCGCCTTCATTCGTGTCCGCCGCCTTGGCGCCGAGGCCGGAGGTCTCGGAGTGCTTGGTGACGTACACGCCGGTGCAGTTATAATCATCGTCCAGGCCGACGACCATGGTGATCATGCCCTGCGCGCCGGAGAACGTGGTCTCGGCGACGTAGCCGGCCTGCTGGCCGCCGGTGGTGGCGGTGCTGAGCTTGGTGATGGTGCCGTCGTTCTCAAAATCGGCCTGCTCGGTGTATTCGTCGGCCGCGAGGACGTTGGCATATGCTTTCTTGGTCGTCTCGGCCGCGCGCATGGCGATGGTGTCCTTCGTCAGCTCATTGACGAGACCGAGGGCCAGCGCCATGATGGCGGACACGGCAAAGAGCACGAGCGCGAGCTTGATGATCTGGCCGCCGCCGGATTTCTTTTCAGTCTTTTCAGCCATTTGCAGCAGCCTCCTTTGCTTCTTTCTTCGCAGCCTTTGCAGCGGCCTTCTTGGCCTTGACGTCCTCACGGCTGACGCCGAACTGACGGCGCTGGGTGTGCTTGTCGAACATCCATGCGCAGCAGTTCATGATGAGGATGGCAAAAGAAACGCCCTCCGGGAAGCCGCCGAACACGCGGATGAGCACGGTCAGCGCGCCGCAGCCGACGCCGTAGATGATGCGGCCGGGAGCGGTGACGGGGCTGGTGCTGTAGTCGGTCGCCATGAAGAACGCGCCGAGCAGCAGGCCGCCGGACAGGAGGTTGTCGAGCATCCACTCGACGTGGGTGTAGCCGCCGCCGTTTTTGCTTCCAAAGATGAGCGTCAGCAGCGCGACGGTGCCGATGAACGACACGGGGATGTGCCAGGTGATGACCTTGCGGCACAGCAGGTACACGCCGCCGATGAGCAGCGCGAGCGCGCTGACTTCGCCGAGGCAGCCGGGCATGGTGCCGAGGAACATGGACTTATAAGTGAAGTACTGCGGCAGCGCCTCGCCGGCCTTCATGTAGCTGAGCGGGGTGGCCATGGTGGTCGCGTCCGCGCCGATGACGGACGTCAGGCTGCCGGGCACGACCCAGGTGGTCATGAACAGCGCGTAGGAGGCGAGCAGGAACGCACGGCCGGCGAGCGCCGGGTTGAGGAAGTTCTTGCCGATGCCGCCGTAGAGCTGCTTGACGACCACGATGGCGAAGAACGCGCCGATGATCGGCAGCCACCACTTGCAGTTGGCCGGCAGGGTGTACGCGAGCAGGATGCCCGTGACCACGGCGGACAGGTCGCCGATGGAGTCGGGCTTTTTCATGAGCTTGCGGTAAGCCCACTCAAAGAACACGCACGACACGATGGACACGGCCAGCGGGATGAGCGCCTGCGCGCCGAACTGCCACACGCCGACGCACAGCGCCGGGAGCAGGGCGATGATCACGTCGAGCATGATCTCGCGCGTGCCGCGCTTGGCGCGAACCTGAGGCTGATAGGCAGCGTCAAAGGTATATTCTTTCGGTGTCATTTCGTTTCAGCCTCCTTTGCAGCGGCTTCCGCGCGGGCCTTTTCTTCGGCCGCGCGGGCGGCGAAGAGGAGCTTCGCGGTCTTGAAGGTATGGGTCAGGGGCAGACGGCCCGGGCAATTGTACGAGCAGCTGCCGCACTCGAAGCAGTCGAGAATGTGGTACTTCTGCATATTCTCGAAGTCGCGCTTCTGATAGTACTTATACATGTACAGCGGCTCGAGCTTCATCGGGCAGACGGTCAGGCACTTGCCGCAGTGGATGCACGTCGGGTTCTCGACGGAGCGGTCTTCCTTGTCGGTGAAGAACAGGATGCCCGCGGTGCCCTTGATGTTGGGCGCCTCGAGATTCGTGGCGATCAGGCCCATCATGGGGCCGCCGAGGACGATCTTCTTCGGCTCGACGACGAAGCCGCCGCACTGCTCGACGATGTAGCTGAACGGAGTGCCGAAGCGGCACTGCAGGTTGTAGGACTTATCGCCCATAGCGCTGCCGGCAACGGTGAGGACACGCTCGATGCTGGGCATGCCTTCGTAGCAGGCGCGGTAGATGGCGTAAGCCGTCTGGGTGCTGATGACGTTGCAGCCGACGCCGGACGGCAGGCCGCCGGGCTTGACCTCACGGTTCGTGATGGCCTTGATCTGCATCTTCTCAGCGCCCTGCGGGTACTTGACGTTCTCCGGCACGATCTCCACGCCGTACTGCGCGGGGTTTTTGGACAGGAGCAGGTCGATGGCGTCCTGCTTGTTCTTCTCGATGCCGTAGTAAGCCTTGTCGAGGCCGGACGCGATGCGCGCCAGCTCGATGCCCTTGAGCAGCTCCTCGGGGTGGTTCTTCATGGTCAGGTGGTCGCCGTTGAGGTACGGCTCGCACTCTGCGCCGTTGATGATGAGGGTATCGACTTTGCCAAGGCCGCCGCGGATCTTGAACGCGGTCGGGAACATGGCACCGCCGTGACCGACGATACCGGCCTCGCGGATGCGGTCAAGGATGGCTTCGGGATCCTTCATCTGCTCGGGCGTCAGGGGCGCGAGATCCGTGCAGGGGGTGTCCTGGAAGTCATTTTCGATCACGATCGCGGGGATCATATCGCCCAGGGGGTGGGGTCTCGGCTCGATGGCAATCACCTTGCCGGAGACCGTCGCGTGGATGGGAGCGGAGACGGGTGCCGGATTGTCAGCGATCTTCTGACCCATCTTCACATAATCGCCCACCGCGACCAGCGGTTTGCAGGGTGCGCCGATATGCTGCATCATCGGGAGCACGACCTGCGGCGGAGGAGCAATGACGGTCACCGGGACATCCGGCGCCTTCATGTAGTTGGGATGAACTCCGCCATGAAACTTAAAGGGCATTTGCATCACCTCTCTATTTTTTGACCCACATATATTAGCACGCCAACCTAATTTCGTCCACCAAAAATGGCGGAAAAACATCAAATTGTACTAATTTAAATATTAACGAACCTGCAAAAAAGCTGACAAATCCAACATTTCCGGAAACTTTGCAACATTTTGTGCATATTGGTTGGATTTTTCGCCGCCGCGGTCCGCGGCACGGAAAAAAATCCGCGTCCGGGACTTAACAAGCGGGGAAAAATCCTGTAAAATAGATAGCAAATGCGCTGCCGGCGCGCCGCCGGCAGAAAGGAGGCCACGTTATGCTGACACCCTGGGCGGATACGCTCGACCGCGCGCAGCCCCTGCCGGAGTATCCCCGGCCGCAGATGGTGCGCGACAGCTACCTGAATCTCAACGGCCCGTGGAGCTACGCGATCACGACGAGCGCGAACAAGCCCGCGCAGGCCGACGGCACGATCCTTGTGCCCTTCTCGCCCGAGAGCGAGCTGTCCGGCGTGGGACACGTCCTGCAGCCGGAGGAATATCTGTGGTACATCCGCACGGTCACGCTGCCGGACGGATTCAACGTCGGCCGCGTGCTGCTGCACTTCGGCGCAGTCGACCAGACCGCGACCGTGTGGTGCAACGGCGTGGAGCTGGCCACGCACACGGGCGGCTACCTGCCGTTCACGGTGGACATCACCGAGGTGCTGGCCAAGGAAAACACGATCCTTGTGTGCGTGCGCGACGCGACGAACAAGTCCCAGCTCCCGCGCGGCAAGCAGACGCTGCACCCGCACGGCATCTGGTACACGCCGCAGAGCGGCATCTGGCAGACAGTCTGGCTCGAGAGCGTGCCGCAGAACTACATCCGCTCCCTGCACGTGACGCCGCTGTTTGACGCGCATCAGGTGGAGATCACCGTCGAGGGCGAAGGTCAGTGCATGATCGACCTCGAGGGCAAGCGCTTCACGTTCCCCGCGGGCGTGCCGGCGCACGTGCCGGTGCAGTCGTTTCGCCCCTGGTCGCCGGAGCACCCGACGCTCTACCCCTTCAGCGTGACGCTCGGGGACGACACGGTCTACAGCTACTTTGCCATGCGCAAGTGCAGCGTCGAGACGGACAAGGACGGCGTGCGCCGCCTGTTTCTCAACGGCAAACCGTATTTTCACAACGGCCTGCTCGACCAGGGCTACTGGCCGGACGGACTCTACACCGCGCCGAGCGACGACGCGCTCGTCTACGACATCCAGCTGGCCAAGGACATGGGCTTCAACATGCTGCGCAAGCACGTCAAGGTCGAGTGCGACCGTTGGTACTATCACTGCGACCGGCTGGGCATGCTCGTCTGGCAGGACATGCCCTGCGGCGGCAGGCGCTACGACCCGCTCATCGTCTCGACCCCGCTCGTGACGGGCTGGCACCTCGACGACAGCTGGTATCCCCTCTTCGGCCGCACGAACGTGACGGCGCGCAAGGCGTTTTTGAACGAGCTGCGCGACATGGTCACCACGCTCTACAACCACCCGTGCATCGCCGTGTGGGTGCCGTTCAACGAGGGTTGGGGCCAGTTTGACAGCCAGACGGCCGTGCAGGTCATCCGGTCCGTGGACAAGACGCGCACGATCGACCCGGCCAGCGGCTGGCACGATCAGGGCTTCGGCGATGTGCGCAGCCTGCACGTGTATTTCCAGAAGTACAGGTTCCAGCCCGATAAGCTCGGCCGCGCCACGCTGCTGTCGGAGTTCGGCGGCTATATCCACCGCGTCGAGGGCCACGCCATCGGCGGCAAGAGCGTCGGCTACAAGACGTGCGACGCCCCGCTCTCGCTCGAGTATGCGCTCCAGGCGCTCTATGACGAGCAGATCCGCCCCGCCATCGCGCAGGGCCTCAGCGCCGCGGTGTACACGCAGCTGAGCGACGTGGAGCACGAGCTCAACGGTCTCGTGACCTATGACCGCAGCATCGTGAAGCTCCCGGTAAAAACGCTGCACAAGATCTTTTACATCGAAAACGAGTGAAAAAAGGCCGCCCGCTGCGATCGCAGCGGGCGGTTGGTTTTTCTGTTTTGGGAGCGCTTAGTACGCCACGCCCCAGTAGATCATGCACTTGGCGGGCTTGCCGCACACGGGGCAGACATCGTCGATGTGCTCCTGCTCAAACGGGATGCAGCGGCTGGACATGCCGGCCTTGTCCTTCATCTCGAGCTCGCAGGCGAGGTCGCCGCACCACATGGTCTTGATGAAGCCGCCGTTTTTCTCCTGCAGCTCCTTGGCCTCGGCCAGCGAGTGCGCGGCATAGGTGTGCTCGTCGAGGTTGCGCTTGGCCTTGTCGAACAGGCCCTGCTGCACGGTTTCGAGCAGCTCGGGGATGCGCGCCTCCAGTTCGTCGAGCGCGACGGTGATCTTCTCGCCGTTGTCGCGGCGGACGGCGACGCAGTGGCCGGCCTCGATGTCCTTCGGGCCGATCTCGACGCGCAGCGGCACGCCCTTCATCTCCCAGTTGGCGAACTTCCAGCCGGGGCTGTTGTCGCTGAAGTCGCCCTGCGCGCGCAGGCCGGCGGCCTTCAGGCGCGCGACGAGCTCCTCGGCCTTCTCGGTCACGCCGGGCTTGTGCGCCGCGATGGGCAGCACGATGACCTGGATCGGCGCGATGTGCGGCGGCAGGACGAGGCCGCTGTTGTCGCCGTGGGTCATGATGAGGCCGCCGATGACGCGCGTGGACAGGCCCCACGAGGTCTGGTGCGGGTAGACCTGCTGGTTGTTCTTGTCGGTGTAGGTAATGTCGAACGCGCGGGCGAACCCGTCGCCGAAGTAGTGGCTCGTGCCGGACTGGAGCGCCTTGTGGTCGTGCATCATGCACTCGATGGTGTAGGTGTTCTCGGCGCCGGCGAACTTCTCCTTGTCGGTCTTGTTGCCGCGGATGACGGGCATGGCCAGCTCCTGCTCGCAGGTCTCGGCATAAATTTCGAGCATCTGCAGCGTCTCCTTGCGGGCCTCGGCCTCAGTGGCGTGCAGGGTGTGGCCCTCCTGCCAGAGGAACTCACGCCCGCGCAGGAACGGGCGGGTGGTCTTTTCCCAGCGCATGACGCTGCACCACTGGTTATACAGGCACGGCAGATCGCGCCAGCTATGCACGATGTGGCTCCAGTGCTGGCAGAAGAGCGTCTCGGACGTCGGGCGCACGCACAGGCGCTCCGGCAGCTCCTCGCTGCCGCCCATCGTGACCCACGCGCACTCGGGCGCGAAGCCCTCGACGTGGTCCTTCTCCTTCTGCAGCAGGCTCTCGGGGATCAGCATCGGCATGGCCACGTTCTGGTGGCCGGTCGCCTTGAACTTGCCGTCGAGTATCTTCTGGATGTTCTCCCAGATGGCGTAGCCATACGGGCGCATGATGAACAGGCCCTTGACATCGGAATAGTCCACGAGCTCCGCCTTGATGCACACGTCGGTGAACCACTGGGCGAAGTCGACTTCCATATCGGTGATCTGCTCGACCTTTTTTTCTTTGGCCATAAGCGCAACACTCCTCTGTATGCCGCGCAGAGATCCCGCGCGGGCGTATTCATAATGTATGGGGTAACTTATATAGTGTATAGAATCCGCCGCCGCTTGTCAAGCGCCAAGCAGCTCCTGCACCGCGAAAATTCCGATCATGACGGCGATGAGAAAGTACATCACGACCGCGGCGACGGAGTGTCGCGCCGGCCGGCGGTCAAACAGCTGGCCCACGCACCAGAACACGAGCAGGCCGGTGCCGATCCAGTAGACCGGGTTGAGCGCGACGGCCATGACCGTCACCTCCACGATCAGCAGTGCGAACACCGCGATCTGCCACGTGCGGATGCGCCGCGCGCGGCTGTTGCAGTAGATCTCGCGCCATGCGTCGGAAAGCTCGCGGCGCTGGCGGCGGAAAAACGACTCGCGCGGCTGTTTCGGCGCGGGCTCGCCCGTTTCGGCCGGCGTTTCGGCCGTCTCGGGCACCGTTTCGACGGTCTCGGCCGCCGTTTCGGCCGCAGTCTCAGACTCTGCTTCGGTGTAGGGGCGCTCTTGTTCCATACCTTCCACTCCTTCCCGGTTTTTCGGAAAACCGGTCCTTTTTCCACAGGATACCCCGCCGCAGGCCGCCTGTCAAGCACCCGAATCCGGTCGAAAAGTGCATTTCGGGCTTGACCGCACACCATTCGTGCAATATAATATGTAAATTAGTGATGCTATTTCAAGATGCAATTGAACCCCCTGGAGGTGACCATCTATCAACAGACAGAGTTACATGGCGGAGATCAGCAGCCTGCTCGGCCTGATCACCGACGACAATACCCGTCAGGCGCTCATCGCGCAGATGGAGAACATGTTTGATAACGCCCCCGATGAGGAGCGCCTCATTCAGGAGATCGGCAACCCGACCAAAGTCGCCGTTGCCCTCATCCGGTATGCTGACAGCGGCAAGATCACGCCGGCCGCAGCCCCCGTGGTCGCTCCCGCGCAGGTGGAGCCCAAGCGTGCGCCCCAGCCGCGCCCGCGCGCCGAGCAGTACCGCCCGATGACCGCGGCAGCCGCGCAGAGCCCCGCGCCGTCGTTCACGTTCCCGGATCTGCCGGAGGAGCCCGACGAGCCCGAAACGGACGAAGCGCCCGTGCTCGACGGGCAGCTCTCATTCGACGGGCAGCTCTCATTCGACGAGCAGCCGGCTGACGACGACGGCTACTATGACGAGCAGCCCGCAGACGACGGCTACTACGACGAGCAGCCTGACGAAGACGACGGCTACTACGACGAACAGCCCGCCGACGCCGACGACGACGGCTACTACGACGAGCAGCCCGGCGAAGGATACGGCGAGGAATACGACGAAGAATACTACGACGACTACGAGCCGGAATACAAGACGAACGTCTTTCTGGCGATCCTGTACACGCTCGGCGCGATCATCATCGGCGTGCCGGTGTTCGCCGTGCTGCTGGTGCTGGATCTGGCCGTGCTGGCCATCGGCGCCGTGTGCGGTGCAGCCGGTGTGAGCCTGATCATGACCGCGTTCATCGGCCTGCCCGTGGTGGCGGATATGCTCATCCTGCTCGGCGGCGGCGCCGCCGTGATC
>OGZK01003905.1_pt1 | contig 11079 bp, 9 predicted proteins | sample 1576791 | NCBI WGS metagenome assembly OGZK01 (sample SAMEA3541556, study PRJEB24748) | human gut metagenome | biome: human gut; feature: human-associated habitat; material: faeces | place: China | collected 2012
CAAGGACGCCAGCGACTTTACCTTTATTTTAGTAGGAAACGTCGATGTGGAAGCCGTGAAACCTCTGATTGAATCTTATCTGGGTGCATTACCCTCTATCAATCGCAAAGAAACATTCAAGGACAACCACATCGAAATGCGCAAAGGAATCTATAAGAACGAGTTTATCCGTCAGCAAGAGACTCCGAAGGTTAATAACTTCATCTCTTACAGCGGTACTTGCGCATACACGCTCCGCAACGATATTCTCATGAGTATGACCGACCAGCTCCTGAACTTAATCTATACGGAGAAAGTACGTGAAGATGAAGGTGGTACTTATGGTGTATATCCTATGGGACAGCTTGTTAAGTATCCTACGGAAAGAGCCGTTCTGCAAATCTTCTTCAATACAGCTCCCGACAAGCAGGAGAAACTGATGAAGATTATCTATGCTGAAGCGGAAGCTTTCGCCAAAAACGGTCCCGATGAAGCCAGTCTGAACAAAGTGAAAGAGTACATGCTGAAGAAGCATAACGAAAATCTGAAAGAAAACGGTTACTGGCTGAACAGCATAGACGAATATCTCTATACCGGTATCAATCCGATAAAGGATTACGAGCAGATTGTAAATGGAATCACAGCAAAAGATATCCAGAAATTTGCCAACGAACTCCTGAAGCAGAAGAACCAAATCACTGTTTCAATGATCAGCCCCGAAAAGAAATAGGGGCTGCATCAGGAGTCGTAAAGTAGACCTTTAGCGTTGCAGAGTTGACCTTTAGAGGCGTAAAGTAGCTCTTTACAAACCGTACTATCAGCAGTCTGATTTTTCAACTCACAACCAAAGTCACAGTTTTCAAAAGGCTGCGTTGTTCGTGAAGCAGCGCAGCCTTTTTCATATACATTAACCATCTATCCATTATGAACCTCTTTATAGAATTACGCAAGCACGGAAAGTTGGCAGCCAAGCGAAACCCGATGTACGAGAAGAATAAATTCGGAAAATTCTGGATGTACTTCATGGCTGTATTCTGGGCCGGTTATCTGGTATTCTTCGGAACGAGTTTTGCCTTTGCTTTCAACGACGGGGCAACCGAAGCATATCATGTCCTGAACAGCGGGCTCATATTTATCCTCTGCCTGGATTTCCTGATGCGTTTTCCATTTCAGAAAACGCCTGCCCAAGAGGTAAAGCCCTATCTGCTGTTACCGGTAAAACGCAACCGTCTTATCGACTCCCTGCTGATACGTTCCGGATTGAACGGCTTCAACCTGATATGGCTGTTCTTCTTCGTTCCGTTCGCCATCATCAGCATCACCAGATTTTACGGCATAACGGGTGTACTGACCTATAGTATCGGAATATGGTTATTGATGGTGCTCAACAATTACTGGTTCCTGCTATGCCGGACATTGATGAACGAACGCGTCTGGTGGATAATCCTGCCTATACTGGCATACGGGAGTATCGCTGCCGGAATGTTCATACCGGACAACAGTCCGCTATTCGACTGGTCCGTCGACTTAGGAGAAGGCTTTATCCTCGGACATCTTCTCACCTTCACCGGAGTATTTGCAGCTATCGTAGTGCTGTGGTTCATCAATCGCGGACTGATGATAAAATTGATTTATAATGAAATCAATAAAGTAGAAGACACCAAGGTAAAGCATGTATCCGAATACAAATTCCTGGACCGCTACGGAGAGATTGGCGAATACATGCGGCTGGAACTGAAAATGTTATTGCGCAATAAAGTCTGCAAGACAGCCCTGCGCACTGTATTCCTGGTAGTGATTTCATTTACCTGCATTCTGAGCTTCACCGAGGCATACGACGGGCAAGGTATGAAAAGCTTTATCCTGGTTTACAACTTTGTGATTTTCGGCATTCTGTTTTTATCAAGCCTGATGAGTTACGAAGGCAACTACATCGACGGGCTGATGAGCCGCAAGGAGTCAATCTACACACTGCTGCGTGCCAAATATATTCTGTACAGCATTGCCATACTCATCCCCCTGTTCCTGATGATACCGGCTATGGCAACCGGCAAACTGGCTGTACTGAGCTGCATCGGTTGGGCTGTGTTTGTTGCAGGCTGTGTATATTTCTGCCTGTTCCAACTGGCCGTATACAATAACAGGACAGTGGATTTGAACGCCAAAATGACCAACCGCCAGAACATGGGAACCGGATTGCAGAATCTGATTTCCGGAGCGGCATTCGGCGTACCTCTGCTTATGAATTTTATGCTGACAACCTTTTTCGGTCCCACAGTTACAGCCTGGATATTGATTGCCATCGGTGCGGGTTTTATATTGACGTCCCGCTTCTGGTTGAAGAATGTGTACCACCGCTTTATGAAGCGGCGCTATAAGAACATGGAAGGATTTAGAGACAGCAGACAGTAAGATTTACAATTTAAGATTTATGGCTATGATTCAGATAAGTAATTTGCAAAAGAAGTTCGGCGAAAAGACCGCCGTAAATATCGACAACTACCTCATCAATCAAGGTGATATGCTGGGCTTGGTAGGAAACAACGGAGCCGGAAAGACCACCCTTTTCCGGCTGATATTGGATTTGCTGCAAGCCGACCGCGGAAAGGTCACCATCAATGATATAGACGTATGCAAAAGCGAAGACTGGAAAAACTTTACCGGCGCTTTCATAGACGACGGTTTCCTGATAGACTATCTCACGCCGGAGGAATACTTCTACTTCATCGGCAAGATGTACGGACTTAAAAAAGAAGAAGTAGACGGACGCATCGCTCCTTTCGAGCGTTTCATGAACGGTGAAGTCATGGGACAAAAGAAATTCATACGCAACTTCTCCGCCGGAAACAAGCAAAAGATAGGCATCATCTCCGCCATGCTGCATCATCCGCAACTACTGATACTTGACGAACCTTTCAACTTCCTCGACCCCAGTTCGCAGTCCATCATTAAACAACTGCTGAAAAAATATAACGAGGAACACAAAGCAACCGTCATCATTTCCAGCCACAACCTCAATCATACGGTAGATGTATGTCCGCGTATCGCCCTGTTGGAACACGGAGTCATTATCCGTGATATACAGAACGAAAACAATTCGGCCGAAAAGGAATTGGAAGCTTATTTCAATGTCAGTGTCGAAGAAAACATTGAAACTGAAACTAATACTGAAGAAGAAACACTTACAGAGGAATAAATATGAAACACTCCTTTTCCTGTATAATTGCCTTGACCGGGTTAATATTCTGTTTAAGTTCCTGCCATACTGCCGCTCCCCGTCTCGACTATAAAGCATTGGCACAAGCCTCTGTACGCCTGGGTATGGATATCGGACTGACAGACAACCACAAGCTGTACGTCAATGCCGCCGAGTGGATAGGCACTCCCTACCGTGCCGGCGGCGACAGCAAACATGGAACGGACTGCTCCGGCCTGGTATCCCAACTCTATAAGAAAACCTACCGCATACGCCTGTCGCGCAGCACGGACGGCCAGTTGAAAGAAAGCAACAGGATAGCCCGCCGCAACCTGCGCGAAGGTGACTTGGTATTCTTTACCAGCCGGGTGTCACGCAAGAAAGTGGCACATGTAGGCATCTACCTGAAAGACGGCAAGTTCGTTCATGCCAGTACCGGACAAGGAGTCATCGTGAGCAGCCTCAAGGAAGATTACTATACAAAGCACTGGCTCTGCGGCGGAAGAGTGAAATAAGACTCCATCCAACATTAAAAAGAGGGTATGCCTAAAGGAAAATTCACTTATTATTTGTTTCCTTTAGGCACGGATTACACGGATTTCACAGAAGAAGAATAAAGTAAATCTGTGAAATCCGGTTATGTATCATCCGATTCGTCAACGTAACACAAACCGTAACTTTCCACCCTCTACCAGCTCTTGGTGGCTGATTCGGAAACGTGACAGTCTCTTTCCTCCTAACTCCATTTCACGGATATAAAGCGAATCGTCCGAAGGACGCTCCGTCTCTATCACCAACTGCCCACGTCCCCACACTTCGGCATCAAGACGGATGGTCACTTTGTCGAACACCGGTGTGGAAAGCGTGTAAGACGGTTCGCCCGGACAATCCGGATAGAAGCCCATCATATTGAAGATGGCCCATGCAGACATCGTTCCGGTATCATCATTGCCGGGAATGCCATCGGGGGCATTCTTGAAATACTTCTGCAAAAGGTTGGGATGTATCAGCGCATGATAAAGCGCCGTATAGAAAACAATCTTCTGCTCGTCCGTCCCGCCTTCCACAATGATACGCGACAAATCGTCGTGCCAGCGTTTACGGCTTTCCGCCAATACCTTGTCGAAGTCCTTGCCGGACTGCTCTTTGTCCAGATTGAGACGGGCATTCTCAATACTGACGAAAGAAACACCCATCTGCACCTCTATCTGCTCGCTCTCCCCGGTATCGAATGTCAGAAAAGCGCCGATATCATCGCCCGCCAGCTCCTTGCGATAACCGGTATACAATTTATACTTACCGTTGTCCGGATCCCATTCGGCCTCCACGCCTGTCATGGAGCGCTGTTTTTTCCAATAACCGGTTTTGAGGGGAGTTTTGTTGACACGCATCACGAAGTAAACAGGAAATACCGCCTGCGGATTGTAGCAGAAAGTACCGAGCAACTTCATCCCCTCAAATTCACACTCTCCGGTTTGCCGCAGGAAAGCTCCGGTTTCATTGGTCAGTCCCTCTCCCAAGTTCAGCAGAATATGACTCCGGCCTTTTGGAAAAGTGAAGCGCGCCACACCGGTGCGCGGCGTGGCAGTCACTTCGGTCTTTACATTATAACGGGTAAGGAAATTAGTGTAATACCCCGGAGAGGCCTGTTCGTCTTCATAACGGCTGCCATACTCCTTGTAGTCTACGGAAAGCTCGCCCGTAGTGGGCATCAGCAGCAACGAACCAAGTTCGGGACATCCCACTCCACTGAGATTGACATGCGAATACCCGGTAAAGAAGCAGTTGTGATACTCATAGGGAGTGGACCACCAACGGGCATCCTTATCGTATTTGTTGTCCGCCGCCCCCATCACGTTGAAAGGAACGACAGACATCATCCCGTTGGGGCATACAGCTCCCGGATGGGTCGTGCCGAAGTTAGTCGTACCGATAAAGGGGTTCACATAGTCTACAGGAGAAAAACTTTTCTCCGCAGCCGGAGACACAGCCAGCAGAACAAAGGCAAATACGCCGGAAAGGAATGCTCGTTTCATGGTTCTCAAAAGTTTATGTACATCAAATGATGCTTGTACGTTTGGTAAATTCTATAATTTCGGGAATATAGCCGAATGCCAGTCCGGTTACGGTATCGGCACAACCGTAGTATATGGCAATCCTGCCCGTTTCATTGTCGTGCAGAGCGGCGCACGGGAAACATACATTAGGAACATCGCCCATACATTCGTACGGTTCGCGCGGAGCAAGCAGATAAGGACCCGAGCGGAACTTTACTTTCCACGGTTCGTCCAAATCGAGCAGAGCAGAACCGAAACTGTAAACATAACCGTTGCAGGAATGCAGCACACCGTGATAAATCAGCAGCCAGCCTTCGGGAGTCTCGACAGGGATAGGACCTGCACCGATTTTGGTGCATTGCCATGCACTTACCTCAAAAGCGGCAGGTGACATCACATGGCGGTGGCGTCTCCAAAACTCCATATCGGGCGACTCACTGTAGAAAATATCTCCAAAGGGAGTATGCCCATTGTCGCTCGGACGGCTCAACATGGCAAAACGACCGTTTATCTTGCGCGGGAAAAGTACTCCGTTACGGTTGAAAGGAATAAAAGCGTTTTCCAACTGGTGGAACGTCTCGAAATCGAACGTATAGGCCACACCGATAGTAGGACCGTGATAGCCGTTGCACCAGGTAACATAATAGCGGTCTTCGATAAAGCACACGCGCGGGTCGTAGCCATACACCCATGTACCGATTTCCTCATCATCGCATTGGAACTTCAACGGCTCTTCCTTGATGTTCCAGTTTATGGCATCTTTACTGAACCCTACGTGCAGCCGCATGCGACGGTTAGTATCGTCGCAACGGAATACTCCTGCAAACCCGTCGCCGAAAGGTACTACCGCACTGTTGAAAATACTGTTGGAAGTGGGAAGCAAATCACGCGGAATAATGGGGTTTGCCACACTGCGCCATAATACGTCCTTGCATCCTGCCGGACGTTCTTCCCAAGGAATAATAACTTTGCTACTCATACTCATTTCATTTTCTATGTAATAACACGAAATTAAATCTATCTATAATTACTTATATAATCTGTCACAGGAACCGGGAATGTACGGAAAGCCGGCATCAATCGAAACCACTATCCGGAACACGTCCCGCCAATGTTTTTCCACCGACTATGCGGCCGCTCCGCCTTTTACCTCATCGGCATACGTAAACGGTACGAACCAGGTAATGAGGAATGCCGGAATAGTGGCAAACAGGGTGAAGATGAAGAAATTCTCATACCCCAGAAAATCGCTCACGTATCCGCTAATTGTTCCCGGAAGCATCACACCCAGATTCATGATACCGGAAGCGAAGGCATAGTGCGCCATCTGGTGCTTGCCCGGAGCTACCTGTTGCATCATAAACAGCGAAAGCCCCACAAAGCCGAAGCCGTAACCGAAATACTCCAGCACGATGGCACTGCCAATCAGCATGCCGCTCTCCGGCTGATATATCGCTAACAGGGTATATGCCACAAAAGGCAGGTTAAAGATGCAGCACAGGGAGAACAGCGTTTTCCGCAGTCCGCGGTGCGATATGTAATAACCGGCCAGCAAAGAGCCCAGCACAAAGGCGGCAGCTCCGTAAGTGCCGTAATACAACCCTATCTCCTGCTCATTCAGTCCCAAGCCGCCTGCCGAACGTTCCGCCTTCAAGAAAAGGGGAACAATCTTCATGACGAAACCCTCGGCAAGGCGATAGAGAATGATAAAGGCAATATAATACCCTATATGACGTTTCTGAAAGAAATCCCTGATTACGCTCCGCAACTTCTCCAGCGTTTCGCCCGCCGACTTGGTTTCGGCAGCCGCAGCACCGCCCGAAGGCAGCATACGCCAATGGTATATTGCCAGCAATATCATCACGGCAGCCATTACCAGCATTACACACATCCAAGCCTGGACAGTTGCTTCATGACGCACTGCATCCGTGGCACCGGGCACTCCACCGAAGTATTTCAGCAGCCACCCAGCCAGCCATACCAAACCGCCGGACGCCACAATCTTGGCGATGTTATAGAAAGCTCCCTGCCAGCCGATGTACTTTGCCTGTTCCTGCTTATTCAGCTCGGACATGTACACGCCGTCCGTTGCCACATCGTGCGTAGCGCCGCTGAAAGCGATAACCGCCAGCAAAAAAATGGAAAGAGCAAAAAAGAACGGAAGATTCAGTGCAAAGGCGACCAGTGCGAACCCCGCTCCCGTAACCAACTGCGTCAGCACCACGAAGAATTTCTTCGTCTTGAACATCTCGAGAAAAGGACTCCAAAGAAACTTCAACGTCCAGGGAAGCATTATCAGTGAGGTCCACAAAGCTATTTGGGCATCACCCACTCCCAGCCCCTTGAACATAAGTACGGAAACCATGTTCAGCACCACAAAGGGAAGCCCCATGGCGAAATAAACGGTTGGAATCCAAGATATCGGATTATGATAATTCCGGCTCATATATGTTTCGTTGCTATCGGAACTTTCTATTTCCGTAATTCATTATCCGGCATCAGCGGCTCCGCTCCCATAGTCAGCTCCAGCGTACCGCCGTTTACGATGTCTTGATGGTTGAAGAAAGGAGCGGCAAGTTCTTCCCCGTTCAGGATAATCTTCCGGACATACTTATTGTCACGACTGTTATTATGGGCTATAATGGTAAAGGTGTTGCCATTCTGCAAACGGATGGCGGCCTCATCAAACAGCGGACGCCCGATGGAATACACCGGTTTTCCGGGGCAAACCTGGTAGAATCCCATAGCATTAAGCACGTACCATGCCGACATCTGTCCGCAGTCTTCATTGCCGGAAAGGCCATTGGGCTCGTTGAAGTAAAGCGTATGCAGCACACTGTCCACCAACGCCTGTGTCTTGTACGGCTGTCCCACATAGTTATAAAGGTGAGCAATATGGTGGCTCGGCTCGTTACCGTGTGCATACTGTCCTATCAGTCCGGAAATATCTACCGATACCGACTCACCCTCCAAGGAAGAATCTGCCACGAACAGAGAATCGAGCTTACCGATGAATGCATCACGGCCACCCATGAGTTCCACCAGACCATCTACATCGTGCGGCACGAACCAAGTCCATTGCCAGGCAGTGCCTTCACAATAATCATCGTTGCGGTGAGTGGAAGCACGAGGATTGAAAGGCGTACGCCAATTACCCTCGCTGTCGAGCCCGCGCATGAAACGGGTAGACGGATCGAAATATACCTTATAGCCCTCTGCAAAAGCCGCGTACTTAGTCCGGTTCGGTTCATCGCCCATTGCTTCAGCCAACTGTGAGATGCACCAGTCGTCATAAGCATACTCCAACGCCTTGGCTACCGATTCATTGTCTTTGTCACAGGGAACATAGCCTATTTTATTCTTCCAGTATTTGGCCTGCGGCATCAAATGCGGCAATACGCGGGGGTGAGTAATAATACCCGTCGTATCGTATTCCGCCGTACGGAGACAGGCACGGTAGGCTTCTTTCACATCAAAATTACGATAGCCTTTGACGTAAGAGTCGGCAATCAGAGAAGCTGCATGGTAGGAGCCAGCATCGAATGGTAAAGGGCCGTGTAAAACTTCACCTTTTCATCGCGATTGCCGCACTCGATTTCTATCCGTGACAAATGCTCGTTCCAGTTTTTGCGTGCGGCAGCAAGGTATTTATCGAAATCATCATCAGGTACTTCCGCCGCCAGATTACGTGCTGCCCCTTCCATGCTTACCCCCGAAATGGCCGTGCTCACAAGGAGCTGTTCTCCCTTTGTTGTCTTAAAGTCAAAACGTGCCATGACCGAAGTCCCGATTCTTTTTCCATCTTTCAGGACTGCTGCCGAATCCAGCTGCATCGTCTCAAAGGGACGGGAAAAGCGTGTACGGAAAAAGATGCGCTGACCGCGCGCCCATCCGTCAGAAAAACGATAGCCCTGAATAGTAACGGAATCTACCTTCTCTATATAGGAATCTTCCGTAAAGTCCCAATTCATGGCTTTCCTCAAATTCAAGATAACGGCGGCATCAGCCTCGGGAAAGGTATAGCGCTGAATGCCGCAACGCTCGGTTGCAGTAAGCTCTACGTTGATACCGTAATCTTTCAGGAGTACGCGATAGTAACCTGCGCTTGCCGCCTCATCGGCATGCGAAAACCGGGAGTGGATGCCCAACGGTTCTTCCGCCTCTTTATAAGGAAGGGTTACCGGCATGAAGGAAATGTCATACAAATCGCCCGCCCCCGTACCTGAGAGATGGGTGTGACTGAAACCGGCAATCGTACTGTCGGGATAAAAATATCCCGAAATGCGGTCCCAACCGGGAAGCCCGTTGTCGGGACTGAGTTGCACCATGCCGAAGGGAACCTGTGCGCCGGGATACGTATTCCCGGTAAAATCAGTACCGATAAACGGATTTACATAGTCTGCATAACATTCGCCTGCGGCTTTCAGAGCGTCCCGCTGCATGCAAGAGGATAGCAACAGGACAGGTAAGACTGTACAAATGGATCTCAATATTTTCATAATATGATACGGTTAACATATTCAAACTGCTTATTAAAACAACCCAACATGAAATAACACTTATTTCCATAAGTATGTCTGAATACAAATATAATAAAAAATGTGTATGTTTTCACACTTTTTGCATATTTTTTCGTCCGTATCGCCAAAACGGATAAAGAGAGTTTTCTACAAGATAAAGTATTCGGAACTCATGTTTTTTATTTATGTTTGCGTAAAAAAACAAATGAACTATACAACTTACCTCTTTGACTTTGATTATACGCTTGCCGATTCTTCACGCGGCATCGTCACCTGCTTCCGCAACGTGCTGAACCGCCACGGCTATACCCGCCCGACCGACAACGACATCAAACGCACCATCGGCAAGACTCTGGAAGAATCTTTTTCCATTCTTTCCGGTGTAACCGATACCCGCCAGTTGGCTGAGTTCAAAAAAGAATATATAAAAGAGGCAGATACGCACATGACCGTCAATACCGTGCTTTTCCTTGAAACCAAGTCGGTACTGGCAGCCTTGAAAGATTCAGGCGCCCGCATCGGAATTATATCCACCAAATTCCGTTACCGCATCAAGGAGCTGCTGGACCAGCATTTTCCCGAAGACTTTCTTGACATCATCGTCGGCGGAGAAGATGTGCAAACTCCCAAACCGTCGCCGGAAGGTCTGTTGCTTGCCATCAGACAACTCCATGCCACCAAGGCCGAAACACTATACATCGGCGACAGTACGGTAGATGCAGAAACCGCACAAAAAGCCGGAGTGGATTTTGCAGGTATCACGCACGACATGACCACCGCCGAAGAACTGAAGAAATACCCGCACAAGAAAATAATGAGCAGCCTGGAGGAATTGTTAGAACGGGAACCATTGCCCGCCGCTGCACCTCCCAAGAACATCAGTGTACGCCGCATCGCGCTTCTGCTGCTCCTCTTTGCTGCATTCGCCGCTCTCTTTTACTTTCTCCTCCTTATATAATGCTTAAGGAAATACCTTGCCACAATTAAATCGTTCCGCTATGGAGAAAGTTTTGTTCCGCCATGGTGGAACAAAACTTCCTCCACGGTGGAACAGAATGTTCCCCGCGGTGGAACGAATAAGCCTTCGCATCTCCACCGCTTAACGTCACTCCCGGAACATCCCGGCTTATGGAGAAGCATTTGTTTAAGCACGAAATATTAATTGTCTAAAAAAAGAGAAAGAAAGATTTGTCCGTTCCAAATAAAAGAGGTAATTTTGTGCCCGATTATTCCGCACCGGGTTTAATTAAGTGTATTCTAAGTGATTAGAGGCCACCCGACGGAGCTAACTTATACATTATATATAAGAAATGTACGCAATTGTAGA
>OGZK01003912.1_pt1 | contig 11074 bp, 9 predicted proteins | sample 1576791 | NCBI WGS metagenome assembly OGZK01 (sample SAMEA3541556, study PRJEB24748) | human gut metagenome | biome: human gut; feature: human-associated habitat; material: faeces | place: China | collected 2012
CGTGTCGAAGAAGGCGATGAACAAGAACAACAAGATCACGCAGTCCCCCAAATGCGCTTTATTCAGGAGGATGACAGACGGGGCGATGCGCCAGCTTTTCCCTGCTGAAGGTCTCCCGGCACCACCCCGGAAAGATCCGGGAGGTGGGCAGAGCTCCCACAGGGGCGGTCATAAAATATGCAGGGCTCTCCTGCTGGCTGCCTTTTCCTCTCCCCGGCGGGTCATTCCCGGACAGGGACACAGGGCGTACCCACGGGGCCTTGTGGCCAAGAGCCACCCAGCCCCAACTAAAGCGCGCTGGGGAGAGGGAGGGGAGTTTGAGGGGAGGGGGCACCCCTCTCGCGCTAGGCGAGGGGTGCCCCCTCCCCTCAGGAACACTCGCTAGCTGTGCTGGCAGTGCAGACGCTCGCCTTCCTTTTCCTTCTTGGCCAGATGGTTGAGGGCGTTCACATAGGCACGCGCCGTGGCCACCAGGATGTCGGGATGAGCGCCGCGGCCCACAGCCGAGAACTCGCCTTCGCGCAGGCGCACGGTCACTTCGCCCAGGGCGTCGGTGCCGCCGGTGACGGCGTTGACCGCGTACTGCTCAAGCTGGGGTTCACGGCCCAGCATGTCGTTGATGACATTGAAGATAGCGTCCACGGGGCCCACGCCGAAACCGGCGCCGCTCTTTTCCATGCCGTCCACGTCCATGAGCACGGCCGCCGTGGGCGGCACGCCGCCGGCGTCGGAGCTCTGCACGCTCACATGGCGCAGGCGGTACAGGTCGGGCATGCGGTAGACTTCTTCCTGCACCAGAGCCATGAGGTCATCGTCGTGCAGGGTCTTCTTGCGGTCGGCCAGGGCCTTGACGGCTTCGAAGACGATCTGCAGCTGGTCGTCATCCAGGCTGTAGCCCAGGCTCTCGAACTTGTTGCGCACGGCATTGCGGCCGGAATGCTTGCCGATGACGAGGTTGCTCTCGTTGCGGCCCACGGACTGCGGGGTCATGATCTCGTAGGTCTCGCGGTTCTTGAGCATGCCGTCCTGATGGATGCCGGACTCATGGGCAAAGGCGTTGGCGCCCACGATGGCCTTGTTGTTGGGGATGGGCTGACCGATGGTCATGGAGAGCAGGCGGCAGGAAGGATAGAGCTGCTCGGTGACGATGCCGTGCTCCAGACCGTAGTAGTCCTTGCGCACGCGCAGGGCCATGGCCAGCTCTTCGAGGGCGGCGTTGCCCGCGCGCTCGCCGATGCCGCTGATGGTCACCTCGGCCTGACGGGCACCCACGCTGAGGGCGGCCAGGGTGTTGGCCACGGCCAGGCCCAGGTCGTTGTGGCAGTGCACGCTGAAGATGGCCTTGTCGCTGTTGGGCGTGTTCTCGATGACGTAGCGGATGAGGTCGGCGAATTCCTGCGGCTGGGCATAGCCCACGGTGTCGGGCAGGTTGATGGTGGTGGCGCCGGCCTTGATGGCGGTCTCCACCACGCGGCAGAGGAAGTCACGTTCGGAACGGGAGGCGTCCTCGGCGGAGAACTCCACGTTGTCGGTGTACCCGGCGCAGCGGCGCACCCCGGCTTCGATCATCTGCAGCACCACTTCGGGGTCCTTGCGCAGCTTGTACTTCATGTGCAGGGGCGAAGTGGAAAGGAAGGTATGGATGCGGGGATTCTTGGCGTCCTTCACGGCCTCCCAGCAGCGGTCGATGTCGCTGTCCATGCAGCGGCACAGGCCGGCCACCTGGATGGATTTCGCCTGCCGGGCGATACGCTGCACGGACTCGAAATCCCCCTGGCTGGAGGCGGGGAAACCGGCTTCCATAATGTCCACGCCCAGCACTTCGAGCTGGTGGGCAATACGGAGCTTTTCCTGAAGGTTCATGGTCGCGCCCGGCGACTGTTCGCCGTCACGCAGGGTGGTGTCAAAAAAGAACACGCGGTTGGACATGGATCTGACTCCTCTGATCGGACACCCGCGAAGGGTGCTTGTTTGTTATGCTACTGCATAACGGCCGCCCTGCCGGCGGCGATCAGAAGGTTCTCGATCCGCCCCCGCGGGGCGACAAACCGTTACGCAGCTTTCTCCTCGTCCTGCAGATTCAGGGCGCGTAGTAGCTGACGGTTACGACGGGGCAGAATGACAAAAGAGTAGTAGAGGCCGCCACAGATGTAGACGGCGCAGAGCAGGAAGCCGAACAGGCGCGGCTGGGTGTAGACCAGGCCAAAGATGACCATGACGGCCAGCAGGTAACGCACCGGATGCGCACGCAGGAAATCATACTCCTTGAAAGAGAAGTAGCGCACGCGGCTCACCATGAGCACGCCCAGGCCCAGCGCGATGACGATGCTGACATAGGGCAGGGCGGGCAGGAAGAACTCCGGCAGGATACCGGCGAAATACAGGAACGCCACCACCGTACAGCCCGCGGCGGGGATGGGCAGGCCGATGAAGAAGCGTTTTCCGGTCACGGCCGTGCTGATGTTGAAGCGGGCCAGACGCAGGGCGCCGCAGGCGGCAAAGAGGAAGGCCACCACCACGCCGAAGCGGCCCAGGCTCTCCAGCTGCCACTGCCAGAGCAGGAAGGCCGGAGCAAGGCCGAAGGCGATGAGGTCGGCCAGGGAGTCATACTGGACACCGAATTCGCTGGCCGTATGAGTCAGGCGAGCCACCTTGCCGTCCATGCCGTCCAGCAGAGCGGACAGCACGATGGCCAGACCCGCTTCTTCAAAACGGGACTGCACAGCCCAGACCATGGACAAAAAGCCCATGAACATGCTCAACGACGTGATGAGGTTGGGCAGGAGGTAGATGCTCTTGTGTACGGGCAGTTTTTTTTCTTGCGGCTGGGTGTCCACAACCATGCTCCACTTGACTCGAAATCAGTTTCTGGTGGCAAGCGTGCTCTGGCCTGCAAAGACCTGCTCGCCGATGTTCACAGAGGGAACATAGCCTTCGGGCAGGTAAAGGTCAACACGCGAACCGAAGCGGATCATGCCGTAGCGCTGGCCGCGCTCCAGGGCATCGCCTTCGGACACGCGGCAGACGATGCGGCGGGCGATGAGCCCGGCGATCTGCACCATGGTCCAGGCGGCGCCGTCTTCGCCGCGCAGCAGGTAGCCGCAGCGTTCGTTGTCGGTGGCGGCCTTGTCGTAGGCGGCGTTGACGAACTTGCCCGGCCAGTAGCGGATCTGCTCCACCACACCGGTCACGGGCGAGCGGTTCACATGCACGCTGAACACGTTCATGAAGATGCTGATGCAGGTGCGTTCGTCACCGGTCAGGGGATCGGGCTTGCGCTCGATGCGGATGACGCGGCCATCGGCGGGGCTGACGGCCAGGCCGGGCGCGGTGGGCACCACACGTTCGGGGTCACGGAAAAAGTGGAAGGCGAACCAGCACAGGGCCAGAGCCAGGACAGCGGGGACCGGCCAGCCGAGGCAGGCGAAAACAAGGGCCGTCAGGGCCGTGATGCCGATGGTGGGCCAGCCTTCGGGGGTGATGCCGCAAGAAGCAGGGCGCATGCATTATCTCCTGATGGGATGGAAAACTGAGCTATAGCCTGTCGCCCGCCGCAAGGCAAGCGGACTTTTTCACGAGCTCCCCGGCAAGGTGGACCCTGTTGCGGCCGTGTTGCTTGGCGCTGTACAGGGCGCTGTCGGCGGTCTCCAGGAGCCGGGGCAGGGTCTCGGGCGTCAGCACCTCGACGGCGGCCACGCCCAGACTGATGGTCACATGCCCGGAGGGATTGCCGGGATGGGGGATGCCCAGCTGCTCCACGGTCTGGCGCAGGCGCTCGGCCACATGCAGGGCATGCTCCGGCGACACCTCGTCCAGGACCACGGCGAACTCCTCCCCGCCGTAGCGGAAGATCTCGCGGTCGCCGCCGCGCAGGCCGTCGCGTATGGCCTGGGCCACCCGGTGCAGGCAGGCGTCTCCTTCCTGATGTCCCAGCGTATCGTTGTAGATCTTGAACAGGTCCACATCCAGCATGATGAGGCTGGCCGCCTGCCGCAGCTCCGCCAGATCCGCCAGCCGCATGTCCAGGGCGCGCCGGTTGGGGATGCCCGTCAGGCTGTCCATGAGGCTCATGCGGGAGTAGGCGTCCTTCTCCTCTTCCAGACGGCAGCTGCGTTCCCTGAGGGAGCCCAGGTAGCCGCCGATGTCGGGCACGATGTCCACGACCTCCTGCAATTCGGTGATGCGGACAGCGGGGATGGGCTCCGGCTGCATGCCGTCACGCAGGCGGGAGAGGTTCCCGGCGATGCGCACCAACGGCCGCAGCAGGTCGCGCCGCAGCAGCAGGAGCAGGACAAGCAAAAAGGCCAGCAGCCCCAGCGTGAAGAGGAAGATGCTCCAGACGATGTAGTCCGTGGCTTCGGAAAGGGATTCCGCCTCTTCCAGGGAGCGCTGCAATTCGCGCGAGGAGACCTCCTTGACCAGACGCAGCAGCTCGTCTTCCAAAGACTGCCAGAGGGCGCGGGCCTGTGCGTCGATAGCGAGTTTTTCCCGCCAGGTCTCGCCCAGAGCGCGCTTGTGCTTCCCGAACAGGTCGCAGATGTCCCGGAACTCTTCCGATCCTGCGCACATCTGCTCTACCGGAGCCATCAGGCGCTGCATCTTTTCAAAGGCCATCCGGCCATGACGCACGCCGTCCCGGCCGGTATGGGAAAAGATCACCTCCCCGGCCATCTTGCGCCCCGTGGCCTGTTCCAGACTGTTGAGGGCGAGCATCATCTCCATCTCGTGGCGATGGAGCCGGGAAAGGCCCTTGTCCGCCTCCATGCAGATCATATAGAGCTGCCGGATGCGCGGCCCCAGCGCCAGGACTTCAGTAGCCACGGGCGAGGGATCATGGGCCATGCCGGCCAGCAGGGCCTGGGCATGCAGACGGGCCCGCCGCCGTTCCAGAGGGGCCTCGGCCAGATAGATGATGGCCAGCTGCTTGCGCAGCATGTTCAGGTTGGTCCGGGTGCGCTGGGCTTCCAGGATCCCGGGCAGCTGGACGTCCTGCAAGGTCTTCACAGTAGTGCGGAAGCCGACAAGATAGGGCCAAAGCACAGCCACCGTCAGCAGGAGCATCAGGCACCAGGGCAGCACCAGCAGGACCAGGTAGCGGCGGGCCGGCAAAGATTTGTTGCGGATAAAGCCGATCATGGCAAAACTTTGGAAAACTTCCCTCCGGGAAAGATATCATGGAGATCCGGCAGCGTACCGCCGCCCGGTGTCAGTAGATGATATACTGGAAATAACTGCGGCTGCGGTTGTGAAGCTCCCCGCTGTAGAGCAGGGCCTTCAGCGCCCTGTTCACGGCATCCAGCAGTTCAGGGCGCCCGGCCCTGACCGCCACGCAGCTCCCCGTGGCTCTGGTTTCGGCATCGAAAGGGACATCCAGGCGGTCGAATTCCAGCCCTTCGTCCGTCAGCAAAAAGGCATAACCGGCCAGATCATTGATGAACAGCACATCGATGCTGCCCTGCCGCAGACGCCTGATGAGCTCCTGCACACTGCCGGTGACGATGTCGGCCTCCGGCCAGAAGCCCCGGGCCCGCTGCACCAGCACGGAGCCCTGATAGACACCGATGCGGGCCCCCGCCTCTTCCGGCCCGCGCCCACCGGGACGCCCGATGCACATGGCCCGGGAGTGGTAGTACGGGGTACTGTAGAGCAGCCCTTCCTGCTTCGGCTCCAGGCGCTGGGCGAAGATCAGGTCAAAACTGCCGTTCCTGAGGCCCTGCACCAGGTCCGCCTGCGTGGTGAACGTCCAGACGCAGGTGCGCCCCAGACGTCGGCACAGGGAATCCGCCAGCTCGTATTCGAATCCCCGCCGCTGCCCGTCCTCGTCGATATACGACAGCGGCGGATACTCATCGCTGAGACCGACGCGCAGGGCCCTGCCTGACGCAGCGGCAGACGTGGCGGCAAGGCACAGGCATAAACATAGGGCAGAGATAAGAAATTGTTGCATACGCAATTACCAATAATAATTTTTTGCACTCTACTCTATTTTACGGTAAAAGCCAGCCCCCTGTGCGGTTGCCAGCCACGCCGCCAGTCCGTATAGTCGGGCCGAGGTGGAATATGAGACATTCGCCCCTTTTCCTGTTGGTCATCTGCGTCCTGGCGGCCCTGCTGGCCGCCTGCGGCCCCAAGGATATCGGCACCGGGACCTCGGAGCCCGACACCGTGCCGGCCGGCGTCAGCGGTGCGGACAGCATGCGCCAGCCCATGACCGGCAACAACAGCACCCAGACCATGCTGTATTATTTCAACCGGCCGGACGTCATGCAGTCCATGCAGCGCAGCCAGTTCAACATGTACATGCGCCACATGGGCCGGGACATCTCGCCCGAAGATCCCGCCTACCGGGCCGTCCCCCGGCAGCGCAGCCCCTTCCGCCAGTAGAGGAACATCATGGATCCTGTCACCCATGCCGCCAGCGGCGCCCTTGCCATGCTGGCCATGCCGCAGCGCCCCGCCACCCGCTGGGCCCTGCCCCTGGCAGCCTTCGCGGCTGCCTCGCCCGATCTGGACATCCTGGCCGCCAGCGGCCCCCTGCAGACCCTGCTGCTGCACCGCGGCATCACCCACGCCCTGGCGGCGGCACCGCTCATGGGCCTGCTGCTGGCCATCCTGGCCCGGCCCCTCTGGCGCTACGATACCCGCAACGCCTGGTCGTTCGGCGGGGTCTGGGCCTTCATGATGCTCATGGTCCTGCTGCATATCTGGCTCGATGCCCTGACCACTTACGGCACGCTGGTCTGGCTGCCCTTCTCCGGGGAGCGCCTGCGCCTCAATGCCGTCTATATCATCGACCTGCTCATGACCCTGCCCCTGCTCTGGGGCATCTGGCACGGCCTGCGGCAGGAGAAGAAGCGTGCCCAGGCCCAGGGGGCCATCCCCTTCCCCTTCCAGGATACGGCCTCGCTCACCGTCTCGGACGGCAAACCCGGCGTCCGGCTGGCCCTGTTCTGGAGCATCCTCCTCTACCCGGCCCTGGCCCTGGGGTGCCAGATCTGGCACACGCAGCAGATGCAGGCCTCCCTGGCCGCCCAGGGACGTGACATCCGCCAGCTGGTGGTGCTGCCCGATGCCTTCGCCCCCCTGTTCTGGCGGGCGCTCTATCTGGAAAAGCTGCCCGCCCGCCCCGCTGACGCCCCGGCCTGGCAGACGCAGCTCGATCCCCTGCTGCCCCCGGCGGACAGGCAGGAAGAGCTGGTGGTCCGCATCCGGGGGCTGGATGCCCTGGGCCGTCCCCATGGTCAGGAAGAGACCCGCGTGGCCGCGCCCTCCGGCCTGATGACCGCCCTGGCCCGTCAGTCCGTGGCCTGCCGGACTTTCGATCAATTCCTGCTGTTGCCCGTCATCACGCCGCTGCCCGAAGGCCAGCGCACCACGGACATGCCCGGCGCCAGCCAGTGGTGGCTGCTGCATGACGAGCGCTTCGGCTCGCAGCTGGAACTGGTGCAGAAGATCATGGCCATGCGCCCCAATGCCGGCATCCCCTTCCAGCTCATGGTGCAGATGGAGCCCGGCAACATGGGCCCGCGCCTGTTGCAGGAACGCCTCTATTTCTCCGACAGCCGCCGCGATTCCGGCTGGCAGGCCCCCCGCCGTCCGTCCCAGCCCGCCTTCCTGCCCTGGCTGGCCGGATTGCGTTAGGAGGGCGGATACGCCCTGATGACAAAGGAGCCTGCGGCCCCGGGGCCTGTTCCCATCGCGCTGCGACGAACGGACACGGCCCTGAGATACACCCGGCACCCCCGTCCCTGCTTTGCACAGTGAACAAAAACGCGCCTCTTCCTTTTGGGATGAGGCGCGTTCCTTTTTTGTCCTGCAACGATTCGGATACGGGATACCAGCGCCGTCGGACGGCCCGGCATACGAAAACAGCCGGGGCAAGGCTGCTGCCTGCCACCGGCCGTCATCCCTGACCGGCACAAAAACTGCCCGGCCCCAGAAACAGGAAAAGGCTGGTATTTCTACCAGCCTTGCTTTCCATTGGTGCCGAAGGGGAGAGTCGAACTCCCACTCCGTTGCCAGAACTAGACCCTGAACCTAGCGTGTCTACCAATTCCACCACTTCGGCGCGAAAATCTGTCTACAGGATTCGCCCCCCGCTGGCAAGCTTTTTTTTCGATTTTTCCCATTTTTTTATTTTAACAAACAAAATCAGGATGATAAAAGGCAGCGCTCACAGGCTCCCGGAGACTGTTGCCCCTCCTGCAGGCAGAGGAAACGCAACACTCGCCGCCCTGCGGACAGCGGACGAGATGGCTGCCGTCCGCGGAACAGCCCCGCAAGCAGGCACAGGGGGCGTCCGGCCATGTGCCATCCGGCTGGTGCCGCCTTTTCGGGAGATACGCTGGAAGCGCGGGATGGAGGCGGACAAGACCGGATGGCACCTGCCCTCCCCTTGCGCAGGCAGCCGATTTTTCGCAGACTGGCGGCCCGGCCAAGGCCGGAAAAACGCAAGGAACCCACATGCGCAGCACTGCCCCCCAGCCTTTCCGGCCCACGTTTTATCCTGTCCCTGCCCTCCGGCACGGGGAAAACGGCATCTCTTTCCGCCCCCAGCCCCGGAAGCAGCCACTGTCCGGCTGTAGCCCTTCCCGCGCCGCTGCTGCGCTGGCGACGCTCTCCCCTATCTCGCCGGCAGCGGCCACGGGGACATCAGGAGCATGGCGATGAGCGCACTGTCCGCCTTCCTTCTCCTGCCCGCCGCCCTGCTGCTGGACCGTCTGCTGGGGGAACCCCCGGCCCGCATCCATCCCGTCTGCGGCATGGGGGCCCTGGCCGCCATCATGGAACGTGTCTTCCGCCGCGGTCCCAACGGGCCACGCATGACACTGGCCGGTCTGGCGGCCTGTCTGGCCGTGGTCCTGCCGGTGGGCCTGCTGGCGGCACTGCCTGTCCGGCTTGCCGAAGAGATGCTCGGCGGCGCGGCCGCCTGGACCGTCTGTGTGGTCGTGGTCTCCCTCTGTCTGGCGCCCCGCTGCCTGGACGAACACGCCCGCCGTGTGGCCCTGCCGCTGGAGCAGGGCGATCTGGAGGCGGCCCGCCGGGCCGTGTCCATGCTGGTGGGGCGCGACCCGCAACAGCTGGATGCCCACGGCGTGGCCCGGGCCTGTGTGGAGAGCGTGGGCGAGAACCTGACCGACGGCATCCTTTCCACCCTGTTCTGGGCGGCAACGGGCCTGCTGCTGGCCGGACTGCCCGGGGCCGCTGCCCTGGCCGCCTGCCACCGTGCCGCCAACGTGCTGGATGCCATGTGGGGCAAGCTCAACGAGACCTATCGCTGTTTCGGCACAGCCGCCGCCCGCCTGGACGACGTGCTCAACTGGTGCCCGGCGCGGCTGGCCCTGCCCTGCATCGTGCTGGCCGCGGCCCTGCTGCCCGGCCTCGATGCCCGAGCCTGCCGCCGGGTGGGCTGGCGCGACCGCCATGCCCACGAGAGTCCCAATTCCGCCTGGAGCGAAGCCGCCTTTGCCGGGGCCCTGGACCTGCGTCTGGGCGGCCCGGCCTGGTACGGCCCCCTGTACCGCGATCATCCCTGGCTGGGCGACGGCACCCCGCTGGCCACGGCCCGGCATATCCGGCAGGCCGTGCGCCTTATGTGGGGCTCCCTGCTGGTCTTCGCGACGCTGGCTTCCCTGCTGCCGGCGGCAGTGGCCTGCATCTGAGGACGACGACTTTTTTCCTTCAACCTCCAGCAAGGCGATACCGCATGTCCATCATCACCTCATTCCGCGCCGGTCTGGCCTTCTTCACCCGTATCCCCGTGGGCTCCGCCCCTCTGCCCCCCACGCTCTCCGGTGTGGTGGCCTGGCTGCCCGCCGTGGGCCTGCTGGTGGGCGCTCTGGCCGCTCTGGCCCTGCTGCTGGCTGCCCGGCTGGGCCTGCCCGCCGCGCTCTGCGGCATCGGGGCCGCCCTTGTCTGGACCGTCATCACCGGCGGGCTGCATCTGGACGGGGTCGCCGACTGCGGCGACGGCCTGCTGGTGGAGACCTCGCCCGAACGCCGTCTGACCATCATGAAGGATTCCCGCCTGGGCAGCTTCGGCGCCCTGGCCCTGTTCTTCGTCCTTTCCACCAAGGTCGCGGCGCTGGCGGCACTGGCCGGGACGGCGCCCCTGCATGCGCTGGGGGCCTGCTGCCTGGCCGGTCTGCTGGGCCGCTGCCAGGTCTTCGTGGGCATGCGTCTGCCCTCGGCCCGGCCCGGCGGTCTGGGCTCCATGATGCACGACGGCATGAAGCCCCGCTACGCCTATACGGCCCTCGGGCTCTGCCTTGCGGCCTGTCTCGTGATGGGACGGCATGGCCTCTACGGCCTGCTGGCGGCCGGACTGGTGGCCTTCTGGTTGTTGTCCGCGGCCCGCAAGCGCATCGGCGGCGTCACGGGCGACGTCTTCGGGGCCCTCATCGAGACCACGGAGTGCGCCGTGCTGGCGGTCTGCTGCCTGCCGTAAGGATATGACGACCGCCCCCTGAAGGAGGAAGCCCTATGGAAGATATTGACCTGACCCTGTTCCTGGGCGGGACTCGCAGCGGCAAGAGCGCGCTGGCCGAGGCCCTGGTCACGGCAAAGGCCCGGGGGCCTGTCTGGTATCTGGCCACGGCCCGGCCCCTGGGAGACGATCCTGCCATGGCCGAACGCATCCGGCGCCACCGCAGCCGCCGCCCCGCCCATTGGCACACGCTGGAATGTCCCCGGCATCCGGGCCGGGAGCTGGCGCCCCTGCTGGCCGCACAGGCCGCGGATGCCCCCGTGCCCACCATCTTGCTGGACTGCGTGACCCTCTGGATGAGCAACATCCTGTTCGCGCTGGACGATCCGCAGGATGCGGCGGCCTTCGAGACCAGCCTCACGGAAGAAGTGGACGAATTGCTGCACACCATGCGGGCCTTCCCCTGCCGCTGGGTGCTGGTCTCCGGTGAGATCGGCCTCGGCGGCATACGGGCGGAACGTCTGGCCCGTGTTTTCGACGATGGCCTGGGTCTGGCCAACCAGATGCTGGCCGCACAGGCACGGGATGCCTTCCTTGTGGTGGCCGGACCCGCCAAAGCGAGCTGGTGCAGCGCGGCCACAACTTCGC
>OGZK01003914.1_pt1 | contig 11064 bp, 12 predicted proteins | sample 1576791 | NCBI WGS metagenome assembly OGZK01 (sample SAMEA3541556, study PRJEB24748) | human gut metagenome | biome: human gut; feature: human-associated habitat; material: faeces | place: China | collected 2012
AATACGCTTGCAAAGGAAAGACCGTCATGCTATAATGTAAGACGGTCTTTTTTGAAAGGAGGGTTTAACATGAAAGTTAGATCATCAGTAAAACCGATTTGCGAAAAGTGCAAAATCATCAAGAGAAAAGGACGCATCAGAGTAATCTGTGAGAATCCGAAGCACAAACAGAGACAGGGATAATCACCGCTTGATCGTCATTTGATCAGGTATGTGAGTTCTTGTCCAGTTATTATGTGCGGCTGAATTGATAATCATCAATTTTCATAATAGATTTGGATAGAGCTTACGGGAGATTACTTGTTGATACCACGGTGAAAAGAATTAGACGCCTTCGTCGTGGAAAGATCGGATCGTGTCCGATTGGGTGAGAGCCCCAATCAATTAGTAACTATTGGGCGTACAATTAACAGACCAAAACGTACGCACACACAACGAAAGTTGTGAGCGCAGAAATGTTGCGCAAAGCGTAAGAGATTACGCAGGAAAATGGAGGAAACGTAAATGGCTCGTATCGCAGGTGTAGACTTACCTAGAGAAAAACGAATTGAGATCGGTTTGACCTATATCTATGGAATAGGCAGACCTACTGCTGACAAGCTGTTAGCAGAAGCAGGTGTAAATCCTGATACCAGAGTGAGAGATATTACCGATGATGAGGTAAAGAAGATCAGTGAAGCTATCGAAAAGCTTGGCGTTATGGTAGAAGGTGATCTGAGAAGAGAAATCGCTCTGAATATCAAGAGACTTCAGGAAATCGGCTGCTATCGTGGTATTCGTCATCGTAAAGGACTTCCTGTTCGTGGTCAGAAGACTAAGACCAACGCAAGAACTCGTAAGGGACCTAAGCGCACGGTGGCAAACAAGAAGAAGTAATTAAGATCGTAATGTAACTGTGAGAGGGAAGCAAATGTAAGCATCCCCAGGAAATGAGAAAGTAGGTTAGTTTAAAATGGCTAAAAAAGTTGCAAAGAAAGTAACAAAAAAGCGTGTAAGAAAAAACGTTGAACGCGGACAGGCACATATTCAGTCTTCTTTTAACAATACAATCGTAACGTTAACAGATGCTGAAGGTAATGCTCTTAGCTGGGCAAGTGCCGGTGGTCTTGGTTTTAGAGGTTCAAAGAAATCTACTCCATATGCTGCACAGATGGCTGCTGAAACAGCAACAAAGGCTGCTCTTGTTCACGGATTAAAGTCCGTTGACGTATTTGTAAAGGGTCCTGGTTCAGGACGCGAAGCAGCAATCAGAGCTCTGTCTGCAAGTGGACTGGATGTCTTAAGCATTTGTGATGTAACTCCTGTACCTCACAATGGATGCCGTCCTCCTAAGCGTCGTCGCGTTTAGTGAGAGTTCGTCATCAGACGGAACAGTGAATGAAGTAACATTAGAACAAGTTGGATGAAAGTGCCGCAATGCGGCACTGTAAACAACCCTCGGAAGTCACTTCCGAAGTATAAAGAAGGGAAAATAAAAAAATGGCAGTAAATCGCGTACCTGTACTGAAAAGATGTAGAGCCCTTGGCCTTGAGCCTTCTTACCTGGGCTATGACAAGAAGTCTAACAGAACCTCTGCAAGAGCAGGCAAAAAGGTATCTGAGTACGGACTTCAGTTAAGAGAGAAGCAGAAGGCTAAGTTCATCTATGGCGTTCTGGAGAAGCCTTTCCGTAACTACTATGAGAAGGCTGATAGAATGAAGGGCATGACCGGTGAGAACCTGATGACCCTGTTAGAGAGCAGACTGGACAACGTAGTGTTCAGAATGGGCTTTGCAAGAACCAGAAGAGAAGCAAGACAGATCGTTGACCACAAGCATGTACTTGTAAACGGTAAGTGTGTAAACATTCCTTCTTACCTGATCAAGGCTGGCGATGTTATCGAGATCAAGGAGAGCGCTAAATCCATGCAGAGATACAAGGATATCCTTGATGTTACTGCTGGAAGATTAGTACCCGAATGGATCGATGCTGATGTTGAGAACTTTAAGGGAACCATCAAGAATCTGCCTACCAGAGAGATGATCGATGTTCCTGTTGACGAGATGCTTATCGTCGAGTTGTACTCCAAGTAAGTTTTATGTAACCCCAATGAACATTTCCTGTGGAATATTATTCCATGGGATATTGTTCGTAAGAACATGTCAACATATAAAGTTCGCAAAGGAGGGTATTGGCAGTGTTTGATTTTGAAAGACCTAATATTGAGGTTAGCGAGATTTCAGAAGACAAAAAGTATGGTAAATTCGTAGTAAAACCCCTGGAAAGAGGCTATGGTATTACTCTGGGTAACTCCCTGAGAAGAATCATGCTGTCTTCCCTGCCCGGTGCTGCAGTGAGCCAGATCAAAATTGAAGGTGTTCTTCATGAGTTCAGTTCTATTCCCGGCGTAAAGGAAGATGTATCTGAGATCATCATGAACATCAAGAGCCTTGCGATCAAGAACAACAGCGAGACCAATGAGGCTAAGACTGCATATATCGAGTTTGAAGGCGAAGGTGTTGTAAGAGCTTCTGATATCCAGTGTGACCAGGATATTGAAATTCTGAACCCCGACCTTGTAATCGCTACTCTGAGCGGTAAAGATACCAAACTTTACATAGAGTTAACTATTACAAGAGGCCGCGGTTACGTAAGTGCCGACAAGAACAAACACGAAGATTTACCAATTGGCGTAATTGCCATTGATTCTATCTATACACCTGTAGAGAGAGTTAACGTTACGGTAGAAAATACCCGTGTAGGTCAGAGTACTGATTTCGACAAGCTTACATTGGATGTATACACCAACGGAACCCTGGCTCCCGATGAGGCAGTCAGCCTAGCAGCTAAGGTGCTCAGCGAGCATCTGAACCTGTTCATCGACCTTTCCGAAAATGCTAAGACCGCTGAGGTTATGGTAGAGAAGGAAGACGACGAGAAGGAAAAGGTTCTGGAGATGAGTATTGACGAGCTGGAGCTTTCCGTTCGTTCTTACAACTGCTTGAAGAGAGCAGGTATCAATACTGTAGAAGAGTTAACCAATAAGACTTCAGAAGATATGATGAAGGTTCGTAACCTTGGACGTAAATCTTTGGAAGAAGTTCTGGCTAAACTGAAAGAGCTGGGATTACAGCTGAACCCCAGCGATGAGAACTAATTTCAGCTGAACATAAAAAGTTAGATTTCCGTATCCGGTAAGCCCAAAGTGTTCGGATGCGGTTTATCTCTAAATGGCAAAAAATAACGCATTCGGTAAGTAAGTCCAAAGTGCATGGCCGGATGTACCATGAATGGAGAAAGGAAAATTATCATGGCAAAGTACAGAAAACTCGGCAGAACATCTGCACAGAGAAAGGCATTATTAAGAAATCAGGTAACTGCAGTGATCAACAACGGCAAGATCGTTACCACCGAAGCTAAGGCTAAGGAAGTACAGAAGATCGTTGATGGACTGATCGCTCTTGCAGTAAAAGAGAAGGATAACTTCGAAACTGTTAAAGTTACCACCAAGGTTGCCCGCAAGGACAAGGACGGCAAGCGCGTAAAGCAGATCGTTGACAAGGAGACCGGTAAGGTCCTGGCTGAGTCCCATCGCGATAAGGATGGCAAGCTGGTTAAGATCGAGAACGGTGTTACCGTTACTGTATACGACGAAGTTGAGAAGGAGATCAAGAAGGATCTGCCTACCAGATCTCATGCACGTCGTCAGATGCTGAAGGTTCTGAACCCTGTAGTTGAGGTTCCCGCTGATGCAGCAGGCAAGAAAAAGAACACCAAGGAAGTTGACCTGGTTGCAAAGCTCTTCGATGAGTATGCTCCCAAGTATGCTACCCGTAAGGGTGGTTACACCAGAATCGTTAAGATCGGTCAGCGTAAGGGTGACGCAGCTATGACTGTTGTTCTGGAGTTAGTTTAATCCATAACTTATAAGCAGACATAAAAATAGCGCTTTCGGAAATGAGTTGGTTTATTTCCGGAGGCGCTTTTTGTGTATTCGAAGTATACAAATCGAGTAGGAGACAGTCTACTCGATTATTACAGGAAAATGATTGCTGACAAGCGGCTTACTCCACCACCTTCTGGAAGTGCTGGTAATCCTTGCAGGAGTTCCAGTGACCTCCCCAGGTGAAACCATGTTCCTTAAATAACTGATAGCACAGATCGTTTTCGTCAATTTTGTAGGGGAAGGAAGAGGTTCTGTCTGCATAGGCGGAAGCGTTTGCAGGAGATACCCTTTCGCTGCCATCCTTATTGTAAGTAATATAAGGATTATAAAAGGGATTGATATCGATCGCCAGCCCTAATGCATGCTTAGACAGGGAGGAAGTTCCTTCCACCGGGCGGTAGTTGAAGCAGGAGGTATTGTTATCCTCCATGGATGCGAGGTCATCCCCATCATATTCATCGATCAAAAATACCTTTTCCAACTGATATTCATTACAATACAGCTCGTAGAAGATCTCTGTCAGGTCCTGCGCGATCGCCTTGTTACAGATTAATTCCCCTTCTGCAGGATTTCCTTCAAAATCATAATGCCTTATATGTACATAGCGCAGATCGTCATAGCCGATTTCGACAGATTTCAACAGTGTTTCCGAAGAACTATCAGAGTTATCCACAGTAACTGGATAAGAAACACCCGTTATGTATCTCTGCAATTTTTCGGATAACGGTTCATAATAAAAGCCTTCCGACAGGGTGATCCGCTGGTCCGACATGAGCTCTCCATTCAGGAAAACACCGGTAAGGACGGTAGTTTCCGCCATGGAAGATTCTTCCTGCAGGATTTCTGTCGAATCTGTGGAAGAACTGTCGATGGCAGGTGCCGGGCTAGGAGAGGGAGAAAGAGATGGCTCCGCTGTCTGGTAGGCCAGTGTGGGATTGTCCGACGCATAATCTCCCAAAGTGTAAGAGTTATGTTGGGAGACCCGTAGCAGACCACCGGCCACCACCGTGATGAGAGCAAGGATTCCCACCATTTTCCATATTTTATTGCGATCAATCGGATTCATAAAAATTTTCCTCGTTTCTGTTTCTAATATATTCTGATACATAATGATACTAGCATAACTATAATGGTTTTTGGAAAAGCATACAAGAGATTTTGAAAAAGTCAGGTCAGTTCCCTGTTAAGTGTTGTAAATCTGTGCATAATCTAGTAAAATAGGAGCGATATCTTGCAAAAGCAGAAGATAACAGATTCTCCGGCACTAAGCGAATATGGAATGGAGATTATTTATGAAGATCATTAAAGCAGATAATGTGGTATATGAATATATTCGTCGGGATGAAGAGGGAAATGTGGAAGGGATCACCAAAGCAGTGAATGATGTTTCTCTTGATATAGAGCAGGGACAGTTCATAGCCATCCTCGGACATAACGGTTCCGGCAAGTCTACTCTGGCAAAGCATATGAATGCCATCTTAAATCCGACAGAGGGAACGCTCTGGGTCGATGGCATGGACACGAAGGATGAGGACAACATCTGGAAGGTCCGTCAGACAGCCGGCATGGTGTTTCAGAATCCGGATAACCAGATCATAGGACAGGTAGTGGAAGAAGATGTGGGATTTGGTCCGGAGAACATGGGGATCCCCACGGAGGAGATCTGGCAGCGTGTGGAAGAGAGCTTACGTGCGGTAGGTATGTACGAATATCGAAAGTATTCCCCGAATAAGCTGTCCGGTGGGCAGAAGCAGAGAGTGTCTATTGCCGGAGTACTGGCCATGCATCCCAAATGCATTGTATTGGATGAGCCGACTGCCATGCTGGATCCCAGTGGACGTAAGGAAGTCATCCGTGCAGTCCGTGGATTGAATCAGGTGGAAGGCGTTACGCTGATCCTGATCACCCATTATATGGAAGAAATCATTCATGCGGACAAGGTATTTGTCATGGATGAAGGGAAAATTGCCATGCAGGGTACCCCCCGGGAAATCTTTTCACAGGTGGAGCAGCTGAAAAAGCTACGGCTGGATGTGCCGCAGGTAACGCTGCTATCGTATGAATTGCAGAAACGCGGAATTCCGCTGCCGGATGGCATATTGACAAGAGAAGAGCTGGTCAGTGCACTGGGCTATGGAAAAACCGACAGGAAATAGTGGCGGGGATGGCAGCGAATGAAAGTACCCGGGAAAGGATCGAAAAAATGTCTATCATATTAGATCATGTGAATTATGTATACGGTGCAGATACACCGCTGGCAGTTCATGCCCTGAACGATGTCTGCCTGAAGATACCGGATGGACAGTTCATCGGTATCATCGGGCATACCGGTTCCGGTAAGTCCACGCTGATGCAGCATATGAACGGATTGATCCGTGCTACCGACGGACATATCTATTTTAACGGAGAAGATATCTACGACAAGGATTATGATATGAAGAAGCTCCGCAGCAAGGTAGGGCTGGTGTTCCAGTATCCGGAGCATCAGCTGTTTGAGATTGATGTATTCAGCGATGTTTGTTTCGGACCGAAGAATCTGGGACTGGATAAAAAGGAAGTGGAACTTCGTGCATACGATGCTCTGAAAAAAGTAGGACTGCCGGACGAGCTTTTCTATCAGTCACCCTTTGAACTGTCCGGTGGACAGAAGCGTCGTGTGGCGATCGCCGGAGTGCTGGCAATGAAGCCGGAAGTGCTGATCCTGGATGAGCCCACTGCCGGGCTGGATCCCAAGGGAAGAGACGAGATTTTACAGCAGATCAAAAAGCTGCAGACAGAGACAGGACTTACCATTCTGTTGGTATCCCACAGCATGGAGGATGTCGCAGAATACGTAGACCGCATTATTGTGATGAACAAGGGAAGCGTCATGTATGACGATACTCCGAGAGAAGTGTTCAAACATTACAGAGAATTGGAAGAAGTAGGACTGGCAGCACCGCAGGTCACCTACATCATGCATGAGCTGAAAGCACGGGGAGCGGATGTGGATGTAGATGCCACAACGATCGAAGAAGCTGCGGAAGAAATTGCGAGAGTCTGGAAACAGAAAAATCAGAAGTAATGATTTGAACTGCAATGCTCAAATTGCAGCATGAGCAGAGAGAAGATACGAGTTCTGACCCGACAGGAGCCGGGCAGAAACTCTGGTGAGGAGCAATATGCTTAGAGATATTACATTAGGACAATATTATCAGACAGAATCCGTGATACACAGGATGGATCCCAGAGTCAAGCTGGGAGGTACTCTCCTGTTTATCATATCACTGTTCTTTTTTAAAAATTACGCGGGATACGTGATCGCAGCCCTGTTTCTGGGGATGGTGATCCGGCTGTCAAAGGTACCGTTCAGGTTCATGGTAAAAGGAATGAAGACTATCGTCATGCTGATGATGATCACGGTGGTATTCAATCTGTTTCTGACACAGGGAACACCGTTAGTGACGATCTGGAAGCTGACCATTACGCAGGAAGGACTGAAAATGGCCATTTCCATGGCTGTCCGGCTGACACTGCTGATTATCGGATCCTCCGTGATGACACTGACCACAACACCGAACAACCTGACGGATGGTATGGAGAAAATGATGGGACCCTTAAAAGTATTCAAGGTGCCCGTACATGAGGTGGCCATGATGATGTCCATTGCACTTCGTTTTATACCTATATTATTAGAAGAAACGGATAAGATCATGAAAGCGCAGATCGCAAGAGGTGCGGATTTCGAGAGCGGCAATCTATTCAAACGCGCCAAGGCAATGGTGCCCCTTTTAGTACCGCTGTTTATCTCTGCATTCCGCAGAGCCAACGACCTTGCCATGGCAATGGAGGCCAGATGCTATCGCGGCGGAGAGGGCAGGACGAAGATGAAGCCGCTGATCTATCATAAGAGAGATTACATTGCTTACGGCTGTATTGCCGCATATATGGTGATCAGCATTGTGGTAGGAAGATTACCGTTTTTACCGTAAATTTTTACTGCAAAACAATCATGCCCATAGCAGATAGTATATCGTCAAATATAGGAAAGAATGCCGGGGAACCTAAGACCGGTGGCAGGATAGAAAGCGGGTGACATACAGTGGAATCGGAAATGGCAATGGAACAGCTGTCAAAGCTGCCGGAAAAAGAAAAAAAGCGTGTCCGCCTGACCGTGGCCTACGACGGTACGAACTACCATGGCTGGCAGATCCAGAATAACGGGATCACCATCGAAAGCGAATTGAACCGGTGTCTGACCGACCTACTGCGAGAGCCTGTCGAGGTCATCGGTGCCAGCCGGACGGACTCCGGAGTGCATGCACTGGGGAATATCGCTGTGTTTGATACTACCAGCCGGATGCCGGCGGAGAAAATATCGTATGCGCTGAACCAGAGACTTCCGGAGGATATCCGGATACAAAAGTCCGAACAGGTGCCGGATGACTGGCATCCCCGCAGATGCGACAGCCGCAAGACCTATGAATACCGGATCTACCGGGCACAGTTCCCCATGCCGGTGAAACGCTTGTATTCGCTTTTTACTTATTATGAACTGGATGTGAACCGGATGCAGGAAGCTGCGGCTTATCTGGAGGGAGAACGTGATTTCAAAAGCTTCTGCCAGACCGGTGCCCAGGTAGAATCCACCGTGCGTACCATCTATTCCGTGGAAGTGGAAGAGCAGGGAGAAAATGATCTGGTGATCCGTGTCTGTGGTAATGGCTTCTTATATAATATGGTGAGGATCATTGCCGGAACCCTGTTAGATATCGGACAGGGTAAGCGGGACCCCATGGATATTTTCACGATCCTCGAGGCAAAAGACCGCAGTGCAGCGGGACCTACCGCACCGGCCCATGGACTGACGCTGATGAAATACGAGTTCCTGTGACCGTCATCCGCAATGCCGGGTTATTGTGTTTTCCGTCACTGCGTCACTAACTTAGCTCATATATAGGCATCTGGTTCATAGAATGTCAAAAAAAGCGCTTTGGGTGCAGTATCTAATCGTTGATGCGGTCGTTCTATGGCTGAACTGTAAAAAGTTTTAAAATTATCTTGACACTAATTGATTGGTGCCATATAATATATGACTGTGACAGTGTTTCAATATGCTGAGTCAAAGCCCCGACGAAGCATTGAAATAAAGTATTCAACCGTTTTGGAAAGAAGTAAAATGTAGCCGGACATCTGCAGATTACCATCGGACCAGAACACTGAAAAAGTCGATCACGAATCGGCGAAAGTAATATGGAGGGAACATAATGAAAACATTTATGGCTAGTCCAGCTACAATCGATAGAAAATGGTATGTAGTAGACGCTACTGACATGACCTTAGGCCGTCTGGCATCTGAGGTTGCTAAAGTGCTGAGAGGCAAGAATAAGCCTATCTTCACTCCTCACATCGACTGCGGTGACAACGTTATCGTTATCAATGCTGAGAAGATCAAAGTAACCGGTAAGAAGATGGATCAGAAGGTATATTATCATCATTCCGATTACGTTGGTGGCTTAAAAGAAGCTACCCTGAGAGAAAAATTAGAAAAGAAGCCTGAGCAGGTAATCGAGCTTGCAGTTAAGGGCATGCTTCCCAAGGGACCTTTAGGAAGACAGATGTTCACCAAACTTCACGTATATGCAGGACCTGAGCACAAGCATGAAGCTCAGAAGCCTGAAGTACTGACATTCTAAAGGACTGAGAGGAGGAAAATAAATCATGGCTAAAACAGAAAGATACTACGGAACCGGTAGAAGAAAGAAATCCATCGCCAGAGTATATTTAGTACCCGGTAATGGTAATATTACAATCAATAAGAGAAGCATTGATGAGTACTTCGGTCTGGAGACTCTGAAGGTTATCGTTCGTCAGCCTCTGGCAGCTACTGAGACTGCTGAGAAGTTCGACGTTCTGGTTAACGTTCGCGGTGGCGGATACACCGGCCAGGCTGGTGCGATCAGACACGGTATTTCCAGAGCTCTGCTTCAGGTAGACGGTGATTTCAGACCCGTTCTGAAGAAGGCTGGATTCCTTACCAGAGACCCTCGTATGAAGGAAAGAAAGAAATACGGTCTCAAAGCAGCTCGTCGTGCTCCGCAGTTCAGTAAACGATAATCGACTGCTCAGACTATATCAAAATGGTTCAAAAACCCCGGAAAATCAAGGTTTTCCGGGGTTTTCTTATACCTAAACGGGTGACAAAAGTTTGACCTCATTTGACCAAACGAGAGCTTTTTCACCCAATTTTTAGTGGTTAAATATAGGACAACTGGCAAAAATGGGGTCAAAAAACGGCCTTAGTGGTTAAAAAATAGGACAACCAGAGAGCAATTTCGGGGGTATTTTTGAGGGTGATTTGGCACTCTCAGACACCGGATTTTTCGCTGGAGGGTTTGGCATAATCTGACCAAATCTGAACAATTAAATACGATTCTAATGCAGGCACTCAGTAACAAATAGCTGGGTGCTTTTTTGTTTCAGAGATTCCGGCATTAGAAAGGGCCGTCACTTTATGATTTTGAAGTGGCGGCTTTTTCTATTTCCAGAAACAACAGCAACAATCAGAAATGAGGTGAAGTCATGAACACACAAATCATCGCCATCGCCAACCAGAAAGGCGGCGTTGGCAAAACAACAACCTGTGCGAACTTGGGAATAGGTCTGGCACAGGCCGGAAAGAAAGTGCTTCTGATCGACGGGGACCCGCAAGGAAGCCTGACAATCAGCTTGGGAAATCCGCAACCAGACAAGCTGCCATTTACACTGTCGGATGCAATGGGCAAAATTCTGATGGATCAGCCTATACGCCCCGGAGAAGGTATTCTGCATCATGCAGAAGGCGTTGACCTGATGCCTGCGGATATTCAGCTTTCCGGTATGGAGGTTTCTTTGGTAAACGCCATGAGCCGTGAAACGATTTTACGGCAATATCTGGACACACTGAAGGGACAATATTCCCATATCCTCATCGACTGCCAGCCCTCCCTTGGTATGCTCACAGTTAATGCGCTGGCCGCTGCGAATAGGATCATTATTCCCGTTCAGGCAGAGTATCTGCCCGCCAAAGGACTGGAACAGCTTCTATCTACGGTCAGTAAGGTGAAACGGCAGATCAATCCAAAGCTCCAGATTGACGGTATCCTGCTGACGATGGTGG
>OGZK01003925.1_pt1 | contig 11041 bp, 9 predicted proteins | sample 1576791 | NCBI WGS metagenome assembly OGZK01 (sample SAMEA3541556, study PRJEB24748) | human gut metagenome | biome: human gut; feature: human-associated habitat; material: faeces | place: China | collected 2012
GTGAAAAGCAGAAAAACAAATAATTGAGATTCCTGAATTTCACCCGGCTTCTCAAGTTCTTTAACGATATCTTCAAGTGTCATTGTTCCTATTCCAAGTTCATCCGCCATCTTGGCAAAATCTTTAACTTTGCTCTTAAGTCCTATAAGTTCTCCTGATGTTATTGAATTAATATCATAACCTAAAAGTGCAAGAAGCTTTGTTGCTGCCTCATAACTTTCAGGATGTACGCTTGTTGCGTCTAACGGATTATCGCCGCCTGATATTCTCATGAATCCGGCACACTGTTCAAATGCCTTAGGTCCAAGCTTTGCAACCTTTAAAAGCTGCTTTCTGTTCGTGAATCTTCCGTTAGTCTCTCTGTATTCAACTATATTCTTAGCTACTGCCTTAGATATACCTGAAATGTACTCAAGAAGTGAGGCCGATGCAGTATTTAAGTCTACTCCAACCTTATTAACGCTGTCCTCAACAACTCCTGTAAGTGTGTTCTCTAACTTCTTCTGATTCATATCATGCTGATACTGACCTACTCCGATTGATTTCGGATCAATCTTTACAAGCTCTGCCAATGGATCCTGAACTCGTCTTGCTATTGAAACTGCACTTCTCTGTGCCACATCAAAGTCAGGGAATTCCTCTGTTGCAAGTTTACTTGCTGAATATACAGAAGCCCCCGCCTCATTAGTGATTACATAATCAACAGGAAGATTCATCTCATGTATCATATCTGAAATAATCTTCTCTGATTCTCTTGAAGCTGTTCCGTTACCACACGAAATAAGATTAACGTGGTACTTATCTATAAGCTTCTTAACCTCTGCCTTAGATTCTGCCACCTTATTGTGTGGTTCTGTAGGATATATAACTTTAGTTGCAAGCACCTTACCTGTAGGGTCTACAACTGCAAGCTTGCAGCCTGTTCTGAAAGCCGGATCCCAGCCAAGAACAACCTTGCCAGCAATAGGTGGCTGAAGAAGAAGCTGCTCAAGATTCTTTCCAAAAACTTTGATTGCCCCATCCTCTGCTGTCTCTGTAAGGCTGCTTCTTATCTCTCTTTCAATAGCTGGTGCAATAAGTCTTCCATATGCATCTGCTATACAGTTCTTAAGGTATTCTGCTGTAAATGCATTGTCTTTAAGAATATTCTTCTCGAGATATCTTAATATTCTCTCTTCCGGTGCTTCTACCTTAACAGTAAGAAACTTCTCATCCTCTCCTCTGTTAATTGCAAGAATTCTGTGTCCCGGAATTGTTGAAAGTGCCTCGCTATAATCATAATAATTCTCGTATACAGACTCAGCCTTTTCATCTTTGGCTGTTACAACAAGCTTTCCTTCTTTCATTGTGATGTCTCTGATATATGTTCTGTAATCTGCAACATCTGATATCTGTTCTGCAATTATATCTAATGCACCTGCTATTGCATCCTGTGCTGTAGCAACTTCCTTACCCTCTTCACCACTGATAAATTCTGCTGCCTTGACTTCTACATCTTCTGTAGCTTCCTGTGCATATATGAACTGTGCAAGTGGTTCAAGACCTTTCTCTTTCGCAATTGTTGCTCTTGTTCTTCTCTTCTGCTTGTATGGTCTGTAAAGATCTTCTACAAGAACCATTGTTTCTGCTGCTGTAATAGCAGCCTTAAGTTCTTCTGTAAGCTTCCCCTGTTCTTCAATGCTTGCGAGGACCTGAGTCTTTCTGTCTTCAAGATTTCTTAAATACTTTAATCTCTCGTCAAGATTACGGAGCTGTTCATCATTTAACGCTCCTGTAACTTCCTTTCTGTATCTTGCAATAAAAGGAATTGTACACCCCTCATCTATAAGTTTAACGGCAGCTTCTACCTGCGTTACTTTAATTTCCAGCTCTTCCGCTATCTTCTTTGCGATATCCATTAATCTTCCTCCGTTTTCATACGCATATTACATTTAATTATATCAATTTCATCAAAGTTTATCAACAGTTGCATAAACGCAAGAATCCCCGCACCTCATGTGCGGGGAAAGAAATTTACTTCATATTCTTTTTCATCTTATCAAGTTCATCATCTATACTTGATGTATAACTGCCTGTACTTTCTGTTTTGTCTTTTTTTGACTTTTCTGACTTATTGTTAGCAAATAACACCTTGGCAACCAATCCGGCACCACCAAATATAAGAACAAGTATAAGAACCCATTCATACATTGTAATAGATACAAGCCATATTCTTGTTGATGCAATAATCGAAGCGATTATAAGTATTACCGAAAGTACTGTAAATATTTTAGATACAAATGAACCTCCTGTAGCAAACATCCATACAACTCCGATTATTAACGGTACCATAATAAGACCTGATGAGAACCTGCCACCCCATAATGAAAAAAATCCATATGATGAAGACACCATTACTTTCTGTGACAATATGTACAATCCAACAACAAGCATTATTACGCCGCCGACAAACTGCATTAATTCATTCTTTGCCTCTTTCATATCCCTTATCCCCCTGTTTACTTATTATTCTTCTGGAACGAATACTCCATAGATAGTCTTAATAGCATCCTCAAAGTATCTGTTTCTTACACCAATGATGATGTTAAGCTCTGAAGATCCCTGATCTATCATTTTAACATTAATCTTGGCTTTTGCAAGTGCTGAGAAGATATTACCAGCAATACCTGTACTGTTCTTCATTCCACGTCCAACTACCGCAATAAGTGCAAGGTTAGCTTCAAGTTCAACAGAATCCGGATTAACAGCCTTATGAATCTGCGCAAGAACCTTCTGTTCCTTCTCTACGAATTCATCCTGATGAACAAATACTGTCATAGTATCGATTCCTGAAGGCATATGTTCGATTGAAATTCCGTTATCCTCAAATACTGAAAGAACCTTTCTGCAGAATCCTATTTCTGAATTCATCATATCCTTATCAATGCTGATTGCAACAAAACCTTTCTTACCTGCAATACCAGTAATTGTATATTCCGGCATATTACATGTTGTCTCTACAATCATTGTTCCCCTATCTTCCGGAGCATTAGTATTCTTGATATTGATAGGAATACCGCCCTTTCTTACAGGGAAGATAGCTGATTCATGAAGTACTGACGCACCCATGTATGAAAGCTCTCTTAATTCCTTGTATGTAATAACGTTGATTGGCTTTGCATTATTTACAATTCTTGGATCTGCTGCAAGGAAGCCTGATACATCTGTCCAGTTCTCATACATATCAGCCTTAAGTGCTCTTGCAACGATTGAACCTGTTACATCAGAACCGCCTCTTGAAAATGTCTTAACCTTTCCATTTGGCATTGCTCCGTAAAAACCAGGTACAACTGCTCTTTCAATATTAGCAAACTTTGCTTCACACACTGCATTAGTCTTTTCTGAATCAAACTCTCCATCCTTATCAAAGCAGATAACTGTAGCAGCATCTATGAACTCATATCCAAGATAGTTAGCCATGATAATACCATTAAGATACTCTCCTCTTGAAGCTGCATAATCTTTTCCTGCAAGTGCCTCAAAATTCTTCTTAATTGTCTCAAACTGTTCCTTTAATGAAAGCTTAAGTCCAAGTCCCTTGATAATTTCATTGTATCTTTCCTCAATTGCCTTAAGACTCTTCTCAATATTCTTACCAGCTTCTGCCTCTGCATAACATTTGTAAAGCATATCAGTAACCTTAGTATCCTCTGGAAATCTCTTTCCAGGTGCTGAAGGAACCACATACTTTCTGTTCTCATCAGCACGGATAATATTGCCAACCTTCTTAAACTGCTCTGCGCTTGCAAGTGAACTTCCACCAAATTTAACTACTTTAATCATTACTTTTCTCCCTTATATTATTACTGTAATTTAGTATCATCTATTCTGATTCTGCTTATAACAGAAACCTTATCCTTAGCATCTTCAAATGCTCTCTCTGTCATAGGTTCTGTAACAAATCCGAACTCTCCGTTAATTCCATCAACCTTAACAATCTGTCCTTCACCAAATGCTGCCTTAGCTGCCTGGACATCATCGCCCTTAATTCTTACAAAGAACTTTCTTGTCTCGTCAAATGTATCACCAAGTTCCTGCTTTACTGAACTCCAGATTGTCATAACATTTTTACCCTTATGCTTAACACAGTCAACTACATCTGATACTACAGCACTTGCTGTTGGAAGCTTTCCGGCTCCTGCTCCAAAGAACATTACATCTCCTAATACATTGCCATGTACATAGATTCCGTTAAGAACGTCATTAACATTATATAATGGATGTGTACTGTCAATCATAAATGGTGCTGTGATTGCATATACCTTGCCATCCTTACTGTAGCTTGTTGCAAGAAGCTTGATAACACTTCCAAGCTCTTTAGCATATGCAAAATCTTCATTAGAAATCTTTGTTATTCCCTCTGTATACACTTCCTCAAATTTCACTGTATTTCCAAATGCAAGCGATGTAAGAATCGCTATTTTTCTGCATGCATCGTAACCTTCAACATCAGCCTCAGGATTTTTTTCTGCATATCCGAGTGCCTGTGCCTCTTTAAGAACCTCCTGATATGAGATTCCTTCTCTGCTCATCTTAGTAAGAATATAGTTAGTTGTTCCATTAAGAATACCTGTAATCTTAGTAATCTCATCTGCTGTAAGAGACTGGTTAAGTGGTCTGATAATTGGAATTCCTCCACCTACAGATGCCTCAAACATAAAATTAAGTCTTCTTTCTTTAGCCATCTCAAGAAGCTCAGGACCATGTGCAGCAACAAGTGCCTTATTAGATGTACACACGCTCTTTCCTGCTTCAAGTGCCTTCTTAACAAATGTAAATGCTGGCTCTACACCACCCATAACCTCAACAACAACCTCTATCTCAGGGTCATTAATTATAAGATCTATATCATGAACGATTTTTTCCTGAATTGGATCTCCCGGAAAATCTCTTAAATCAAGTACACTCTTAACCTCAATAGTATCTCCTGCTCTCTTTGCAATTGAAGCACCATTGGTATTTAATACCTCAACCACTCCTGATCCTACTGTTCCATAACCTAACACTGCAATCTTTGCCATATCTGCCTCCGTTTTCTTTAATTGCTTATATATCAGATAGATGCATCACTACTTAATATCTTAAGATATCTTACCCCTTTAAGTCTTTCTATCTGCTCTATCATTTCTGAAGAATCTCCTGTAGTCGGAAGAATATCCACACTAAGTGTCAGTGATGCAATACCATTAACCGGAATTGTCTGATGAATAGTAAGAATATTCGCCTTGAATTCTGCAACCTTCTTCAATACCAGGGAAAGCAGCCCTGGTTCATCGTCCATAGACAATACAAATGTAATGGTTTTCCCCTTTACATTCTCTCTAAACGGAAAAATATCATCCTTATACTTGTAATAAGAACTTCTGCTTATTCCAACTTTCTCTGTAGCATCTGCAACAGATATATTTTCAGTCTCAATAATTCTGTTCGTCTCCGCTACCTTAAGCAGAACCTCAGGCAGAGCCTTTTGCTTAACGACATAATACTTAATATTATCTGCCATACTGCGTCTGTACCTTTCTATTGTCCGTTTTACAAAAACAATTGTTCTTCGATGTCTTTCTCTGATAAACAACTGTCTACCGCACAAAGAATATTACCATATATGTATACACATTGCAAGTGTCTTTCTCTTTAAATGCTCAATTGAACATCTTGCCAGATACCTTATCAAATTTTTTCTGATTTCTTTTCTGACTTCTAATTTAGCAATTTCTGGTTTGATAGTTTCAAGTTTGGCAGTTTCCAGTTTGGTAATTGTCTCAGGAAGCATTGTCCTATAAATCCGTAGGAATTTTGTACTTTATAGGCATATTCATAAGTTTTTTCGTCCTAAAATCCTGTTTTTAGAGAAATTTTCCTATAAAAGCCTTCATTATCATTCATATATAGGTTTATTTCTCGCCTATTATTATAGTCATTATAGCTTTCTGCCTATAAAAGTTTCAAAAATACGACTACCTATAGGTATCACATACTATCCAAACATAAACTTTTGCATCTAACTTCTGGCATTTCTGCTTTTCATAAGCAACACAGATACTATAACCATGTTGCAGCATTGCCGTGGTTCATCCCATTTCCCAGATATATAACAAATAAGGGGAGCCTGTCTTTTCTTTAATTTCAGCGCAAAAAGAAACCCTCACACAACGGGAGAGGAATGTGAGGGTTTTCGCTTCTAATGAAGCTTTATAAAAACAACGCCGCAAATACATTGTTCTTACCATATTAAGTTGTATCTATATTATGTAATCTATTGTCTATTTAAAATTAATCCATGAAGATTGCTACCCAGTAAAGATATCCTTCTGAATCTGCTGCAATCCCCACACCAACTCTGTTATACTTACTGCTTGTCATGCATGCATAATGTGTTGCTGAATTATGCCAACCAGTTACTATCTCATCAGGAGTTTCCTGATATCTTCCCATAACCTCGCCAAAGTTTCCACTCTGTCCATAATCTTCACATATTGAAGAAGCTTTTCTTCCATCTGGTCTTTTATGCTTACCATTCTCTATAACAAAGTAATCATTAGCTGCATTCTCTGATGCTCTTACCTGTGCCATATCTGTGAGTGTCACATCATATGTAACCGCTGCCACACCAGCTGCCTCACGCTCAGCATTAATTCCTGCTATAACCTGTGCAACTCTTGCATCTGATGGAGTCTGTACAACAGGTAACTCTGTAACTTCTGGCTCCTGAACTGCTTCTGTTGCAACCTCTGTCTGTGGCTGAATCTCTGCAATTGTACTGCTCTGTTCTGTTACTGTCTCTGTGGCTTCTTCTGTTGTAATTTCTGTTGTTGCCTCTGTAGCGGCTGTCTCTGTAATAACTTCTGTTTCTTTCTCTGAAGCTGTTTCTTTAACCACTAAATCTGTTGCTTCATTAGCTGCCGCAACTACTGTATCAGCACTATCTTTATCTGTATTAGCTGTACCTGCTGACTTTAATGCAAATACCGCACCAGCTGCAAATACAAGTACCGCTGTTGTTATTGTTATTGTTTTGATCCACTTTTTAGAATTATTCTTTTTCATAATCAGTTCCCCCGTTGAACCATATAATAAAAAAACATCCGATTACCGGATGCCTGAATAATACGAATCATTTGCGTTGATTGTAATGCAACCGGCTGTCATTCTGATAAAATCAGTTAAGACCCTTGGCTTTGCGTCATAGCCTTTCGACTACTTTGCCAATATATTAACCTGTCTCTTTATATGAATATAATACCACTAATCAGGAATATGTAAATAGTACTATTATACTATTTTTTGTTTTTTCTTCAAAAAAGGGGCAGAAAATATATTGATAATTCCCTGCCCCATCTAATATTACTTTCTTTCTCTATCAAATACACTTGCAAGATATCTCATGCATTGCAGTTCGTGCTGGCCTAACTGTCCTTTCTGCATTCGCCATTTCCAGTTATTACCCATGCTTGATGGCAAATTCATTCTTGCCCAATTTCCAAGTTTGAGAATGTCCTGAACTGCAAATACTGTAAGAACAGCAACACTTGAATACGCAGCCCTGAACACCTGATCAACCATTCTTCCCTTATCTCTTGTATCAAGATAGTCATAAGCATATCCTAACTCCCAGTCGCCTCTGTCCTCAAAGAAACCAAGCAGCGTTTCGTTATCATGAGTTCCACCATAGCATACAAGATTCTGTGTATAATTATATGGCAGATGCGGATTCTTTCTGTCTCCACCAAATGCAAATTCAAGAACCTTCATTCCCGGATATCCATTTTCTTTAAGAATCTTTGCTACTTCAGGAACTTCAACACCTAAGTCCTCAGCAATAATCTTCTTATCACCGATAGATTCATTAATAGCATCAAGCAGCTTCTGTCCTGGTCCCTGTCTGTACTCACCCTGTCTTGCATCAGGCATGTCTGCTGGAATTGTATAGTACTTCACAATTCCTATAAAATGATCAATTCTTATGACATCATATAGTTTTGCTGAAGCTGCCATTCTCTTTCTCCACCAGCTGAATCCATTTGCTTCCATTTTATCATAATCATAAAGAGGATTTCCCCATTTCTGTCCCGCATCAGAGAATGCATCAGGTGGTACACCTGCAACCTTTATTGGTGTTAGATTCTCATCCAGCTGGAATTCTCCCTGATTAGCCCATACATCTACGCTGTCATATCCCATATAAATAGGTATATCACCTATAATCTCTATACCATTACTATTAGCATATTGTTTAAGCGCATTCCACTGTAAGTAGAATTCAAACTGTATGAATTTCCAGTATCCTATATCATCAGAAAGCTGCTCTTCATATCGGCTCATTGCCTCAGGCTTTCTGAACTTTATGTCAGTTTCCCATTCACCCCATGAGACATTGTTAAAATGTGACTTCAATGCCATAAACAGAGCATAATCCTCAAGCCAGTCTGCATTATCTTTAACAAAATTATCAAACTGCTTATAAAGAGGAAGCCCCTTTGCAAGCGTCTTCTTGCTTTCTGCACATGCAGCCTTAAATCTGTTATAAGCAATCCTTAATATGTCAAATCTGTTATTATATATCTTTTCATAACTGACATATCTTTCGTCACCAATATTTCCATCTCTGTAGGTTCCGAATCTTCCATTAACAGCGTCATCTTCAGAAACATTTACAGGCACAATTCCATCACCCCAGTCTCTTGAAATAACCTCTGACTTTAACAAGAATCCAGCCTCAATAAGCATATCAAGATCAACAAAGTACGGATTACCTGCAAATGCAGAATATGACTGATATGGGCTGTCACCATAAGTAGTTGGTCCTAACGGAAGTACCTGCCAGTACTTATGATTACATTCTTTAACAAATGTAACAAAATCATATGCATCCTTGCCAAATGTTCCTATACCATATGGTGATGGTAATGAACTTACAGGCATAAGTATGCCTGCATTTCTCTCAAACTTAGTATCAGACATTAGCAGCACCTCCGTCATTATCATTCATATCTTCTGTGAATTTCTTAACATTCTCTGCTTCTGACTGCGTAAGTAATTTTTCAACATCAAGAAGAATAACAAGCTGTCCATTAACATTGGCAACCCTGTCAAGATATTCTGTATCAACAGTCCTCGCAAGTGCCGGCATCTGTACAATGCTCTGGGCATCAATATCACCTATTTCAAGCACCTCATCAACCTCAAGAGCAAGCTTGACAACACCAGGTATATTTACAATTACTGTACTGTCTTCTCCAATCACACCAACATTGTCATCTGTGCCAAACTTTTTTCTTAAACTGAATGCAGGAATAACCTCCCCTCTCAGATTAACAATTCCACTTATATATTTCATTGCATTGGGAACTCTTACAATATTAATCTCTCTTTCTATAGACTGAACAAGATTAATATCCACTCCAAACTGCTGATTCCCTAATCTGAAAATTACTGGTTTTATGTAATCTGCCATACTGATATACCACCTTTCATTATTCTTCAGTCTTTCCTGTGCTTATCCATGTAAGATACGCGTTGATAAACGGATCGATATTGCCATCAAGTACGCTGCCCGCATTAGCAACTTCCTTATTAGTTCTGTTATCCTTAACCATTGTATATGGCTGAAGAACGTAACTTCTTATCTGGCTTCCGAAATTAATATCCTTGACATCTCCTCTGATTCCAGATAGATTCTCTGCATTCTCAGCCTCCTTTAAAAGATAGAGCTTAGCCTTTAACATCTGCATAGCTTTATCTTTATTCTGGTGCTGAGATCTTTCATTCTGACACTGTACAACAATTCCTGTTGGAAGATGTGTAATTCTGATTGCTGATGACGTTTTATTAATGTGCTGTCCACCTGCACCACTTGAACGATATGTATCAATTCTTAAATCATCATCATTAATCTCAATATCTATATCCTGATTAATATCAGGCATTACGTCACATGATACGAAAGAAGTCTGTCTCTTACCTGCCGCATTGAATGGAGATATTCTTACAAGTCTGTGAACACCATGTTCAGATTTCAGATGTCCATATGCATTCTCTCCTCTTATCTCTATAGTAACCGACTTAATTCCTGCTTCTTCACCTTCAAGATAATCAAGTGTTTCTGTTGTATATCCGTGACTTTCCGCCCATCTTGTATACATTCTGAAAAGCATCTGACACCAGTCACAGCTTTCTGTTCCACCTGCTCCTGCATGAAGTGTAAGAATGGCATCACATGCATCATGTTCTCCAGAAAGCAATGTCTCAATCCTTAAACTTTCCATCTTGTCTTCAAGACCCGTTATCTCTTCTTCTATCTCTGGAATAAGCGACTGATCATTAGATTCTTCTGCCATCTCAATAAGTGTCTTAACATCATCAAGTCCTGTTTCTAGCTCATTGTATCTTTCAAATGCATCCTTTAAGCCTTTAAGCTCTTTCATTGCATTCTGTGATTTATCCGGATTATCCCAGAATCCCGGAGATTCCATATCAGCCTCTAATTCTTCAATCCTTTTCTGCTTATTGTCAAGATCCAGAGAATTCTTAATCTGAGCCATAGGCTTATCGTATCCTGAAATTCTGTATCTAAACTGGTCTAACTCTACCATATGTCCTCCAAAATAATAGGCGCGGACGCTGATATTTCAAGCATTCCGCGCCCTGATGTCTCTTATAAACTTATGCCTGTCTTCCGCAGCAATTCTTATATTTCTTGCCACTTCCGCATGGGCATGGATCATTAGGATATATCTTCTTCTCTGTTCTTCTCGCTGGTCCCTTAACAGATGGTCCTTCGTCCTTATTAGTACCTGTTACCTTGGCAACCTGTTCTCTTTCAACCTTCTGCTCAACCTGAATATGCATAAGAAGTCTTACGGTATCCTCTGTAATTCCTGCAGTCATCTCATCAAACATGTCATAACCCATCATCTTATACTGGACAACAGGATCTCTCTGTCCAAGTGCCTGAAGACCGATACCCTGCTTTAACTGATCCATATCATCGATATGATCCATC
>OGZK01003926.1_pt1 | contig 11032 bp, 6 predicted proteins | sample 1576791 | NCBI WGS metagenome assembly OGZK01 (sample SAMEA3541556, study PRJEB24748) | human gut metagenome | biome: human gut; feature: human-associated habitat; material: faeces | place: China | collected 2012
TCCGTCATGCTGCCGTCCGTCATGCTGCCGTCCGTCATGCTGCCGTCCGTCATGCTGCCGTCCGTCATGCCGCTGCTGCTGTTATCGGGATCGAAGGTGCTCTCGTCGTAGGTCACGCAGGTCATGCCGGCCTTCAGCGTCTCGTCGGGGAAGGCGATGTAGTCCGCCGCCGTCAGCCCGTCGGTGACGACGTAGGTGTCCAGCTTCGCGTCATGCTCCCCCAGCGTCACGCTGCGCTTTTCCAGCTTGCCGCTGCTGCTCTGGGCCCACACCCAGGGGGAGGAGTCCGCGTCGTTGATGAAGTAGGCCGGCAGGTGGATGGCGTTGGCGTCCTGGGCGCCCTGCCCCAGATCCGGCTCGATGTATACGTGCTGGCCCATCAGCAGCCCATCGCTGCTGCTGAGCTCCACATAGAACGGGTACTTGCTGGAGTTGCCGGTGTCGCTGCTGCCGCTGTCGTAGTTGTTGTTGCTGCTCTGGGCGGGGTTGTTCCAGTCGATGCTGGAGATGGTGCCCTGCCACGTCTGGTCGCTGACGCGGGAGCGGATGATGACGCTGATGCCCTCGCTGAGCACCGATGCGTTGTTCTCGTTGACGTAGCCCTTCACGCGGTAGCCGCCGGTCTGCACGATGGAGATCAGGGGCAGAGGATTGTTGTTGTTGTCGGTGCCGCCATTGGCGTTGACGCTCTTGACCTCGCCGGCCACCTCCGCCTTCACGGAGCTGTTCTGCATGTTCTTCTGCAGCTTCTCGATGTCGCGGTTCTTTTCAGCGATGCTGCGATTGGTCTTCTGCATTTCGTTGTTGTAATTCCGAATGTCCAGCAGCAGCCGACGGCGCTCGGTGTCATCCGTGGTTTCGTCCAGCGCGTCCTCCGCCTGCTTCTTCTCTTCCTGCTGTGTTTCCAGCTGAGACTTCAACTCCTCCAAAGACAGTTGGGCATCCTCTAAATCGATTTCAAGCTGGCTCATATCATAGGTGAACAGCACGTCGCCCACGTTGACGGCGTCGCCCACCTTGACCTTGATCTCGCCGATGGTCATGGAGTCGTCCTTTTTGATGTTGGTCTCGCCCAGCGCGCTGACCACGCCGGCAAAACGGTCCGTCATACCGGCGGAGCCCAGCCCGCAGATCATGGAGACGGATTGCACGGATGCTTCGCCGGCGCTCTGACCGCAGCCGGCGGCCACGCCCAGCAGCATGGCCAGCGCCAGAATGAAAGCAGCTTTCTTCATGGTGTTATCTCCTTTGCCTTTCCTCTGCGGTGCGCCGCAGTATTCCACATACATGTATGACGGCGCACCGCGGAAAAATGTTCCGCAGAATTTGTGAAAAAGCGTCGTCAGATGCTTGATCCCATCTTACCATGGCGGCCCCGTGCGAATGTGAACGGAATATGAACAAAGCATTAAGGCCCGACTAAGATTGCCGCCGAAAATGTTGACAGCGCGGCGGCCCATGGCATACAATATCACCATTCCCATACGCCGCCTCTGTCTGCGCGGCGTCTGAAAGCGGGAGGGATCTCTATGACGAAAAAACGCATACGTCAGATGAACAGCGCCCTGCGCCGCCGCCTTACCGGCCGCCCTGCGGCGGACTGGCTGCCCCAGGGAGAGTCGTTTGCCCGCCGTCTGGAGACGGAGGGCTATATGCAGCGCTTTGTCCCCCTGTTTCAGGGGCGGCGTCTGCGCTGCGCCGATGTGCTGGTCCTGTGCCGTCCGGAGCTGGATGCTCTCAGCGGCGGAGCTGCGCCGCAGCAGGGCTGGCTGGCCTATACCTACGACTTTGCCCGCCGCCTGCTGTATCCGGAGCGGGACACGCCGGAGCCCTTCGGCCCCGGAGCCGTGTTTTTCCTGTCGGTGCTGCAGGTGCTGTTCGCCGCGGAGAACGAGATGCTGCCGCCGGACCCCGCCTGGACGTTCCGGCTCCTGACGGAGGCGGAGCTGTCCGGCAGCGCCTGCGCCGCCAGCTACGTCCAGATGCTGCGCTGTTGGAAGCGGGAGTACGTCTATGAGCTGATGCGTCTGGGGCTGGAGGCCACGCCCTACCGCACGCTGGAGCACATCGCCGGCGTCCACCATGTGGCCATGACGGCGGGCCGCGCCCTGCACCGCGCCGGTATCCCCGTGGATCTGGCGCTGGTGTCCGGCAGCGCCGCCGGACACGATATCGGCAAATTCGGCTGCCGTCCCGGGGAGCGGGTGCCCTACCTGCACTACTACTATACGGATCTATGGTTCCGCCGCCGCCGTCTCACCGACATTGGCCACGTGGCCGCCAACCACTCCGTCTGGGATCTGGAGCCGGACTACCTGTCTGTGGAGTCGCTGCTGCTGATCTACGCGGACTTCCGCGTCAAGCAGAGCGTAGGCCCCGATGGGCGGGAGATCACCCGCATCTCCTCCCTGTCGGAGGCTTTCGACGTGATCCTATCGAAACTGGACGCCGTAGACGATGCCAAGCGGCAGCGCTACATGCGGGTCTACGCCCGCCTGCGGGATTTCGAGCAGTTCATGGCCGACAAGGGCGTGGACGTGACGCTGCAGGGCCATGACACACCGCCCCGCCCGCAGAAGCAGACGGCCCTCATGACCGACGAGGAGGCTCTCCACGCCCTGACCATGCAGTGCGTGGGCCACAACATGGAGCTGATGAGCCGCCTCACCGGCCAGCGCAGCTTCGCCCAACTGCTGGAGCTGGCCCGGGGCGAGACCAACTGGCGCCGCCTCCGCGCCTATCTGGGCGTGTTCGAGTCCTACTCCCTGTATCTCCACATTCCCCAGAAGGTCCAGACGCTGGCCTTTCTCTACGAGCTGCTGATGCACCGCGAGGGCGACATCCGCCGTCAGGCGGCGGCGCTGCTGGGCGAGATCATCGGCGGCTTCCACGCGGGCTACGCCAAGGAGCGCCCTGCGGGCAGCCGCCCCGACCCCCGCGCCATCACCGATCTGGACCAGTGGAAGCTGTATCTGGAGAAGATCATCCACCCCGACCACAAGCTGATGCCCCAGCACCGCCGCTGGATCGGCTATACCCTGAAATTCGCCGTTAACTCCCTTCTGCAGCACAGCGCGGGACGGGAGGAGCGGTTCCTCTCTCCCCTCTTTGCCTACTATCGCCACCCTGAACAGGTGGCGGACACCGTGGCCTTCCAGCTGCTGGACACGGCGGCGGCTCTGCCTGCGGCAGCCTATTCCCGCCGCCACACGGCCCTGCTGCTGCACTTCGCTCAGGAGCTGTCCACCCACGACTCAGTGGAGGTACGCACCGCCGCCGTGCTGCTGCTGGACCGGCTGCACCGGCTGTCGCCCCGCTCCGCCGCGCCCCTGCGGGCGCTGGAGCACATCTCCTGCGACGGCAGCAGCACCCTGCGCCTGCTGCGGGAGGACGTGCTGTCCGGCGGCGCCCCCGTCATCCTGGCGGATGACGCCGTGTCCGAGATCTTTCTGGACAACCTCAAGACCGCCACGCCGTGGCTCACCAAGCAGGCCAATATCCGCCTGCTGACGGATTTTGCCCGCAGCGGCGCCAGCCCTGTCCTCCACATCGCCACCCACCTCTCCAACCTCATCAAGGTCAGCGACCGCGTCACCGTGCGCCATAGTGCCGGTAATGCCCTGCTGGAGCTGGCGCCCCGCCTGACGGCGGACCAGCGCAACGAGGTGGCGGTGGAGCTGTGCCGCGGCCTGGAGCTGGGGCAGCAGGAGTTCACCAAGTATATCCCTGACTATCTGGGCCGCTTCATGCTGTGGCTCCCCCCTGCCGAGCTGGATGAGCTGCTGGACGACCTCTGGGTGAACCTCAGCGCCGCCGACAGCCGCGTGGCCGCCTCGGTGCTGGATACCGTGGGCGTGGTCTACGAGGCCTACGACACCTATCGCACCCGCTTTCCCGAGGCGGACGAAGCCTATCGCCGCCGCCGTCAGCGGCTGCTGGGCATGCTGATGCGGGGCCTGTACGGCATCGACGACGCCGTGCGCCAGGAGGCGCTGTACGTTCTGGGCCGCAGGGTGTTCGGCTCCGCGGAGCTGGGCGACCATGAGAAGTGCCGCGCCTTCGTGCTGACGGAGCGGAAGCTGCTGGCCGCCTACGACGAGGAGCCGGACCACGGCCTCACATTCTACTACCGCGCCGCCATGCTGGGGCGGCTCTACCGCTTCATGACAGAGGAGCAGCTGTTTCGCGAGGGCTTCGATTTCGGCTCGCCCCGTCCCATCGCCTTCTTCCCCGGCACCTTTGACCCCTTCACCCTGTCTCATAAGGGCATCGTCCGCGCCATCCGCGACGCAGGGTTTGAGGTGCTGCTGGCCATTGATGAATTCTCATGGTCCAAGCGGACCCAGCCCACCCGTATCCGCCGCCGCATCGCGGCCATGTCCGTGGCCAACGAGTTCCACGTCCACATCTTCCCCGAGGATTTTCCGGTGAACATCGCCAACCCCGCCAACCTGCGGCAGCTGCGTCAGGCGTTTCCGGACCGCGGCGTCTCCATCGTGGTGGGCAGCGACGTGGTGGCCAACGCATCCTCCTACCGCAAGCCGCCGCAGCCGGACTCCATCCACACCTTCGACCACGTGATCTTCCGCCGCACCGAGCCGGACGCCGCACCGGCGGATTACACCTGCATCACCGGCCATGTGCTGGAGCTGACGCTGCCGCCCCAGCTGGAGGAGATCAGCTCCACCCGCATCCGCGAGGCGGTGGACGCCAACCGCGACGTGTCCAACCTTATCGACCCCATGGCTCAGGAGTTCATCTACCGCAGGGGCCTGTATCTGCGGGAGCCCCAGGATAAGCCGGTGCTGCGGACGGAGGATCTGGCCTTCCTGCCCTGCCCCGCGCCGGAGAGCCGGACGGAGCAGCTGCTGCGCCAGATCTTCCCCGATGACGGCGGCCCCATGCTGGAGCGTCTCCGCGCCAGCGGCGATGAGCTGCTGCTGCTGACCGACGGCGTCAGCGGCCATGTGCTGGGTGCGGCGTCCTACCGCTGCCTGGACTCCCAGCACCTGTTTGCCCGCCTGAACGATGCCGCCCTCAGCGCCGTGGTCCGCCAGAATGCCGGCGGCCGCACCCTGCTGGTCAGCGGCCTGTTCGTTCCCCGGGGCGACCGGCAGCTGGACTTCGGACAGCTGCTGCTGACAGAGGTGCTGACCACCGCACTCAGCCGCGAATATACCTACGCGCTGTACTGCCCGCTGGAGGGCGCCGTCTCCGGCTATGGCCGTCAGCTGGCGCAGCTCCAGGGCTTTGTGCCTGTCCAGCATCGGGAGGGCTACGACGTTCTGGGCGTGGACATGCGCTGCCCCATCGTCCTGAGCCGCAACGTGGAGACGGCCATCAAAGCCCCCCTCAGCACGTCGCCGCGGGTGCAGACCGCCATCGCCGAGGCCCACCGCCGCCTGCAGAGCATGCTGACGCGGCTCCAGCCCGGCTCCCTGGTGCTGAGCCTGTCCGCCGGCGTCATCTACCACCGCCTGCTCCAGCGCATTACCCGGTGCAACGGCGTGCCGGCGGAGCCCACGACGCCCCGTGCGCTGGGGCCCGACATCTGCGTGCCCTACGGCAAGCTGCTGCGCGGCGTGGCGGTGCCCAACACCGTCACCAAGACCCTGCGCACCGACAAGGTCTACGAGGCGGACCTCAGCACCTATTCCATCGAAGCCTACCCCGATTACTCGCCGCTGCCGGATCAGGTCCGCACCATCCGCGCCTTTGACCGGCCCGTCATTCTGGTGGACGACATGCTCCACGACGGCAAGCGCATCCGCCGCCTGGCCCCCCTGCTGGAGGAGACCCACACGCCGGTACACCAGGTGCTGGTGGGCTACCTCACCGGCATGGGCCGCGACCTCATGGAGCAGTTGGGTTATCCGGTGGACGGCATCTACTACCTGCCCAACCTGCGGATGCGGTTTGTGGAATCCACGCTGTATCCCTTCATCGGCGGCGACACCGTCCGCCGCGCCGAGCCGCTGTCCGGCGGACTGCAGCCCTCGGTGAACCGCATCCTGCCCTACGCCTCGCCGGAGTTCGGCCCCATGGACGGCTGTACCGCGTGGGAACTGAGCCTTTGCTGCCTGGAAAACGCGCGGGATATCCTGCTGGCGCTGGAAACGGAGTTCCGCAGCCTGTACGCCCGCACCCTGACGCTGAACCGTCTGGGCGAGGCGGTGATCCTGCCCCTGTGCCCTGATAAGGGCGGCTGCATCGCCTACGATGCCAGCCGTGCCGCCTCCGCCTGTCTGGAGGGGGACATCGAGGTGCTGAAGCGGATGCGCCCCGGCGACTGATACGAATGGATACGAGAGGAGAACGACCATGGAGCTTTTCAACAAGGTTACGGCTGGGCGTCTGGCCCTGCCGGAAAAAGTGCGCGTGAACCTGCTGGCTCTGGGCGATGTGGGCAGCACCCTGCTGCTGGGCCTGCGGCTCATGGGCGGGGATGTCATCTCGTCCATAGGCATCTGCGATGTGCGGGAGAATGCGGCCCTGCGCTGGGAGTTCGAGTTGAACCAGATCCAGCCGCCCTCCGGCGCGGCCCTGCCGCCGGTGGAGATCATCTCGCCGGAGCAGCTGTTTGACGGGGACGTGTTCCTGTTCTGCGCCTCCCGCATGGTGCCGGACACCTCCGTCACCGGCGGCGACGTGCGCATGGCCCAGTACGGCCTGAACCGTGAGCTGGCGGCATCCTACGCCCGCATGGCGCGGGACAGGGGGTATCAGGGCCTGTTCTGCGTGGTCAGCGATCCGGTGGACCCCCTGTGCCGCGCGGTGCTGCGGGCGGGCGGCGGGCCGGACGGTACGGGCCTGCGGCCCTGTCAGGTGCGGGGCTTCGGCCTGGGCGTCATGCACGCAAGAGCGCTGTACTTCGCCCGCAAGGATCCCCGCTTCGCCGCCTACCTCACGGAGGGCCGCGCCTTCGGACCCCACGGGGAGGATCTGGTGCTGGCCAATTCCATCGGCCGCTATGACGACGCCCTCTCCCGTGAACTGACGGAGCGGGTGGCCCACGCCAATCTGGAGATGCGGAAGCTGGGCTTCAAGCCCTACGTGGCCCCGGCCCTCAGCTCCGGCGCGCTGAGCCTGCTGGCCCTGCTGCGGCGGGAGTGGCACTACTCCTCCGTGTATATGGATGATATTTTCATGGGCTGCCGCAACCGGCTGACGCCGGACGGCGCCATCGAGACGGAGCATCTGACCCTGCCGCCGGCACTGGAAGCGCGGCTGGCGGAGACGGCGGCGCGGCTGCGCGCCATCGACTGAGGAGGTGCGGGCCATGCTGACGGTGTTATTGCCGGAGAACCGGTACAGCCCGCCCCTGCGGGAGCTGCTGGAGCCCTTGCTGCCAGAGGGCAGCGTGTTCCGCGACCCCGATGCGGGGCTGGAGGGCCTGACGGGGCAGCGGCTGCTGTTTGCCGTGGCGCTGGATGAGGGCGGCTGCAGCGAAGCGTATTACCGGATGCTCTCCCGCCTGCGCCGCAGCACCACGCTGCTGCGTGGCTGCGTGGCAGGTCTGGTGGTCACCGGCGTGGGGGAGTTTTACACAAAGGACGTGGCGCGGGACATGGTGTTCGCCGCCAACCAGTCCGGCTGCGCCTTTCTGGGGCGGCCGCTGGTGGAGGCCACTGGCTCCCTGCGGAACTTCCGCACCCAGGCCCAGATCGGCGGCACCGATGAGGTTACAGCCTTTCACGCCGCCGTGGCCGAGCTCATCGGGCGTCTGGCGGACTGGGAAAAGCCCGCCCCCATCCGGCACATCCTGGCGCTCCACGCCTCCCAGCGCAGCACCTCCAACACGCTGGCCCTGTGGGAGCTGGTGAAAAGTGCCCTGCCGGACACGGTGACAGTGGAGGAGATCTGCCTGCGCAACGGCACCATGGCGGACTGCAACGGATGCAGCTACACCGCCTGTCTCCACTTCGGCGAGCAGGGCGGCTGCTTCTACGGCGGGCCCATGGTGGAGGAGGTGTATCCCGCCATCCGACGGTGCGACGCGCTGGTGATGCTGTGCGCCAATTATAACGATGCGCTGGCCGCCAATCTTACGGCCTGCGTCAACCGGATGACGGCGCTGTTCCGCCAGAATCGCTTTTACGACAAGCGGCTGTTCGGGCTGGTGGTGTCCGGCTATTCCGGCGGCGACCTGCTGGCACGGCAGCTGATCTCGGCACTGAATATGAACAAATCCTTCTTCCTGCCGCCCCACTTCTGCCTGTTGGAGACGGCCAACGAGCGGGGGAGCCTTGTGAAGCTGCCCCACATCGCCGACGAGGCGGCGCAGTTTGCGCAGCGCATGATGAAGAATTAAAAAAATCCTCCCGATTTGTCAGGAAAAATCGGGAGAACGGGGAAAAGCAGAACAGGACAAGGGGCGGATATGCGAAAAACGCATATCCGCCCCTTGTCCTGTTGGGGGAGAAACGATCACGTCAGGAATTTGGCTTGTCATGTTTGCTGCGGAGGGCCTCGTTCAGCGTCCGCCAGCCCAGCATGGCGCACTTTACCCGCGCCGGCATGTGGGCCACGTCACGCAGAGCGCCGGCCTCCTCCAGCTGGTCGATCTCATCCTCCGAGGCCTCGCCGCGGATCATCTTCTGGAACAGCTCGCAGAGGCGGAGCGCCTCATCCTGCGGGCGTCCGATGACCATGCCCAGCATGATGTCCGCCGACGCCTGGGACACGGCGCAGCCGCTGCCCACGAAGGCCCCATCGGTGATGGTCTGGCCGTCGGTCTTGAGCTTCAGGCGGATCTCATCGCCGCAGCTGGGGTTGACGCCGGCCAGCTCGATGTCCGCATCCGGCAGGTCGTGCTTGAACTCCGGATGGAGGTTGTGCTCCGTCAGGATCTCGTTATAAAAGCGGTTAGTTTCCATAGCCCATACGCTCCCTGATGGTGGACAGGCTCTGCAGCAGGCGGTCCACCTCGTTTTCCGTGTTGTAGAAGGCGAAGCTGGCCCGCACCGTGGCGCTGTATCCCAGATGCTGCAGCAGCGGCTGGGCGCAGTGATGTCCGGCGCGGACATCCACACCGTCGCAGGCCAGAATTTCGCTGACATCGTGGGGGTGGACGCCCTCCACGGTGAAGGTGATGATGCCGTTATGCTCCTCGGCTCTGTCGGAGCCGATGACGTGGATATGGGGCATATCGGCCATGCCGGTCAGCGTCCGCTGCGTCAGGGCCAGCTCCTGCCGGTGCATGGCGTCGAAGCCCACGGACTCCACATACTCAATGGCGGCGCGGAGCCCCGCCGCGCCGGCGGCGTTGACGGTGCCGGCCTCAAATTTATGGGGCAGCTCGGCAAACACCGCGTCCTCACGGGTAACGGACTCGATCATCTCGCCGCCGGTGAGGAAGGGGGGCATCTCCTCCAGCAGGGCACGCTTGCCGTACAGCACGCCGATGCCCATGGGGCCGTAGACCTTATGGCCGGAGAAGGCCAGGAAATCCGCGTCCAGCGCCTGCACGTCCACAGGGATGTGGGGCGTGCTCTGGGCACCGTCCACCACCATGACCGCGCCGTGCCGGTGGGCTATGTCGGCCAGCTGTCGGATGGGGTTGACGCGGCCGATGACATTGGAGACGTGGGTCACGGCCACCAGCTTCGTCTTGCCGGTGATGACAGCCTCGGCCCTGTTCAGGTCCAGACTGCCGTCAGGCTCACACTCCAGAAACTTCAATGCCGCGCCGGTCTGGCGGCACACCATCTGCCAGGGCAGCAGGTCGCTGTGATGCTCCAGAATGGAGACCACCACCTCGTCACCGGCCCTGATATGGCTGAGACCGTAGCTGTATGCCACCAGATTCAGACCCTCGGTGGTGTTGCGGGTGAACACGATCTCCGACGTGCTTCCGGCATTGAGGAAGCGGCGCACAGCGGCCCGGGCGTTCTCATAGGCATCGGTGGCCGCCACGCTCAGGGGGTACAGGCCCCGCAGGGGGTTGGCGTTCTGCTCGCAGTAAAAGCGGTTCACCGCGTCCAGCACGCACTGAGGCCGCTGGGCCGTGGCCGCGTTGTCCAGATAGGCGATGTCCTGCGCCATCAGCAGGGGGAAGTCCTTTCGATAGGCGTTGGTCATGTCACATACCTCCGTTCAATTCATGCTGCACCGTCTCGGCGGTGGCGTCGTCGCCCAGATCGTGGGCCAGACGCTCCACGGCGGCACGGGCCATCAGTCGCTCCGCCGCATCGCGGTCGAAGCCGCGGCTCTCAAAGTAAAACAGGGTGTCGTCATCCAGCGCGCCGATGGTGGCGCCGTGGGTGCCCTCCACGTTTTCCTCGGCGCAGAGGATCAGGGGCACGGTCCTGTTCACCACATCATCGCCCAGCAGCAGCACCGTCTCCTGCTCGCTGCCCGTGGAGCCGGCGGAGCCGTTCTTGAAGTCGATGGTGCCGCGGAACACCTTTTTGGCGCTGTCGGACAGAGCGCCGGACACGTCGATGTCGCTGCGGGTGTTCCGGCCCACATGGTCCACGGCCAGATTCAGGTCGATGACCTGCTGCTTCCGGCCCAGATAGCCCATGGCGGCCTTCAGGGACGCACCGTCGGCCAGCGTCAGCCGGTCGTCGGCGTAGGTGTCGCCCCGGCCGGGAAGCAGGCGGTACAGCTCCACGGAGCTGCCCTCCGGACAGTGGGCCGAGACCTCGCTGCGCAGGACGGCGTGCTCATCCATGACCTGCACCTGCACCAGACGGATGACCGCGCCCCTTTCGGGCCGCAGCACCGTCCGGACATGGAGGTGATCGCCGCCGCGGAACATCTCGTACACGGTGACGCGCTGTCCCCGGGCGGCGGTGATCTCCACCGTTCTGCGGGCGTAGGGGGCATCGGCGGACAGCTCCAGCCGTCCGTCGGAGGACAGCATCTCCGTGCCGCCGTCCACGGTGCCCGCTTCGTCCCAGAGGAGGGCCGTTTCGTTGACGCCCAGCCGGTTCCAGGTGCGGGTGGGCAGTTTATTTACCAGAATCGTTTCCATTTACAGACTCCTTTCCCGCTTAGCCGATGCTGCCCTTCATCTCAAGGCGGATGA
>OGZK01003976.1_pt1 | contig 10910 bp, 6 predicted proteins | sample 1576791 | NCBI WGS metagenome assembly OGZK01 (sample SAMEA3541556, study PRJEB24748) | human gut metagenome | biome: human gut; feature: human-associated habitat; material: faeces | place: China | collected 2012
GAGACGGTGGAAGCCATGATGAAGCTGAAGGAGCAGGGCACGTACCCGGGCGAGGATCTCCAGTATGAGCTCACGATTACGCTCGAGGATGCGGCGAAGGGCATGAAGCCCGAGATCCGGGTTCCGGTCTGGGATACCTGCGAAACCTGTCACGGTTCCGGCTGCAAGCCCGGCACCTCCAAGACGACCTGCCCGCACTGCGGCGGCCGCGGTACGGTCCGTATGTCTCAGGGCTTCTTCTCGGTTGAGCAGACCTGCCCGCACTGCCACGGCACCGGTCAGGTGATCAAGGATCTGTGCCCTGACTGCGGCGGCACCGGTCACCAGAGAAAGACGAAGACTCTCCAGGTGAACATTCCTGCCGGTATTGATGACGGCCAGCGTATCCGCCTTTCCGGCATGGGCGGTCCGGGCACGAACGGCGGCGAGCCGGGTGACCTCTACGTGGTGGTTCATGTGAAGCCGCATGACCTCTTCCGCCGTGAGGGTTCCAACCTTTACGTGGATCAGCCGATTTCCTTCGTGCTTGCGGCGCTCGGCGGCGAAATCACGGTGCCGAGTCTCGATGGCGAGTCCCGGATCACGCTGCCGGAAGGCACACAGACCGGTCAGGTCTTCCGCCTGCGCGGCAAGGGTATCAAGAACCTGCGTTCAGGTGCGAAGGGTGATCTCTTCTGCCGCGTGTATGTTGAGACGCCGGTGAATCTGAGCGCCGAGCAGAAGAAGATCCTGAAGAGCTTCGATACGAGCATCGCGAAGAACGAATCGAAGCACTCCCCGAAGCATCAGGGATTCCTGGATCGCGTGAAGAAGTTCTTTTCGGATTGACTCGAATCGTTCCTGAAGTGGATCAGGAACTGAAAATCGGGAAAACCATTCAGAGCAGCACCTCTTTCCAAAGGAAGAGGTGCTGTTTTGTTGTGGAGAACCGGGGCAGGTTCAGATGTCGAGCGGAACGCCCTGTGGGGAGTCGGTCGCCTGCTGCACGGCAGTTCTGACAATCAGCGATAGGCCGAGAGCGCCGAGCGCCGCCGCGATCAGAACGATTGAAGTGGAGACCGTGACGGAGTAGAGGCCGACCAGAGGCGAGACGATGCCGCCTGCGACAAAGCCTGAGGCGCCAAGGACCGCTGAAGCGGCGCCGGCCATCTTTCTCTGTCTCGACATGGCGATTGAAGACGCGGTTGGGAAAGTGGTTCCAAGGGACACGAGAAGCAGAAAGAAGCAGGGTTCAAGGAGCCAGAGCGAAGCGCCAGTGAGCAGCGACCCTCCGACGAGGAGCGAGAAGAGCACAAGCCCCGCGGAGCCGAAGACGAGAACCCGTTCAGGATTCATCATTTTGCTGGACACCACCGCGCCGAGACCGATACCGCAGGCATTGATACCGAACATCACGCTGTAGCCGATGCTGGAGAGCCCATAGATCTTCTGATAGATAAAGGGGGAGGAAGCGATGTAGCCGAACAGCACCGAGAAGGCAAAGCACTGCTGGAGCACCGTGAGCCTGAAGCAGCGGTCTTTGAAAACAGAGCCGAGTGAGAGGAAAACGGTTATCGGATTCCGGGGATTGCGGCGGGTCTCATCGAGTGTTTCCGGAAGCTTGGCGGCGAGCGCGAGAAGCGCGACCCCGATCAGCGTGAGAAAAACAAAAATTCCGCGCCAGTCAGTGACGGTGATGAGAAGCGCGCCGATGATCGGCGCGGTGACCGGTGCGATGCCATTGACGGATCCCATGGTTCCCATCGCCTTCATGAGCTCACGGCCCTCAAAGAGGTCAGTCGCGATCGAGCGTGACAGCACGATGCCGCTTGCGCCCGCGAAGCCCTGGAAGAACCGGAGGGTGATAAAGGTGAGGATATTGGGTGACAGGATCGAAATCACCGTGATGGCGATGAAGAGCACGAGACAGACGAGAAGCGGTTTCTTGCGCCCGAGGTGATCGGAAAGCGGTCCGATCACGAGCTGGCCGACAGCGAGCCCCGCCATGCTGGTGGTGAGGCCAAGCTGCACAAGGGCGGGCGTCGTGCCGAAGTATTCGACCTGTTCCGGAAGGGAAGAGAGGTAGAGGTCAGTAATGTAGGGGCCGAAGGCTGTCAGAAGGCCAAGGGTCCAGAGCAGGTAGGTTCTTGATATCTTCATGCTCTGGATTCTAGTGTTTTTCAGATCGGGCTCCGAACGGAAAACCTACCTATTTCCGGGACCTGCGCCGAGCGCCAGATTGAGCGCCACGGCGTTATTCAGCCCGTTCAGCCGGGTGCTGATTTCAGAAAGAGCCGCGGCGTTCGCGGATCTCTGAGCGGTGAGAAGCGATAGGAATCCGCCTTTGCCCGCTTCGTAAAGCGTTGAGGCCTGGGCGGCCGCTTTCTCAGCCGTGCTCCGGGCAACGGTCCGGCTCCTCGCTTGCTCGCTGTAGTAGGTGGCAGCCGAGAGACTGTCTCTCACGTCTGAGTACGCCTGTTCAGCGGCCATCCGATAGCTTTCAAGCGCTGCGGTTTCCGCGGCCTTTGCCTGGGAGAACCGCGCTGAGCGGCGTCCGAAGTCAAATATCGGAAGATCAAGCGAGAGTCCCACGGACCAGATCGAATGCGTGAAGAGATCAGAGAGTGCCCGTGACTGCGTCCCGGCGCTCCCGGTCAGCGAAATACTGGGGAAGAAGGCCGCATAAGCGACAGCGACTGAGGCATGGGCGCTTCGGAGCATCGCCTCAGCCTCACGGACGTCGGGCCGGTTCTGCAGAAGGGTGCTGGGGATACCGGGACGGATCGCGGGCACTTCGGGGAGTCCGTACGGAGAATCCGGGAGCTTCAGCTCAGGCTGCGCGGTGAGAAGCGCGAGCGCGTGAAGATGCTGCTCCGCGGCAAGCTTCCAGCTGCTCACCGCTGTGCGCTGCGTCTCAACGTCGGACCGAGCGGTATTCACGTCGACCTCGGTTGCCGTGCCGAGCCTGTATTTTGCTTCCGTAATGGAGAGAGTCTTTGCCAGGGACGCAAGAGTGTTCTCTGAAATCGCGAGACTCTGCCGAGCAGCGACCCATCCGAAATACTGGCGGGCGATATTGCCGGCCAGTGACAGCTCCACCGCCCGGACCGCCCAAAGGCTTGAGTCCGCGCTGGCAAGCGCCGCTTCACGGGCTTTGCGGTTCTTGCCCCAGAAGTCGATCTCCCAGGCGGCTTCGCCCTGAACGCGATGGATCTTGGACTTCTGATAAGCGCCAGACGTGGCGCTTTCCGTCCGGCCGTTGGATGCGTCAGCTCCCAGTGAAATATTTGGGTAGAGCGCGGCTCCCGTTTCCTCGGCGTACGCCCGTGCCTCTTCAAGTCTCGCGAGCGCGGCCCGGACGTTATGCGAGCGGCTGAGACCGGTTTCAATCAGGCTGCTCAGCGTCGGATCCGAGAATTCGTTCCACCAGTCGCTCCGGGCGCTGAAAGCGCCGCCCTTTACCTCAGGCGCGTTCCAGGTATCCGGCAGCGAAGCCCGGGTATCGGGAAGCGTTTTCGGAAGTCCGGGCGGCGTGGAGCAGGAGGCAAGAAGAAGCGAAGCGGCCAGGCCGGACGCAAGAGTAATGGCGGTTTTCTTCATTACAGCTCTCCTTTCCCGGGTTTGTCGGACGCGGAGTCACCGTCAGGCGGCGTGTCCTTCGTCTTCTTTCGCATCTTCGTGAACCAGGTGAAGAACACCGGAACAAAGATCGTCGCGATGAAGGTCGATATCAGCATGCCGCCGAACACACCGGTACCCATCGACTGACGGGCAGCGGATCCCGCGCCCGCCGCGGTGACAAGCGGCAGAACGCCGAGCATGAAGGCGAGCGACGTCATGAGAATCGGACGGAGTCGGATGCGGGCGGCGTTCACGGCGGCCTGGGCCGGTGTATCGCCGAGCGCCAGTCTCTGGAGCGCGAATTCCACGATCAGAATGGCGTTCTTTGCAGAGAGACCGATCAGCACAAGAAGGCCGATCTGGAAGTAAATGTCGTTGCTGAACCCCCGGAGCGTGAGTGACACAAAGGCGCCGAGAAGCGCGAATGGCAGTGCGAACACCACGGCGACCGGGAGCGACCACCGTTCGTAAAGCGCGGCCAGAATGAGGAAGACGACAAGAATGCCGAACCCGAACGCGGTGACTGATGAGCTTCCGATCCGCTTTTCCTGCCACGCCTGATCAACCCATTCCACCGTATAGCCTTCGGGGAGCACCTGCTGCGCGGTTTCCTCAACAATCCGGATGGCGTCACCCGAACTGATCCCCTGTGTCGCGGCACCCATGAACTGCGCGGCGAGGTAGCCGTTCAGACGCATCATGCTGATCGGACCCGATGTGCGTTTCACTGTAATCAGCGTGGAGAGCGGAATCATCGCGCCGCTTGAAGACCGGACCCAGGACCGGCCGAGATCCTCAGGCGTCATGCGGTAGGCGGTATCCGCCTGCACGATGACGCGGAGGAGCTTCGAGTCACGGGGGAAGTCGTTCACATAGGTGCTGCCCATCAGCGTTCCGAGCGTGTCGTAAACATCCGCGATGCTGACCCCCATGGCAACGGCCTTGTCTTCGTCAACAGAGACCGAGAGCTGCGGGGATTCAGCCTGCAGGAAGCTGCGGAGCGACGTGAGTTCCGGACGCTTGCGGAGGGCTTCGACGAATTCGTCCGAGACGGCCTGAAGCGCCTTGGGGTCATCGTTCCCGCGGGCCTCAATAAAGCCTGTGAAACCGTTCGCGCTGCCGAGTCCCGGAATGGCGGCGGGGAGCGTCGCGGTGCCGATCGCGTCCGTACGGGCGTTCGCGATCTTCTGCAGCATCTGACGGACATCCGTGGCGCTGACGGCGCGGTCTTCCCAGAGCTTCAGTTTCGCAGTGATGGAGGCTACGTCAGGCCGGAAGTCTGAAGAGGTAGCGTCACGCCCCGCTTCAGTCAGCACGGAGTCAACCCCTGGAAGTTTCTGAACCTTGGCTCCGACCTCGGCCGCGAGTTTCTGCGTTCTCGGGTAAGCGGAGCCTTCCGGAAGCCGCAGCACCATGCGGACGAGCCCCTGGTCCTCAGAAGGAACAAAGGAGGTCGGAGTGATCTGCACGAGTTCCCACACAACACCCGTGATCGCGACCAGAATGACCGCGCAGGCAAGGCTGTGGGAGAGCGCGAGCTGCACGGTACGGACGAACTTCGCCGTGATCTTATCGAGGCAGCGGTTGAAGAACACGAAGAACGCGGGCTTCTCTTTGCGGTGCTTTTTATCCGGTGCCTTGAGGAAGAGAGCGCAGAGAGCCGGCGTGAGGGTGAGAGCATTGAAGCCTGAAATCACGACAGCCATGGCAACCGTGATGGCGAACTGCCGGTAGAGTTCACCCGCCATGCCGCCGAGGAAGGCGACCGGGACAAAGACAGAGGACAGCACGAGAACGATTGCGACCAGAGCTCCTGACACTTCCTGCATCGCCTTGACCGCGGCATCGCGGGGCGAGAGCCGTTCGTGAATCATCAGACGGTCCACGTTCTCCAGCACGACAATCGCGTCATCCACCACAATGCCGATCGCGAGCGTCATGGCGAAAAGCGTGAGCGTATTGATGGAGAAGCCGCAGAGCCAGAGTCCTGCTGTACAGCCGATGAGTGACACCGGGACCGAGATCATCGGGATCAGCGTGGCGCGCCAGGACTGCAGGAACAGGAATACCACGGCCAGCACGAGAAGAATCGCTTCGCCGATCGTTGTGATCACTTCTTTCAGAGACGCCTTCACGAAAACTGTGGTGTCGTCTGTCACGGTGTAGGTGAGCTTGCCCTTCGGGAAATGCTCCTTCAGCTCATCCATCCGCTTCACAACCGCGTTGGCGGCAGCAAGGGCGTTTCCGCCAGTCTGCAGGAAGACGCCGATGTTCGCGGCCGGATACCCGTTCTGCTCCGTCTGGAATTCATAATTCCGGCGGCCCACTTCGATCCGGGCTACATCACGCAGATGGATGGTGCCAAGCGTCGGGTCGCTCCTCAGCACGATGTTTCCGAACTGCTCCGGATTCACGAGCTGGTTGCGGCCGGTTACCGTGTAGAAGAGCTGCTGGTTCTCGGGGGTCGGCGCTGTGCCGGTTCGGCCGACACCATACTGCTGGTTCTGGGCCGAGATCGCTTTTTCAATATCGGACGTCGTGACGCGCAGCTTCGCCATCCGGAGCGGATCCACCCAGATACGCATGGCGGATTCCACGTTGCCGTAGACCATGACGTCACCGATATCGGGAACGCGCTTCAGTTCGTCAACGATATTGACGTTCGCATAGTCCGCCATGGCGAGCGGCGACATGCTCTTATCGGGAGACGTGAGAATGATGCGAAGGAGGTTATCGGAACTGCGCTTTCTTACCGTGACACCGACGTTACGCACAGCCTGAGGCAGTTTTCTCTCAGCCGTACGGACGCGGTTATTGATTTCGAGAACGGCGTTATTCGGATCTGTGCCGATCTCGAACGTGCAGTTGATACGGACTTCACCGCTTGAGCGGAGCGTCGTCGTGTAGTAGATCAGTCCCTGAATGCCGGAGAGCTGGGCCTCAATCGGCTGAGCCACGGTTCGGGAGAGTGTCTGGATGTCAGCGCCGTCATAGGATGCGCTGATCATCACGGACGGCGGGGTAATGTTCGGGTACTGGGAAACCGGCAGCACGCGGACAGAGATGATGCCGGCGAGCACGATCAGAATCGCCATCACGGTGGCGAAGATCGGCCTCTTGATGCAGAACTGGGAGAGCATGGCGTCAGACTCCGCGGTCAGGAGGCGGCACGGGAAGCGGCGGGTGAGCCCTTTCCGGGATCGGTGACCTCGCGGCCGTCACGAAGCCTGAGAATCTGGTCGGTAATCACACGATCGCCGGTCTTCAGCCCTTTCCGCACAATCCAGCTGGTGTCATCCCAGGGACCGACTTCCACCGGAACGCGCTTTGCCTTGTTGCCCTCCCGGAGATAGACCGCGTAAGTGCCGTCAGAAAGCTGGAGGACAGAGGCCTGCGGCACCTTATAGACAGCGTGTTCGGTCCCGGTCTGGATTCTCACCCGCACAAACTGTCCGGAGAGGATATTGGCGGGGGAGGTGATCTTTGCCCGCATCTGACGCGTGCCGAGGTCCGGTGTCACGGACTGAGATACATAGTCGAGCTTCGCGGGAATCCGCTTTCCATCCGAATTCACGACTTCAACCGCGTTCCCGAGAGTCATCGAGGCGTTCCCGAGATCGCGGTCACTGATGGCGAAGACGACCTTCAGATCCTTCTTCTGCGTGAGCGTGGTGAGCTGCGTCGACTGGGCGGTCACTAGCGTGCCCGGGTTCACGAGCGCCATGCCGGCGATGCCGTCCGCGGGAGCGGTGATCTGCGTGTGGGAGAGCGAGATGGAGGACGCGGCCGCCTTTGCCTCAGCGGCCTTCAGAGCCGCACGGGCCACCTTAGCCGTGCTTTGGGCGTCATCCAGATCTTTCTGGGGTACGGCCTGCTGCGCGTAGAGTCTGCGCGTGCGGGCGAGTTCGCGGTCAGCCTGCTCAAGCTGAGCCTTCGCCTGGTTCGCCGCGGCACGGGCCGCTTCGAGGTCTGCCTGGAAAGGTGCCTGATCGATGATGAAAAGCGGCTGGCCGCGTCTGACGAATTCGCCTTCCTTATAAAGCTGCCGCTTCAGGATGCCGCTCACCTGAGAGCGGATCTCTACCTGATCGGCGCCCTCGGTCTGACCCATCACTTCATGCCACTCGGGAACATCTTCGGGAGTTACAGCAAGCGTAGTGACCGGCACAGGCTTTGTCGGAGCCTTTGTGTCGGTCTTTTTCGAGCAGCCAAGGACGCAAATGGCGGAGAGTCCTGCGGCCAGGATGATTTTGTACCACTTTCTGGGCATGATGAACCTTTGAGGGCCTTTTTTAAGGCGTAGATTGCCCAGATTGTATACTGCTAACGGGTTAAAAAACCTCAGTTCTTTCGAGTAACCAGGTGAGTGCTTCTCCGGATACCCGATCTTTCAGTTTTTCTCTCACAAGCCGGTGATAGTCGTTCAGCTTCGCTATTTCGTCCGACTTCATCATGCGGGGATAAATGAGCCGCGTGTCGATCGGGCAGAGAGTGAGCGGACGGAATGTCATGAAGCGGCCGAATTCGCTTGAGGCCTGCGGAACCGGCGTAATCAGATTCTCAATCCGGATTCCCCAGCGTCCTTCGCGGTAAAGCCCCGGCTCATCGGAGACCACGATCCCTTCCACGGTCTTCGTGGCTTCAGAGGGAAGCGAGCGGGGAGAAATCGAGTACGGGCGCTCATGCACATTCATGAAGAAACCGACGCCGTGACCCGTGCCGTGCCCGAAATCGGCATCCACTTCCCAGAGCGGGGCGCGGGCAAAGGTATCGAGCTGAGACGCGTAGGCGCCTTCCGGGAAATAGGCGTCCAGCAGGTGAAGGTGTGAGCGGAGCACCGCGGTGTAATCCCGCCGGATCGAGTCGTCAGGCCGATGAATCGGCGTGACGCGGGTGATATCGGTAGTGCCGGACTCGTACTGGGCTCCCGAGTCAATAAGAAGCACCGTGTCCCCTTCCAGCACCGCGTTATGTTCAGCAGACGGCTCATAGTGAGGCAGCGCGGCGTTCGCGCCCACTGCGGCAATCGTGCCGAAGGATTCGCTCACATAGCCACGGCCCTTTGCTCTTTCATCATGCAGGCGGCGGACCACATCCATTTCAGTCACCGTGGCACCTGAAGCGAGCGCGGATTCGAGCCAGGCATAAAAGCGGCAGAGCGCGGCGCCGTCCTCGATCATGGCTTCGTCGATCAGACGGATTTCCTCAGGTGTCTTGCGGGTCTTGAAGAGCGCGAGAGGCGAGAGGCCTTCGGTCACACGGACCTGCTTCGGGATGCGGTTCCGGAAGTAATCCGTGGTCACCGCCGGATCAAAGAGCAGAGACGCATTTTCCGGAAGCGAGGCGATCGCGTCAGCGAACGCCGCGTAGGAGCGGACTTCAAAGCCATCAGAGAGGAGCGCCGCCTTCAGATCAGCCGGAAGCCGGGCTTCATCGATGAAAAGCATGGGCTTCCCGCGGCAAAGCAGAAAGTGGGAAAGGAAAACCGGGTTGTAGTCGACGTCAGACGCCCGGAGGTTGGTGAGCCAGCCGATTTCATCGAGCGCCGAGGTCATGAAGGAGTCTGCACCAAGCGAAGCAAGCTGCGCCACCAGGCGGGAGAGTTTGCTCTGACGGGATTCGGGCGCGAGCGTATGCGCGAAAACCGTCGAGGAGGGCATGGCGGGACGATCATTCCAGATCTGGGACGGAAGATCCAGATCCTCGCGGAGCGAGATGCCTTTGGGGGTAAGGAGCCCGGTCAGCCGGTCCGCGGTTCTGACGCTGAGCGAACGGCCATTGATCCCGACAGAGGAGCCATCGGGCGCGTGACGCGACAGCCACTGATCCCAGCCTTCAACCCCCGGAGCGCCGTCCTTCATCAGCGTGATGCCGGAGCCTTCGAGCTGCCCCGCGGCCTGTGTCCAGTAGCGGCTGTCAGTCCAGAGCAGCGCGTCATGCTGCGTGACAATCAGCGTTCCGGCACTCCCCGTGAAGCCGGAGAGCCATTCACGGTCAGCCCAGTGCGGCGGCAGATATTCCGATGCGTGGGGGTCTGATGTGATGGAAACCCACGCAAACAGGTTTTCTTTTTCGAGAAGCTGTCTTAGAGATGAAATTCTGTTTTGAACGTCTGACATTTCATTAATCCAATCAAAGATTCTCGCGCCGGTCGCAGATCAGAAGAGCTTTCTCAGGCTGACGCTGAAGGGAATGGTGATGATGCCTTCCGGAGTTTTGGATTCCGTCATATGGATATCCTCGATACGCCACCCGGCATCACGGAACTCTGTGAGCGTAGCGGAAACGCGGAGACTGTGACAGATCAGGCGGACGCTGCCGAGTTTTTCGCCTGAGACCAGCGGATCCTCGGCCTCACAGTGGACGAGCGTCTGATAAGGCGCGTCGAGCAGGGGATCGGCAAGGTCGCTGAGTGCCCGGGGGCCGGACCTCGCGCGGTGGCGGGGAAGTGCCGTCGGCGCGGGGCCGTCAGACGCCTGATCGGCTGAAGGCGAGGTGGCGGACAGGTCGCCCTGTGCAGTCGCGGCGCAGCCGCTCAGCACAGCGGCTGACAGCATGGCGAGCAGGGAAACGAGACATGAGCGCTTCATGCCCAAACTCCGAAAAAAGAATAATCCCTACATTTTAATTTCCGAAGAAATTAAAAATTCCCCGATCCCCTCTGCGGGAATCAGGAAAATGTAAGGATTATTGAATGGTATTAGCGGTTTCTTGAACGGCCGCCGCGGCGGGGAGCGAGACCCGGGGGCAGATTGCTGCGGGTGTTGCTGTCGGTGTAGCGGGAGTTGCGTTCAAAGTAGTCCGTGCTGCGGTCCGAGCGGGGGCCGCGGGAAGGACGGCGGCGCTTTTCGGCACCGCCTGCGCGGTAGGGGCGTTCGCCCGGCATGCTCTGCGGAAGGAAGAGAGCCTGATGCTCGGGCGCGAACGGATCCACCGGCTCATAGCGCGCGATGGTGTCGCGGCTGCGGGAGCGGCCTGGAGCCTTGCGGCGGGGCGTGTAGTTGATCGAGTTGCCGAAGTTATCAGGATCGAAACGGTCAGAGCGTTCAGCGCGGTCACCCCGATCCGAGCGGTCGGAGCTGCCGCGGCGGGAGGAAGCCTCAGGGCTGCGGCGGGAGGTGCTGCGCTTCACCTGATGACGGCGGGCGGCACCGCGGGGTTCAGGCGCGGAGCTGTCACGGTCAGAGCGGGAGTCTTCAGCGGAGACCTCGGAAGACTCGGAAGCCTCTTCACGGCTGCGGCGCCCGGAAGGGACCGGCTACCGGGCCAGGACCCGCTTCTCCAAGTTTTTCAACCTGCCGGAGCTGATG
>OGZK01004001.1_pt1 | contig 10825 bp, 10 predicted proteins | sample 1576791 | NCBI WGS metagenome assembly OGZK01 (sample SAMEA3541556, study PRJEB24748) | human gut metagenome | biome: human gut; feature: human-associated habitat; material: faeces | place: China | collected 2012
GATTATACCTATGTTGCATACGGCATAAAGGCCAAGCTTTGAGCGAAGAAGAATGGGCTGAGGGTCTGTATCGCTTATGCAGCCGATACAGAGATTGCCCTTCATTGTTTCGATATCCTTTTCAAACTTAGTTCTGAAAGGAGAATTTTCTATGCTGTGAATACTTCTCTGGAAGCCAAGCTCGGGAGAGTATGCAGTCATACCTCCACGCTTAGTGCCCAGATGCGAATGATAGTCAGTGCCGAAAAATACATCATTTATGCAGTCATTCAGTGACGCTGCGCCGAAAAAGCCGCCCATTGATTATTCTCCGAAAATACGCTTCATCATTTCCTGATAAGCTTCTTCTACGCCGCCCATATCTCTGCGGAAACGGTCCTTGTCAAGCTTCTCGTGGGTTGTGCTGTCCCAGAAGCGGCAAGTGTCGGGAGAAATCTCATCAGCGAGAATGATCTGACCATGGTATCTGCCGAACTCGATCTTGAAGTCGATAAGGTCGATGTTGTGCTCCTTGAAAAACTTGAGCATAAAGCTGTTTACAGCAAAAGCATACTTGGAGATAGTGTCGATCTCTTCCTGAGTAGCAAGACCAAGGCCCAGTGCATAGTAGCTGTTGATGAAAGGATCGCCCAGATCATCGTTCTTGTAGCTGAATTCGAGAGTAGGCTGCTTGAGAGGAGTACCCTCAGCAATGCCGAGCTTCTTGGAGAAACTGCCTGCTGCAACGTTTCTTACGATAACTTCCAGAGGAACGATCTCAACCTTCTTAACGATGGTCTCACGGTCGTTGATCTCCTTAACAAGGTGAGTAGGAATGCCTTCCTTTTCAAGCAGGCCGAACATATAGTTGGTCATCTTGTTGTTAACAACGCCCTTGCCTCTGATAGTGCCCTTCTTTTCGCCGTTGAAAGCGGTAGCGTCATCCTTGTAGTCAACGATAACGTAATCGGGGTTGTTGGTAGCGAATACTTTCTTTGCCTTGCCCTCATAGAGCTGCTCGGTTTTTACAATGTTTTCCATGGTATTTATCCTCCTAATTTTCAAACGGTCTTTCGTGCCGTAAAGATTTTTGATTTATATGTGCAAGCCCTGATATGTAATATCAAAGCTCGTCAACCATTTTCTGAAGCTTTTCGTTCTTTGCGATAACGCCGTCGATCATATCCTTCTTGGACTTTTCCAGCTTAGCGGAAAGCTCCTCGTCGGAAAGTGCCAGCATCTGAACAGCAAGAACAGCCGCATTTTTTGCACCGTTTACCGCTACAGTTGCAACAGGGATACCCGAAGGCATCTGAACGGTAGCCAGAAGTGCATCAAGTCCCTCGAAAGATGACCTGATGGGAATACCGATAACAGGCAGTGTTGTATGACCTGCAATAACACCTGCAAGATGAGCAGCCATGCCCGCAGCGCAGATTATAACGCCGAAGCCCTCTGCCTTTGCCTTTGAAGCAAACTCGGAAGCAAGTCCCGGAGTGCGGTGGGCAGACATTACCTTTGCCTCAACGGGAACGCCGTATTTCTTCAGCTCAGCGATGCAATCCTTAACAACAGGAAAATCACTGTCCGAGCCCATGATAACAGCAACCTTTTTCAAAACCAATCCATCCTTTCGCAATTTGGCGATACAAACAAAAAACTGCGGCGGTGCCGTTAAGGCTATACCCTGCCACAGTTAAAAAAGAGTGCAGAAATCCCGCTGCACTCGGATCTTCCGACCTGAGCGCTGTGATTATTACCAAACCCATAAGTGCTATGTAACATCACGAAATTCCTCCACTGCATACTTACGCATAATGCGACATATATATTGTAACTGATTTGAAACCAAATTTCAAGTGTTTGGGGAAATTTTTTTTGGAAATAAAAAAATTAACAATTACCTCTTGCATTTTTTAGATTATATGATAAAATATATGTATAAGGTGAAATGGCTCTATACATATCCGTTTCGCAAAAAATTAGGAGGTACTTACTATGGCTTACAAAATTTCCGACGCTTGCATCAGCTGCGGCGCTTGCGCAGCAGAATGTCCCGTTTCAGCAATCTCTGAGGGTGACGGTCAGTACGTTATCGACGCTGATACCTGCGTTGACTGCGGTTCCTGCGCAGACGTATGTCCCGTTTCAGCTCCTGCTGCTGAATAATCAACATACTTAATAAAAAAATAACGGATCTCCTTGTGGGGTCCGTTATTTTTTTGTGCTTATTCACTTATTCGGATAATATATAGTTTTTTGCCGAGCTTGCCGCATTTGCTCCGTCGGAGCAGGCAGTAACTATCTGCCTGAGGGGCTTTGTGCGGATATCTCCTGCCGCAAAAATGCCCTCTGCCGAGGTAACACAGTCCTCCCCCGCTTCAATGCAGCCCTTTTCGTCAAGCTTCACGATATCATTTATAAGTTTGGTCGAGGGCGCCATGCCCACAGCCGCAAAAACTCCGCTGCACTCTGTCCTGCGGCGCTCACCGTTCTGCTCGATGATAATGCCCGTAACACTGCTTTCACCGCATATCTCACGGCATACAGCACTGCGGATAATTTCAATATTGTCCGTCTGTTCGCATTTGCTGAGCTTGTCCGCACTGCCTCTGAAACTGTCCCTGCGGTGGATAAGATACACCTTTCGGCATATGGCAGAAAGATACAATGCGTCCTTGAGAGCCGTATCCCCTCCGCCGATAACTGCAATATCCTTTTCTCTGAAAAATCCGCCGTCACACACAGCACAGTAGGAAACTCCCCTGCCTGCGAATTTATCTTCGCCCTGTACTCCAAGCTTTTTATGCTCAGCTCCGCAGGCGATTATCAGGGTCTTTGCCTGGTATTCCTTTCCGCCTGCAAGTACAGTTTTTGGCTTGCCGTCAGCTATGCGTGTGACCTCCGCAGTTATAAACTCGGCACCCGCTTCTTCCGCCTGAGCTTTGAGATTTTTTGCTATCTCTGAGCCATCGGAGGGGACATATGCGGGAAAATTTGCGATAACATCGGTGAGAAGCATCTGCCCGCCCGTCAAGGGGTATCTCTCGATAACAAGCGTTTTGAGCATCGACCTTGCGCTGTAAGCGGCAGCCGTAAGTCCCGCAGGTCCCGCACCGATAATTATCACATCATACATAGCTATTCTCCGTTATATCTTTTTCTTTCCCATCATAAAGATACCTGCGCCGAATGCCAGGATCTCGGCAGGTGCAAGCCTTACTGCTATGTCAAGAAGCTTGACGGGCAGTGTGGGAAGTATCATAAGCTTATTTTCCCTCATTTTTTTCAAAGCATACACAGCGCACTTCCTGGGAGTTATTCCCTTGGAAATAATGTTTTCAATGCCTGCACGCTTATTGAACTCGGTCTGTACAGGTCCGGGGCAGAGGACTGAAACGTGAACATGGCTCTTTTTCCTGCGAAGCTCTTCATACACAGCCTGGGTCTGGCGGATAACATAGCTCTTGGAGGAATAATATGCACTCATATGAGGCCCTGGAAGCAGTCCTGCTGAAGAGCCTACATTCAGGATATATCCCCTGTCCTTCTTGACGAAATCCTTGGTATAGAGCTTAAAAAGTGTGTGCATCGCCTTTATGTTTACGTCTATCATCTCCAGCTCCTTGCTGAGAGATGTTTCGGTGAAGTCACCGAAAACGCCGAAGCCTGCATTGTTTATAAGGATATCGGGGTCATACTTTTTAGTCTTTGCATAAAGGTCAATGCAGTTTTTGGTGCTGGTAAGGTCTGCGGGAATAACAGTGCATCTGTCCTTGCCTATCTCATCTCTCAGCTTGTTGAGGGCATCTACATTCCTGCCTGAGAGGATAACAAAAGTTCCTCTTTTGCTGAGTATGCGTGCAAATTCCGCACCTATGCCTGAGCTTGCGCCTGTGATAACCGCACAGTGCTTACGTCCTATTGCGAAGAAATCTTTTCTCATGGAGCATCTTCCTTTCATTTTTCTTGTATTCCTTTACTGCCGCAAAAGCTTCGCTGTATGCCGCAGTTACAGTCTGTTTGTCGCTGTCATCTGCCTGAGAGCCGCCGTAGGAGCATTTTTCAAGTATGAACACAGCCTTGCTTATGTCGCAGCCTGTGAGCTTTTCAAGTGCCTCCGCAAATTCATAAGGTGTAAGTGACTCATGCTCGGGGATAAGCTTTGCGCATATCCTGCAGCTGAGACGCATATATACCATAACGGCGCTGTCACCTGCCGACGCCTTTTCCAGCCTGCCCATAAACAGCTTTTCGGATATGGCGGGAGCGCAGATAATCACTATCAGAGCAATTATAAACACAATGGCAGCTATCACGCAAAGTACGAAAACAAGGTTATAATCCACCTTGAAGTTTACGCCGCCCTGCGCAGTATTGCTCGCCAATTCGTTATAGCCTGAGGGCACGGTAGGCTCAAACACCGCCCAGCCCATGTTCTGGATATACACCTCGGGATATGCGTGTGAACAGCTGTCGCTTATGGCAAAAACGCTGTCACGGGAGGTAACATCGGGCGAATAGCCCTCCGCATACCTGGCTGTAAGTCCCACAGAACGTGCCATCAGCACAAATGCCGCCGCATAGTCCGAACAGCTTCCACGCTTGCTGTCAAAGAGGAAATACTCAACGCTTGGATTGGGCGCCACATAGTTCAGATCATAGGCATAGTTATTCAGAATGAAATAATTCTGCAAAGCAGATGCCTTTTCCCAGTCATATGTCAGTCCTGCGGTTATCTGCTGAGCAAGCTCACGCACTCTGTCGGGTATAAGCAGGTCATTTTCCCGGTAAATAGACTTATAGTCCATTGCGTCATTATATACCTGCAAAAATGCTTCCGCAGTGTCAGCCAGATCGTCACGGTTCTGCATAAGCACGGTGTAAAGCTCGTTCAGCATCTCGCCGCACTTTTCATCATCAATATCCGCACCGCCCAGAGCAAACCATCTGTATCGGGTGTAATATTCATCGTAAAATGTAACGGTATATGGCATACCCGCCGCATGGGGCTGCTCACGGTTCCTGAAAACACCGCTTCTTGTTACATATATCTGCTCGGACTGCCCCACGGGAGTTACTGAAACTGCTCTTACAGGAGCAATATAATATACAGCACCGAAATTTTCAGGCTGAATAGTGACTGAAATATAGTCGTCCGTTATCTGCTCATAGTCGGACAGCCCTGACATACCGTACTTTGCCGAAAATCCGCTTTCGTAGCCGTCAGCCGCCTTTATGGCTTTCTGAAGCTGAGCAAGGGAAAGCTTTCCCGCCTGAGCCGTCCACTCATAATCAGTATAATACGGCTCGGAATAACTGTCGTCCGCATACCAGCGGTCATTCTCAAAATCATAGTAATCAAAGGTCTGGCGCTTGAAATATGGGTCCTGAGGGCCGTAAACCGTGTACATACGTCGGTTGGAGAAGCCTCTGAACGAATCTGCGCCGCCAGAAAACTCGCTGAAATAGGTATAATCGGAAAAGAGCCTGTTATTATTGGAGGTATCCATGAACAGCTCTTCAAATCTGTCATAATACCGTGCATTTTCTTCCTTGGGTATGGCTGCGGAGATTATCAGCAGCACAAAGGTAAATACCGCCGCCGACATCATCGATGCACCCTTGCCCACCACCATTCTGCCGTTTTCACGCTTCTGCCGCACGCTGCTCATCAGTATCGCCACATTAAGCAGGGCAATGAGGGCAACATACACGTTGTCGATATCGGAAAGTACCTTTACATAGACCGCACAAGGTATCAGGCTGATAAGCGTGAGGAATGACATTCGGTAAAGTATCATGGAAAAATAGTAAACCGTCACCGCAAAGAAGGGCACGAAGCTTACCATCAGCGCCAGAAGATAGCTTGTCTTTGTCTGCACCTTGTCGGCACCTGTCAGGAACCACTGCTGGAAGGTCTGACCGTAGTCATTACCTGCAATCAGCACCATAAACCAGTACAGTGCAAACATCAGCACCACTACAAATATCGCTCCGCCGATGAAATGGTGCTTGTCGATGAACCGACAGAACAGGAACATCACCGCAGTGACAAGTATTATACCCAGCGTCCATACGGAAAACAGATTTATGCTGTAAACCGAATAAAGCGCAGAGCTAAGCACCACCGAAAGAATCAGAGGAAGAACAGCGGTCAGACTGTTCTGAAAGAAATCTGATCTTTTCTTATCCATTCACAGCCGCCTCCTTTCCTTTGACTGTATCATCGGGAGCCACAGCTGCGGCAGACATAACGATGGTCAGTCCGCCCTTGCCGTCGGAAGTTCCGCTGAGGTCTGTGGTGTCAGAAAGTGCCTTGTCAAGGTACGGCGTGCAGAGTATAGCCACCGAGCAGGACTTCTGCGCAAGCTCGTCATATGGAAAGCGTGACTTTCCGTATGCGCTTTCAAATTTATAGGAAGCAAGCTCAGTTCTGAGCATGGAAAGGTCATTGTCATCATTGGCAGGATATGATATCCAGCCGTCAGTTGTCATCATCACAAAGCTTACTGCACAGCCGCCTTCCATAAGGGTGCGGACTGTTCCGAGAGAGGTCTCCACCGCCGACTGTGCTATCATAGGAACGACGTCCTCAGCGGTACAGCCTGCAAACATCTCCTCGCCAAGGAATGCAGGCGGGAATATTTTGTCCGAAACGAATGTGCTGTCAAGCACCACCGATATAGCGGAGCAGGCAGTCTCATCATCAAGACGGACAAGCAATTTGCCCATTTTGGCAGACTGCTTCCAGTTCACTCTTTTAAGAGGGTCGCCGGGAACATACTCTCTGTTCTCAAAGCCCGGAAAGCCGCCGAAAGTGTTCATGGAAGCTTCCGTAGTTTCCTCGCTGTCATCGGCAAGCATAGAAGCTATAAGTGCGCTCTTTATCACGTTATCATCTGCCTGAACATCGGCAATATCAGGGATAACCGGCACTGATACAGACAGCTTTGACATATCCGCATTTTTTAGCGGAAAGCTGAACAGTCCGAAAAAATCTGTGACCCATATCTTCTTTACTCCGATATCCGCAGGGCCGCATATCCTTGCTGTAAAATCAAAGGAAACGCTTTCGGCAGAATAGGGCAATACGGATACGGAACAGCCCTTTTTGCCGCAAACCGCACGGGGTGAATCGGACGCATCTATCATCACAGGCGGAGAGGGCAGGAAAAAGTCGTTTATGACCCTTATTCCAAACTGACAGCTCTCCCCTTTGCACAGTGCATGGAAATTATTATCACACTCTATGCTTAGCCTTGTCATGCAAAGCTTTGTAAGCAGCACCGATATAATTGGGGCGCAGACGAACGCAATAGTTATGAACCAGCCCACACGTCCGCTCATATACAGTGCAAACACTACTGCCAGCGCCACCGCAGCGGCGTAATTTATAATACCGTTAAGTAAAACCTTTATTTTCATATTATTCCACAGGTACGTTTACAGTCTCGAGTATCTTGGCAACTGCTCCCTCGGAGCTTCCGCAGGCAGCCTTTCCCTTAGGGGTAAGGATTATTCTGTGAGCAAGGATATAAGGCGCAAGGAACTTTATATCATCGGGGATAACATACGCTCTGCCCGATATCATGGCATATGCCTTTGCGGTCTTATACAAAGCAATGCTTCCTCTGGGGCTGACACCCAGACTGATGTAATCGGCATTTCTGGTGGCATTTACTATATCAATGATGTACTGCTTGATATTCTCACTGCATCTGATAAGCTTCACCTTATCGCACAATGCACAGATATCGTCGCAGGAAATAACGGGAGTAAGCTCGGAAGATGATATGCTGTTCTCATTCCTGTCAAGTATCTCCAGCTCTTCCTTTGGGCTGGGATACCCCATGCTTATGCGCATGAGAAATCTGTCCATCTGAGCTTCGGGAAGATGATAGGTTCCGTATGTCTCGACAGGGTTCTGTGTAGCAAGCACCATAAAGGGCTTTGGAAGCGGATATGTGTTTCCGTCAATGCTGACCTGACCCTCCTCCATTATTTCAAGGAGTGCCGACTGAGACTTGGGCGATGCACGGTTTATCTCGTCTGCCAGCAGGAAGTTGCAGAATGCGGCACCCTTTCTGAACTCGCTTTCATGAGTTACGGTGTTTATCATAGTAAAGCCTGTGATATCTGAGGGCATTACATCAGGTGTCAGCTGTATTCTTCCGAAAGCGCCGCCGCAGGAACGTGCAATGGCTGAAACCAGACGGGTCTTTCCCACTCCGGGAACGTCCTCTATAAGAATATGTCCGCCTGTGAGCATTGCGGCAATAACAAGCTCTATGGACTTTCTTTTGCCGACTATTACCTTTTCAACGCTCTCGATAAGCGCTTTTATCTTGTCATTTCTTTCTGCGGGTCTGTCAGTCATTTTCATACTTCCTTTCACAGCTTACTATAAGTACAGCAGCCCGTCTGAGCTGCTGTTTATTTTGATTATTGACGGAATATTCGGATAATAACCGACTACCCGTAAATAACAGTTATTTTTTCTTCTTGTTGTTTACGATAAGCAGAGTGATAGTAACCGCAAGCGCTGCGCAGAGAACTGCTATAACGATAACTGACACAGTGCTGAAGCCCTGGGAAGACTGTGCAGCTGCGGGAGCTGCTTCGGAAACCGCTGAATCGCTTTCAGTTTCAGACGCTGTATCACTTTCAGCATTGGTCTCTGCCGATGTATCTGATACAGTCTCTTCGGAAGATGCTTCTGTTTCATCTGCAGCTTCCTCGGTCTGAGCCTCAGTCTCGTAAACAGGGTCAGCGTCGGCAGACTTGGGAGCAATATACTTGCTGTCCTCGCTGAGATCATATGCAACAGTCACAAAATTGCTTGAAAGAGCGTCAAAGCCCTCTCCGCCGTCATAGGTATGGATAGTTACTTTAAGATTCTGGAAGGCGCTTTCATTGGCGGTGAAAGCGGTCTTGCCATAGTAATAGATATCCGCAAGGCCGTGGCAGTCGGAAAATGCTCCGTCGCCGATATGTGTGACCTGAGGACCAAGATGAAGCTCAGTAAAGCTGCATTTTGAGAAGCAGTAGTCGGGTATCTCGGTAACAGCCTCGGGAACGGCAAATTCGGAAAGAGCCTTGCAGTCAGAAAAAGCGCCTGTGCCGATGGTCTCGACCTCGGCAGGGATAACAAAGTTCTCCACCTTTTCGCAGCCCTCAAAAGCATAATCGCCTATATTTCTGAGAGTTGAGGGAATGGATATCTTGAGCAGAACTCTGTTGCCTGAAAAAGCCCTTGCTCCGATAGTAACGGTATTCTTGGGCAGACTTATGTACTGGAGCTGGTTTCTGGACTGGAGAGCATTCTCGGGGACAACGCCGTCCTCCGTCTCACAGCCAGCAAGCTCGATTATCTCGGTATTGGGATATCCGCAGAGAGCGCCGTAATCGGCAGAGTTAAGGGTTCCGCCCGAAACGGATATCTTCTTTATGAGGTTAAGGTCAGTGCCGTCCTTTGCTTTTTCAATGGCAGCGGAAAGAGCACCTGTATCAAATTCCGTAACGGTAACAGCTGTGTTATCTTCCTCGGCAGCAACGTCCATAGTCAGCGGAAGTATAACAAAGCTAAGTATCATAACGATCGCCATAATGAACATTATAACACGTATAACATTTTTCTTGGTATCCTGCTTTATCTTTCTCATAATAAAATTGTCCTTTCTGTGTTATGCGTCTATTTCCGAAAAATGGCCTGCAATGTCTATTCCTGTGGAGCTGAAATGGAAAATGTCCGTAGTAAGCGGGTGAGAAGCCCAGCGGTACTCGCTGACTATCGCCGTTCCCAGCCGTTCAAGCACGTCGTTTGTGACCTCCGACAGCACCAGAAGCGTATTTTTTGAGGGAGCTGCCGCCAGAAAACGTGAGCCTATCTTGGACGAGATGAATTCTCTGAAATCGGAGCACATCATCAGAGCCACCGTAAAATCATTGCCCTCTGCCTTAAAATCAAGGCAGTTTATGTCAATGCCGCAGCTTATCTTTTTTTCGGTGTATTCCGCCTTGGCAAGCATTCGGCACATATTCCTGTCGGCAACGGAGAAAAGCACTTCCTTGGGAACGTCCCACTTTTTCATATAGCTTTCGTCCAGTATTCTTGCACTTACATTGTCGCCAGTGTAGCATATGACACGCCTGAGATTGCCCATAAAATTGTCATACACCATTCCCTTACCTATCTCTTCACGGCGCATAACGGTATATCTTAAAAATTCCTGACCGTTTGTAAAGGAAATAAGCCGTTCAAGTATGTAAAACTCCCGCTTTATTCGCTCCATAAGCGTGTCGCAGGCGGCAAGATTCTTGTTTTTTATGTAATCGTACTTTTCCAAGGAAATGTCGAACCCCAGAGAATTTTTTCCGTCATTTATGATATAATAATCGCTTGAACCACGTTTTTCAATGATATATTTATTCTTTTTTATAAGATTTCTGAAAAGCCGATTGAATTTTTCATCGCTTTTAGAATCAATAAGCAGCTCGCTCAGATCGTCCATATGTATAATCGGTTGCTCCCTTCCGTATTTCCGCATCGGGCAGATAAATATATTATATCATATTTTTTCTTAGATGTACATACCTTTTTTAATATTATCACAAAATTATCATCAAAAAAGCGGTCCGAAGAATTATCCTCGGACCGCTTGTGATGCGTTTGATTATAATTTAGCAAGAGCAGCCATTTTGTCCTTTACAGCAGGATATATCTCGGTGTAAAGTCTGTAGAACTTTTCATACTGAGGAACATGGTCTGCCACAGGCTCCTGAACCTTGTCAACGCCGCAGATCTGCTCGCAAGCCTCGGGAACGGATGCGTAAATGCCTGCCG
>OGZK01004016.1_pt1 | contig 10784 bp, 10 predicted proteins | sample 1576791 | NCBI WGS metagenome assembly OGZK01 (sample SAMEA3541556, study PRJEB24748) | human gut metagenome | biome: human gut; feature: human-associated habitat; material: faeces | place: China | collected 2012
GTTTAATGTCATGAAATTGTTAGAATGTTCCTTGATTGCCTGTGCTGCTGCATCCATACTTTCATAAGCAAAAAAGTTTGTATGCATCGGAGCACGATTGACAGCATTTACTTCCGGATCTTGCCATTCCTTGAAGGTCTGTGCCTGAGAAGAAAGTGCACAAGCTCCCAGGATGCCTAATAAAAGATGTTTTTTCATAATAAAATTAGGTACTCTTATATTAATAAAATTATATCAATACAAAAGTAGTGATTTTTAAATTATAAAAAAACAGGTCAGCCGGTTTATTACCAGCCAACCTGTTCTCTATAAGATTTATATACTAATATCAATTTTCTTCCGCTTACCCGCGCAACTGTTTATCCATTGCGGCAGCAGCACGGCGTCCGTCACCCATTGCCAGAATTACGGTAGCTCCACCGCGGACAATATCGCCTCCTGCGTAAATAGTAGGAATAGACGACTGCATATCATCATTTACAGCAATTGTTCCTTTTCGTCCTAATTCCAGTCCAGGAATCGAATTCGGGACAATCGGATTCGGAGATACTCCCACGCTGACGATAGCCATATCAATGTCTATTGTTTCTACAGCTCCAGGAATAGCAACAGGGCTGCGACGTCCTGAAGCATCCGGTTCACCCAATTCCATCTTCTGCAAAACAACTTGTTTTACACGTCCTTTTTCATCTGCTATATACTCTATCGGATTATGCAAAGTCAGGAATTCTACGCCTTCCTCTTTGGCGTGTTTTACTTCCTCCAGACGAGCCGGCATTTCTGCCTCCGAACGGCGATAAATAATCATTGCCTTTTCAGCTCCAAGGCGGCGAGCTGTACGTACAGAGTCCATAGCAGTATTACCACCACCGATAACAGCCACACGCTTGCCAAATGTTACCGGAGTATCAGAATCTTCACTAGCCGCATCCATCAGATTGACACGAGTCAGATATTCATTGGATGACATGATATTGATAGAATTTTCCCCCGGAATGTTCATGAAGTTTGGAAGTCCGGCACCAGATGCTACAAATACTCCTTTATAGCCTTCCTGCTCCAATTCTTCCACGCTGATAGTCTTGCCGATGATACAGTCTTTGACAAACTGTACGCCCATCTTCGACAGGTTTTCTATTTCAACATCAACAATCTTGTTCGGCAAACGGAATTCAGGAATACCGTACTTCAGCACTCCACCAATTTCGTGCAACGCTTCGAATACAGTTACATCGTAACCAAGCTTTGCCATATCTCCGGCAAATGAAAGTCCGGCAGGTCCGGAACCTACAACTGCAACTTTGATACCGTTCTTTTCAGCTATTTCAGGAACAGAAATCTGACCGCTTTCACGTTCATAATCGGCAGCAAAACGCTCCAGATAACCAATAGCTACTGCTTCGTGTCCCATCTTCAGGTGAATACACTTTGATTCACACTGCTTTTCCTGTGGACAAACACGACCACATACAGCAGGCAAAGCACTGGTCTGCTTCAAGACACGGGCAGCTTCTAGGAATTCACCACGCTCGATATTTTTAATGAATCCAGGTATATTGATACCGACCGGACAACCTTCCATACACGATGGATTAGCACAATCCAGACAACGTTTAGCTTCTGTCAGTGCCTGTTCCTCATTCAAGCCTAAGTTTACTTCTTCTTTACGGCTGTGAGAACGGTACTCCGGATCGAGCTCATTCATTTTCACACGTGGAATGGCAGTACGTTCCTTCGGCTTCATTGCTTTACGTAACTCTGCACGCCACGGTGTATTACGGTCTTCAACAGCCTTCACAGCTTCACATGTATCAGGCTGTACAGCATCCAGTTTATGTATTTCTTCACGTTCAATATCCTTGAACGCTCCCATACGCTTCAACATTTCATCGAAATCCACCTGATGTCCGTCGAACTCAGGACCATCTACGCAAACGAATTTCGTCTTGCCTCCCACAGTGATACGGCACGCTCCGCACATACCTGTACCATCTACCATGATGGTATTAAGCGAAACATCGGTAGGAATTTCGTATTTCTTGGTAAGCAGACAAACAAATTTCATCATGATAGCCGGACCAATGGCAAAACACTTATCTACCTTTTCACGCTTGATTACCTCTTCAATACCTTCGGTCACCAAACCTTTCTTGCCATACGAACCATCATCGGTCATAATAATTACTTCATCCGAACTTTCTCTCATTTCTTTTTCCAAAATGATCAGCTCCTTAGAACGGCCCGCCAATACAGTAATGACACGGTTTCCAGCAGCCTTCAGAGCCTGAACAATAGGCAACATCGGAGCTACTCCTACTCCACCTCCAGCGCAAACTACTGTTCCGAAGTTCTCGATGTGGGTTGCTTTACCCAACGGACCTACTACATCGGTAATATAATCACCCTCGTTCAGTTCACACAAACGAGTTGATGACAGACCGACCTCTTGTACGACCAACGTAATAGTTCCCTTTACAGAATCGGCTTCTGCAATGGTAAGAGGCATACGTTCACCTTTTTCACCTACACGTACAATCACAAAATGACCAGCCTTACGTGACTTAGCAATCAGGGGAGCTTCGATTACCAGCTTAAAAACCTTTTCTGAAAAATGTTCTTTTGAAATAATTTTATTCATTTCCTCGTACTATAAGTTAGTTATTTTTTGCAATTCATTATATTTTGCAAAGTTACCACTAAATAAAATAATACCAAAAGAAATCTTCAAAATCACAATTTTCGTTGTATATTTTTGTCACACAACGTTCTTAATTCAACTATAAAATCATAACCGTTATAAAAATCAGCAGTCAGCGTACCATTTTTAAAAGGGATTTTACTATTTTATAAAATCCACAACTCTTCCACATAATATAAACATTTCACTAAGGTGAAACTATCGCCTCACTATGGTGAAATGATAGCTTCACTTGAATGAAACGTTCACTCCACCATAGTGAAACATTATATTTATAGGGAAAAAGTAGCATAAACATCCCCAGCCATATAAAAAAATCTCCTCCGGATTCCCGAAAGATTCCGAAGGAGATTTCATTTTTGTAGCCTCACTACTTATATTGCTACAATGGCATCAGGGTTTTACCTGAATAGCTTTATCAAATTCAGCCCAGTGTTCATCAGTCATATTGGCAGGAATAAACAATGCCACTCCAGCAGCTCCTGCTTCAATAGAACCACGAACAGCTTCACCGATTTCTGAAGGAATCAGACCGTGGCCTTCCGGATCTTTGATATTAGACTTATTCTGCCAGTCACGGCAAATGAACAAACCACTGTAAACAGGCTTCTTTCCATTTACGGAAGCTACTTCTTCTTTAGTTATTTCTCCTACCCAAGAAGCCGGTTCCAGATAGAAATCATTATAATTCATCGGGAAGAATGCATCGATATCCCATTTGTTCCATTCCTGACGAACCAGTTTTTTTGCATATGAGTCGGGACCTGGGAATACAGCAGCACTGACTTTTTTGCCTTTTGCATGAACTGCAGCCGCAATCTTATTTACCAGACTGGTAATACGGTTGTAACGGAACTGTTTCCATTCTTCACAAGTAGAAGGATCTTCTACCGACTTGATATCAATACCGCTTTCAGCCTTGAAATCGGCTACACATTTGTCGCAGTAACAATAATCGGCTGTAGGATATTCTTCATTCATCACCAGACCATATTTATCCCAAAGTCCACGTGCCAGAATTACATCGACATAGCGAATATAATCCAGATGAATGAAATCAACTTCGGGAATCTCTGCAATCTTACTATATTCAGTAACCAGATAATTGATTACATCCGGATTGTTCGGACACATACATTTATAATAAGGAACATATGCCTGCACAGTATATGCCGATTCGCCTTTACGGTTTACCGCATACCAAGTAGAATCTGCATCCCCTTTCAACATTGCAGGAATCCATGCATGATACTCCAATCCGGTAGCATGAGCTATTTTTGCAGCACGAGTATGTTTTTCTACATTGAAACCACCCGCATTATAACACATACCTACCAGCCCGTGGTCCTTCCATTTTTTGAAATCGGACTGTATAGACGCTTCTGTAGCCTCCTCACCTTCTCCTTGCCAACCATATACAGGAATAGTTTTCACTGATTCATTTGAGCATGAAGAAAAGCCCAATACACATGCTACCGTAGCAGCCAATAATAACTTGATTTTCATAAATTTGATTATTTATTAATAATAAAAATAGTACTGTCAGCAAATATCAGCTGTAACATAAAACAGTTAAAAACTGAATAACTCTTATAAAGTAAATATAAATTTCTAAATAAAACATCCTATAATGCTGTTTTTTTTACATCCCGATATAATTTTTGTCTATTGAACCCACTTAATCTTCCACCAAAGACCTCATTACCGTTTTACAAAACACATCAAAATTACTTTCAATGCTCTTATAATCATTCACATAATTAGTCAAACAACTTTTTCATATGAAACATTCAAGCCCTACCTATAAGATATTACATATCAATATATTATACAATCAGCAAAAAAATTTTTTTATCCATAAAGAGGAAATAATTATCCAAAATTCCTATTCGATTGAAAATAAGCTTTATCTTTGTGGGTAGACTAATATATTCAAAACCATGACCGAAAAGCTGAAAGAGATAAAGAATTTAATAGCCGAAGGTTCTACCGAACACGCTATCGACCAATTAAATCAATTAATCAATTTAAATCCTGAATATGCTGCCGAAGCATATTATTTATTAGGAAATGCTTTCCGCAAGAAAGGTGACTGGCAAGGAGCATTGAACAACTATCAGGAAGCCATTGCATTAAATCCGGATAGTCCGGCAGCAGAAGCACGGAATATGGTGATGGATATTCTTAACTTTTACAATAAAGATATGTTTAATCAATAAGGTAATTGACTTATGGCTAAAATGAAAGGTGTAGTTGTAGTGAATACAGAACGCTGCAAAGGGTGCAACTTGTGCGTAGTAGCTTGCCCGTTACACGTACTGTCGCTCACCGCCAAAGTAAATCAAAAAGGATATAACTATGTGCAACAGGTAGTAGAGGATACCTGTAACGGATGCTCTTCGTGCGCCATTGTGTGTCCAGACGGTTGCTTAACCGTATACAGAGCAAAATGTGAAGAATAACTTTAAAGCAAAACAATCAGAATTATGGCAGAAGAAATAGTTCTAATGAAAGGTAACGAAGCTATCGCTCATGCCGCTATCCGCATCGGTGTAGACGGATACTTCGGTTACCCTATCACTCCCCAATCAGAAGTATTGGAAACCCTTGCCGAACAGAAGCCGTGGGAAACAACCGGAATGGTTGTATTGCAGGCTGAAAGTGAAGTAGCAGCAATTAATATGGTATATGGAGGCGCAGGAAGCGGTAAAATGGTAATGACTTCGTCATCCAGTCCGGGCGTCAGCCTGAAGCAGGAAGGTATTTCATACATTGCCGGTGCAGAATTACCTTGCCTGATTGTAAACGTAATGCGTGGAGGTCCGGGACTTGGAACCATACAGCCGAGCCAGGCAGATTATTTCCAGACAACAAAAGGTGGAGGACACGGCGATTACCATTTAATAGCTTTAGCTCCGGCATCTGTACAGGAAATGGCCGATTTTGTAGGTCTTGCATTTGAACTGGCTTTCAAATATCGTAATCCTGCAATGATCCTTGCAGATGGTGTAATCGGACAGATGATGGAAAAAGTAGTTCTTCCAGCTCCTCGTCCGCGCCGTACCGAAGAGGAAATCATTGCACAATGCCCATGGGCCGCTACCGGATGTAAGGGACGCAAACCGAATATCATTACTTCACTGGAACTCGATCCTGCTGTAATGGAAAAACGTAATTTACACTTGCAGGAAAAATATGCAGAAATTGAAGCCAACGAAGTACGATATGAAGAAATAGACTGCGAAGATGCAGAATACCTGATTGTTGCATTCGGTTCATGTGCCCGCATTGCACAGAAATCAATGGAACACGCACGTGAAGAAGGAATTAAAGTCGGACTGTTCCGCCCTATTACTTTATGGCCATTCCCAAGCAAGCCACTGGCTGAAAGAGCAAAAAATATAAAAGGCATCCTTGTTGTAGAGTTGAATAGCGGACAGATGATTGAAGATGTTGAACTGGCTGTAAAATGCAGCATACCAGTTGAACACTTCGGACGTTTGGGAGGTATTGTTCCCGACCCAGATGAAGTGATTGATGCACTAAAAGAAAAAATCATTAACAAGTAAGAAACTCATGGGCAATATAGATCAGATCAGAACCGTGCTCAATGTGATATTCATGATAGGAGCAGCAGCTTCTTTCATTCTTTATTTTTCATTGGGAGAAGACAAAACTATCTTCTTTTATGTATGCGGCGCATCGCTGTTCGTAAAGATGATGGAGTTTGTGTTCCGTTTCTTTCTACGCTAACCCGATAAGGAGGAGAAATTTATGACAAAAGAAGAAATAATGAAACCCGAGAATCTGGTTTACCAGAAACCTCGTTTATTAAATGATAATCCGATGCACTACTGTCCGGGATGCAGCCACGGAGTAGTTCATAAACTGATTGCCGAAGTTATAGAAGAAATGGGTATGGCAGAAAAAGCTATCGGTATTAGTCCGGTAGGATGTGCTGTATTCATGTACAACTATCTTGACATCGATTGTCAGGAAGCAGCTCATGGACGTGCGCCTGCACTGGCCGGAGCCATCAAACGCTTATGGCCCGACCGTCTGGTATTCACATATCAGGGAGATGGTGACTTGGCTTGTATCGGTACAGCAGAAACAATCCATTCTCTAAACAGAGGTGATAATATAGCCATAATATTCATCAATAATGCCATTTATGGTATGACAGGAGGACAAATGGCTCCTACTACTCTGGTAGGAATGAAAACTGCAACATGTCCGTACGGACGAAATCCGGAAATACACGGATATCCGTTGAAAATGACAGAAATAGCAGCAACACTGCAAGGTACATGCTATGTAACACGCCAGTCAGTTCATACGGTAGCAGCAATCCGCAAAGCTAAAAAGGCAATCCGCAAAGCATTCGAAAACAGCATGCAAGGCAAAGGTTCGAGTCTGGTAGAAATCGTATCTACATGTAACTCAGGATGGAAAATGACTCCAGAAGCAGCCAACAAGTGGATGGAAGAAAACATGTTCCCTTTCTACCCATTAGGCGACCTGAAAGATACAAGCGGAGAAAACAAATAACATTACCAAAACAAGCACTATCATGAAAGAAGAAATCATTATAGCAGGATTTGGAGGACAAGGCGTATTGTCAATGGGTAAAATTCTGGCTTATTCAGGACTGATGGAAAATAAAGAAGTTACTTGGATGCCTGCCTACGGTCCCGAACAGCGAGGAGGAACAGCCAATGTAACGGTTATCGTCAGCGACGAACGTATTTCATCTCCTATTTTAAGTAAATATGATACAGCCATTATTCTGAACCAGCCTTCACTTGCCAAATTTGAAAACAAAATCAAACCAGGCGGTGTACTGATTTATGATGGTTATGGCATTATAAACCCTCCTACACGCAAAGACATTCATGTATATCGTATTGATGCTATGGATGAAGCCAACGAACGTAAAATGGCAAAGACATTCAATATGATTGTATTGGGAGGATTATTGAAAATCCGTCCTATCGTATCAATAGAAAGCGTTATTAAAGCATTGCGTAAAACATTGCCTGAACGCCATCATCACCTGATACCGATGAATGAAGAGGCAATCCATATAGGAATGGATATTATCAAAGAAATAAAATAATAAATACCAACTCCAATCAAAACTCAGAGGCGTGCAGATAGTTTTTGTATAGAAAGCTCTGCACGCCTCTGTATCAATATATCTTCTAGTATTTTTGCACTCCGTACACGGTTTCTTTCGTTTTTATATTGTATCTTTGCCTCCATTATGAGGAAGATATTTTTTATAGCAACAATATTACTGATTTGCGGAACCATATCTGCGCAAAATACCTATCAGCAAAGTCAATTCACAGGGCAGTTCGGAAGTTCTGCTTCAGGAGTGGACAGTAACTTGTACGACCGCAACGGAAACCCGATTGATACAACTTCCGTAATTGATGCCAGTACTATTCCTATCGGACTTACATCATGGAAGATAGACAGACTTTTCGGCAACAGAACAGAGATTCCGGTGGATACATTGCAGCATAATTTTCAGAATACGAATGATACAGGAGGACCTACAGGACACTATACATATTTAGGAAACTTGGGAGCTCCACGTATCGCTCACGTTTTTTTCGACCGCAAAGATCCTGAACAGTTTTTCTTTCTGGATCCGTATGACTATACAGTTGTCAGACCAGAAGATGTCGTTTACACCAATACCAAATCTCCTTTTTCAAATCTGACTTACTATAAGCAGGGAGGAAGTAAAGACGGTGAAGAACGTTTTAAAGCTTATTTTGCCGTAAATGCTAATAAAAGACTGGGATTCGGTTTCAATATAGATTATGTTTACGGTCGAGGTAAATATATGAACCAGTCTACTGCCTTATTCAACGGAAATCTTTTTGCTTATTATCTTGGCGACAAGTATAACATGCATTTCAGTTTCATGAACGACAACTTAAAAGTTGCCGAGAATGGTGGTATTACTGACGACCGCTTCATTACTGACCCTCTGGCGATGGCAGAGGGAGGTAAAGTGTATGGCAATAGCGAAATTCCAACAAATTTATCTCAGGTATGGAATCATAATACTGGTTACCATGCTTTCCTTACCCATCGTTACAACTTGGGATTCTACCGTGAAAATCCAGACGCAAAGGATACGGTCAATACAGAAGTATTTGTTCCGGTAACAAGTTTCCTTCATACTGTAAATGTAGACATTAACCGTCGCAGATATATTTCATACGACGAGGAGCAGAACCAGAAGTATTTTCAGAATAACTATTTGACAGACATCCAGCGTGATGAAACAGAACATCTTGCCGTAAAAAATACCATAGGTATATCTTTACGTGAGGGATTCAATAAATGGGCCAAGGCTGGACTGACAGCTTTCATGAGTCATGAGTACCGCCGTTTCACAATGACAGATACCCTTGCTCAAACTCCGGGACAACGTATTCCGACCGACTATGTTGAAAATACCGTATCGGTAGGAGGACAACTCATCAAGGAACAAGGAAAGACATTGCACTATGATGTCATGGGAGAAATAGCCCTGGCTGGAGAAGATGCCGGACAGTTTCAAATAGAAGGAAAAGGTGATCTGAATTTCCGCCTGTTCAGCGATACGGTCAGACTGGAAGCGAATGCATACATCAAAAACCTGAATCCGACATTCTATTACAGACATTTCCATTCCAAGCATTACTGGTGGGATAATAATGACTTATCGAAAATCATGCGTACCCGTATTGAAGGAAAACTGAGTATCGACCATTGGAAAACCCAACTGAAAGCTGGAGTAGAAAACATTAAGAACTATACATATCTTGACAATACTTCTGTAAAATATACCGAAACAGCTTCGGATAAAGAAGTTGTAAGCTATAAAAATGATGTAGCCGTAAAACAGCATACGGGTAATATCCAGATATTCAGCGCCACATTGAATCAAGATTTCCAGTTGGGTATATTCCATCTTGACAATGAAGTTACTTATCAGAAATCGAGCAATCAGGATGTCTTGCCATTGCCCGACCTGGTATTATACCATAACTTCTATCTCAAATTCGGTCTGGCAAAGAAAGTACTTCAGGTAGAACTGGGAACAGATGTCCGGTATTTCACTCAATACTACGCTCCCGACTATGCACCTGCTATCGGACAGTTCTATCTGCAAAATAAGGAAACCCGTTTCAAGCTAGGAGGTTATCCATTGTTGAACGCATATGTCAATATTCATTTGAAACGTACCCGTATTTTTATAGCCATGTATAATCTGATTCAAGGACAAGGAGAAAAGAGCTACTTCCTGGCTCCTCACTACCCTCTGAATCCCCGCTTGCTGAAATTCGGGTTATCATGGAACTTCTTCGATTAAGAACTACATCACTATGCTAAGAAAAGGAGTACGATATATCATCATAGCACTGGCTATAGCAGCAGGTATTATCATGCTGAATACACAAGAAGAAGATAAACCGGCTTCTTCCCCCCGTGACTATGCCGAAATACTCAGTTCCGGACAGCTGCGTGCCGTAACCGAATATAATGCAGTAAGCTATCATGTCAGCAAAGATACATTACAAGGATTCGATTACGAACTATTGAATGCTTTTGCTTCTGAGAAAGGACTGAAACTGGAAATTACTCCTGAAATGAGTTTTGAAAAGCGTCTGCAAGGTATCATCAACGGTCAATACGACATACTGGCTACCGGAACAGTCGTAACGACCCAGCTAAAAGATTCATTGCTTTTTACACGGACTCTACTATTAAGCAAACAGGTTTTAGTACAACGAAAGAAAGAAGAAGGTAAAGACAGCTTATACATCCAGAGTCAGCTTGATCTGGCACATAAGCATCTTCATGTGATAAAAGGATCGCCGGCACTGCTGCGTATACATAATCTGATAGACGAAATAGCCGATACTATTTACATAAATGAAGTAGAACTATATGGACCGGAACAATTACTGGCTATGGTTTCGGGAGGAGATATCGATTATGCAGTATGCGATGAAAACATTGCCCGTGCATCTATCGATGATTTTCCAAATCTGGACATCAATACCGACATCAGCTTCAC
>OGZK01004023.1_pt1 | contig 10771 bp, 7 predicted proteins | sample 1576791 | NCBI WGS metagenome assembly OGZK01 (sample SAMEA3541556, study PRJEB24748) | human gut metagenome | biome: human gut; feature: human-associated habitat; material: faeces | place: China | collected 2012
CATAAAGCAAATTTGTTTTCACGCCTCGACTATATCTGTACGCCGGCGCGCGGCGGGGTTTGCGGCGGGCGGGAGCAGGCTTCTCGGGTTCTTCATAATCATCGAGGTAATCGTCATCCTCGCCGTAATCATCGTAATCGTCGTCTGCGTAGGGCTGGGCAAATTTCTTTACATTATCCCACAAGCTCATTCTATATGTCCTCCTAATGTATGCTCACATCATTTTGATGAATCCCTGGCATAGTCTCTGGCGCCAAAAATAGCGGTGCCTACACGAACCATCGTGCTGCCGGAAGCGATCGCGTCGGCGAAGTCTCCGGACATGCCCATGGATAAACAGTCCACCTTGACATTATCGTATTTTTTCTGCCTTATGTCAACAGATAAGTGGAACATTTTTTGAAAAAATTTTTGATTTTCTCCCGAAATGTGGCTGATTGGGGGGATTGCCATGAGACCTTTAATACATATGTTTGAAAATTCACCAATTTTTTCCATCAGAGGGAGAATGTTCTCCGCGGCAAAACCGGACTTGCTGGCTTCCTCGCCGATGTTGACTTCCAGCAAAATATTCTGCACAATGCCCTGCCGGGCGGCTTCCCGGTCGATGGCGGCGAGCAGACGCTCTGAGTCCACGCTTTGAATGAGGGACACCTTGCCCACCACCTGCCGGACCTTGTTGGTCTGCAAATGGCCGATGAAGTGCACCGGCGCGCCGTCGTAGGCGTTCTGGGCGAGCTTGGCGGTCAGCTCCTGCACCCGGTTTTCGCCGCAGCAGTCCACACCGGCGGCAATGGCCTGACGCACGGCGTCGGCGTCGTTCATTTTTGTGGCGGCGCAGAGCAGGATTTCCTTTGGGTCACGTCCCGCGGCGAGGGCGGAAGCGTCCATTTGGCGGCGGATTTCGGCGACGTTTTCGGCGATAGACATAAGAATTCTTCTTTCTGTTTGGATTGGGAACCGGAGTTTACACTGAAAAAAGGGCAACGGATGGCTTATGCTCCGTTGCCCTTTTTGCGTCACGCAGTTGCGGCTGCGGCCTTCAGCGGTTTCATGGGGGCGAGGGTGGAGATGGCGTGCTTGTAGATCATCTGCTGCTTGCCATCGGATACCAGCACCACTACGAAGCTGTCATAGCCCGTAATGACCCCCCGGAGCTGGAAGCCGTTCATCAGAAACAGGGTCACGGGAACCTTGTCCCGTCGCACCTCCTTCAAAATAGCTTCCTGTAAGTTGATCGCGTCAGACATATGGATACCTTCTTTCTCATATTCGGCAGGTACATAACTCCCCAAGAACTGCCGTATTTTTAGGGTATCCACATCCTAACACGTTTCAGTTGTCAAAATCGCTCACAATCCGTCGAGCGTTTTCCAGAATTTCCCGCCCGGTGTCTCCGGCCTCCCGGATGAGCCAGTGGATGGCCTTGTTCCGGCGGAACCATGTCAGCTGACGCTTGGCGTAGCGGCGGGAGGATTGGCGCATCAAATCGGCGGCTTCCTCTATTGTACACCGGCCGTCAAGGGCGTCCACGAATTCCTTGTAGCCGATGGCCTGCATGGCGGTGGCCTTTTCGGGAATGCCGTCGGCGAGAAGCCCCTGAATTTCCTCCACCAGCCCCTGCTGAAGCATGAGACTGACCCGCAGATCGACACGGCGGTACAGCTCGCCCCGCTGGGCAAAGTCCAGCCCAAGCCAGATAGGGGAGTACCGGGGCGGAACGGCCTGCGTCTTCCGGTTGTGTTCCGTAATGGTCTCGCCGGTTTCCAGATAAACCTCCAGCGCCCGGAGGATGCGCTTCCGGTCGGAAAGATGCAGACGCCCGGCGGCGTCGGGGTCTACGGAGCGAAGCTGCGAAAGCATGGCCTCCATGCCCACGGTATCCGCCTGCGCTTCCAGCCGCTCCCGGACACCGGTGGCGGGGAAGGGGGCAAAGGCGTTGCCCCGGATGAGAGAATCCATGTAAAGCCCGGTTCCGCCCGCAATCACGGCGGTTTTTCCCCGGGAAAGGATATCGTCCACAATGGGGGCGGCCATCTCACAGTAGCGGCTGACGGAAAAATCCTCCCAGGGCTCGGCCACGTCGATCATGTGGTGGGGGATTCCCTGCATTTCCTCCAAGGTGGGCTTCGCGGTGCCGATGTCCATGCGCTTATACACCTGCATGGAGTCGCAGGACACCACTTCACCATTCAGTTCCTTCGCCAGTGTTGCGGCCAGCGCGGTTTTTCCAGATGCCGTCGGCCCGGCGATGCAGATGATGTTGTTCATAAATAACTCCAAACAGGGCGTTACGTCCGCTTGAACTGCTTTTCCAGCTGCTTTTTGCTTAAAGAAACGCAGATGGGACGGCCATGGGGGCAGTATTTCAGGTCTTTCCGGCTCATGACCTCTTTGGCCACGGCGAGAAGCTCCTGCTCATCATTGACCCACCCGGCCTTGATGGCGGCCTTGCAGGCAACCGTGTGCAGAAGCTCGTCCCGGACGGTGTCCTTGCTTTCCCGGCGGCCGGACAAAAGGTCGGCGGACAGGCTTTCCACAGCTTCGGCGGCGTCATCCGGGCTTAGATCCATGGGAATCTGTCGCAGAAGCACGGTGTTTTCGCCGAATTCCTCCACCGCAAAGCCCAATTCGTCCAGCATATCCGCGTTGGCAAGAAGTTCCCCGGCTGCGGCGGGACTTAAGCGCACGGGGATGGGGGACAGCAGACTCTGGGCGCTGATTTTTTCGGGGTGGGCTTTCAGCTTTTCAAAGAGAATGCGCTCGTGGGCGGCGTGCTTGTCAATGAGAAAAGCATCGTCTCCCTGCTCCACAATAATATAGGTGTTGTAAAGCTCGCCCACCATCCGCCACTGGATCTCGGCGGGCATGGGCAGCTGGGTCTGCTCCATTTCTTCCGACTTCGGTTCTTCTTTCTTGGGGGGAGCGGGGGGTACAGGCGCGGGTTTTTCTGCCTTGGGTGGGGTCTGGCTCGCCTGAACCTGAGGAAGCATCACGAACTCCCGCAGGGGCATATTGACGGGACGCTCGATTTTTGCCGCCGTTGCCGCCGCCGCAGTTTGCTTCGGCTGGGGCGCATCTTTTAGGGCGGTGGAGAAGGTTTTATACTCCTGAGGTGTCATGGTGCGGAAAAAGCTGCTTTTCGGGGCGGGATTTTCCGGACGGGGCGGCATCTGCGGCGGGGTGGACACCTTGGCGGGAGTGTCGGGCACGACCGGCGCGGCGGTCTCCCCGGCGGGCGTCCGGAACCGGATTTCGGGGCGGTCGGTCTGGGTGTTCAACGCGCCCAGTACGCCGTAGTGAACGCAGTCAAATACCGCTTTTTCCGACAGAAATTTCACCTCCGTCTTCGCCGGGTGGACATTTACGTCCACGGCATTGGGCGGCAGGGTCAGATGCAACACGCAGGCAGGGAATTTTCCTACCATGATCTGGTTGCGGTAGGCTTCCTCCAAAGCGGAAACCAGCAGCTTGGACTTCACGGGGCGGTTATTGACGAAAAAGGTTTGCAGACCCCGGCTGGGGCGGGCATCGGTGGGCTTGGAGACGTAGCCGGTCAGGGTGTAGGATTCCCAGCGGCTGTCCACCTTCACCATCCGGGCAAAGTCCCGGCCATAGACGCAGTAGACCGCCGCCTGCAATCCGCCGTTTCCCGGGGTGGAAAGTACCTGCTTGCCGTCCCGGAGGAACTGGATGGCAACCTCTGGGTGGGCCAGCGCCTGCATCTGCACGGCGGCGGTCACACGGCTGCCCTCCACGGTGTCGGATTTCATGAATTTCATCCGGGCGGGGGTGTTGAAAAAGAGGTCGCGGACGATGATGGTCGTCCCTTCGGGACAGCCGATCTCGGTTTCTTCCAGAATTTTTCCCGCTTCCAGCTTTAATGACGTGCCGGACATGCTGCCCGCCGTTTTGGTCAGAAGATCGATGCGGCTGACGGAGGCGATGGCGGCCAATGCCTCGCCCCGGAAGCCCATGGTGCCGATGGCGGCAAGGTCCTCGGCGCAGCGGAGTTTGGAGGTGGCGTGGCGGAGAAAGGCCGTCCGGGCGTCCTCGGGGGACATGCCGCAGCCGTTGTCCGTGACCCGGAGGAAGGTCATGCCGCCGTCCCGAATCTCCACGGTGACTTTGGACGCGCCCGCGTCCACCGCGTTTTCCAGAAGCTCCTTGACCACGGACGCGGGGCGCTCCACCACCTCACCGGCGGCGATCAGATTGGCGATATGGGGGGATAACTGAATGATTTTCGGCATAGTAGATTCACCTCAGGCCGCCGATGGCGACCAGATTGATACAGGCATGGATGACAATCGGCGCGAAAATGGTGTCGCTTTTGGTATACGCCCAGGCGAGGGAAAGTCCCGCCGGGAGGTATTGCAGCACCGCCATGACCAGCTCCAGGGGAGAATATTTTCCGATGTAGCCCAGAACATGGATAGCGGCAAAGGCGAGAATAGAGACAACGTAGGCTACCCACCGGGATTTTCCGTAGAGGTTGCGGAAGATCAGCCCCCGGAAGACGCATTCCTCGGCAGGCGGAACCAGAATCACGGTACTGACGACCATAAGATAGCGTCCGCTCCGGCTCATGGCGGAGATAACGGCGTCATTGTAGTTGGTAAAGCCGGGAACCAGCAGCCTTATCAGCCGCAGGGTCAGGAAATTGCAGGCGTAGTAGGCAGCAAGCCCCAGAACGACCGCCTGACAGAAGTACGCTATGTGCTGGGTCGCCTGCCGGGCGCTGCGTCCTAAGAATTCGTGATAAATCAGAATTGTCGCCAGAAAATTGATAAGGTAGTAGGTAAAGTTCAGCTCTGCATCCGTCAGCGGTTGAGATAGCTGATCGTTGACCATTTGCAGAATTAAGGATAGCAGCAACCATTGGAAAATAAAGTAGACGCCGCCTGCGACGGATTCCTGCGCAGTGGGACAGGCGGAGAGACTGCGATTTCGTTTCATAGCTTAATCCAACATTTTCTTCAGTTTGTACAGCTCGTTCATGGCTTCAATGGGGGTCAGGGTCTCCACGGAAATGGCGCTGAGGGCGGCGACCACCTGCTGGGAGGTCAGATCCATCATGCTGACCTGATCTTCCGGCTCCTTTGCCGCCGCGGGCGCGGACACGACGCCCTCACTTTCCAGCTCGGCGAGGATTTCTCTCGCGCGGGTGATCACCGGGGCGGGGATGCCCGCCAGCTTGGCGACCTCGATGCCGTAGCTGTCGTCCGTTGCGCCGGGGACGATCTTCCGCAGGAAAATCATCTGTTCACCCCGTTTTTTCACCGCAATGTTGTAGTTTTTCACATTGGGCAGCTTGTCTTCCAGTGTGGAAAGCTCGTGATAGTGGGTGGCAAACAGGGTTTTTGCACCCAGACGCTTGGGATTGGCGGCGTATTCCAGAACGGCGCGGGCGATGGCCATGCCGTCGTAGGTAGAGGTGCCCCGGCCGATCTCGTCCAGAATCAGCAGACTGCGGGAGGTGGCGTATTTCAGAATGGTGGCGACCTCCGCCATCTCCACCATGAAGGTGGACTGTCCGGAAGCCAGATCGTCGCTGGCGCCGATGCGGGTAAACACCCGATCGACCAGCCCGATTTTCGCGCTGCGGGCGGGGACGAAGGAACCCATCTGCGCCATCAGCACGATCAGCGCCACCTGACGCATATAGGTGGATTTGCCCGCCATGTTGGGGCCGGTGATGATGGACACCTGATTGTCCTCAGCACCCAAGTGGGTGTCGTTGGGGACGAACAGGGAGTCCTTCAGCATGGCCTCCACCACGGGGTGGCGGCCGTTTTCAATGGTAATTTCCCGCCCCAGCGTGATTTCCGGGCGGCAGTAGCCCCGCTGCACCGCCACGGCGGCGAGACTGCACAGCGTGTCCGCGGCGGCCACGGCGGCAGCGGTCTGCTGCACCCGGGCGGCCTGCTTGGCAAGGTATTCCCGAAGCTGGGTGAAGATCTGGTATTCCAGCGCGGTGAGCCGGTCTTTGGCGGTGAGCACCTGATTTTCCAGCTCTTTCAGCTCCTGCGTGATGTAGCGCTCGCAGTTGGCGAGGGTCTGCTTGCGGATGTAATTCGCGGGTACCTGGTCGATAAAGGACTTGGACACCTCAATATAATAACCGAATACCCGGTTGAAGCCGACCTTCAGAGTGCGGATGCCGGTTTTTTCCCGTTCTGACGCTTCAATGGCGGCAATGGTGCCGCTGCCGCCCTCCATGATGTCCCGCAGACGGTCGGCTTCCTCGCTGGCGCCCTTGCGGATGATGCCGCCCTCCCGGATGGTCAGGGGAGGATCGTCCACCAGCGTGTTTTCAATGCGATCGGCGCAGTCCGTCAGGGGGTCGATGGCCGCTTCCAGCTTTTTAAGCAGGGGAGAATCGCATTTTTGCAGCTGCGCCTTTACGTCTGGCAGCGCCCGGAAGCCACGGGCAAGTCCCAGCAAATCCCGGCAGTTGACGGTGCCGGTGACGATGCGGGTCTGTACCCGTTCCAGATCGGTGACGTCCCGCAGCGCTTCTTCCAGCTCGCCCCGGACGATGACGTTGTCCGTCAGCTCCTCCACCGCGCCGTGGCGGCGGGTAATCTCCACCGGGTCAAGCAGGGGCTTTTCCAGCCATGAGCGGAGCATCCGCCCGCCCATGGCGGTGTGGGTCTTGTCCAGTACCCACAGAAGCGTTCCCCGCTTTTCCTTGGAACGCATGGTCTCCGTCAGTTCCAGATTCCGCCGGGCGTCCAAATCCAGCTCCATGAACCGGCCTGTGGTGTAATATTGCAGCTCCCGGATGTGGGCAAGGTCGTTTTTTTGCAGAGCCAGCAGGGTTTGCAGCAGTGCGCCGCTGGCAATGACGGCGGCGGGCATTCCCGCAATGCCCATCTGGGAAAGGGTGGCATGGAAGTGATTTTCCAGCAGTGCTTCCGCACTTTCCAGAGCGAACAGCTCCTGCTTTCCCTCGCTGACACAGCAATTCAGGCGGCGGAAAACAGCGTCGTCAATGACCTCGCAGTCCACATTGGCACCGTAGCGGAGGATTTCGCTGGGGGCAAAGCGGCCAAGCTCGGAGGCTACGTTCTGGGCGTCGGAGCACACCGTGGTGAAGAACGCACCGGTGGAAACGTCGCAGAAGGCAAGGCCGAATTTTCCGCTTTCGCCGTAGATGCAGCCGATGTAGTTGTTTTTGTTCTCGTCCAGCATACAGCTTTCGGTGACGGTGCCGGGGGTGATGATGCGGGTGATGTCCCGCTGCACCAGTCCCTTGGCGGTGGCTGGGTCTTCCATCTGTTCGCAGATGGCGACCTTGTAGCCCTTCTGCACCAACCGGGCGATGTAGGAGTCCACGCTGTGGTAGGGGACGCCGCACATGGGCGTCTGTTCCTCCTTGGGCTTGCCCCGGTCACGGGTGGTCAGGGTGAGGTCAAGTTCCCGGGCCGTCAGTTTGGCGTCTTCGTCAAACATTTCATAGAAGTCGCCCAGCCGGAACATCAGGATGCAGTCCTTGTGCTGGTCCTTGATCTGCTGATATTGCCGCCGCATGGGGGTCAGTTCATTCGTTGCCTGTGCCATATGTTGATTCCGTCCTGTTCTATGTTTGTACAAAATTCAGCAAATATCCGCCGCTTTTCCGCTCAGGCTCCATGTGGTGGCGGCGGTGATGGTGATGTCCTGATAGGTGCCGATCATGTCGTCACAGCCGGGGAAGCGCACCAAGCGTCCGCCCTCCGTGCGGGCGGTGAGAAGGTCTTTGTCCCTGCCGTCCACAAGACAGCGGAGGGTTTTGCCAATGTAGGAATTGTGGATTTCCTCGGAAATGGCGTTCTGCACCGCGCAGAGCCGGTCGAAGCGGCGGCTTTTCTCTTCCTTCGGGGTGGGATCGTCCATTTTCGCGGCGGGGGTGCCGGGGCGGGGGGAGAAGATGAAGGTGAACAGACTGTCGTAATGCACGGACTGAATCAGGCTGATGGTCTCTTCAAATTCTTCATCGGTCTCTCCGGGGAAGCCAACAATAACGTCGCTGGTCAGCACCAGATCGGGCATGACCTTTTTGGCGTAGTTCACCTTTTGCAGATAGGTCTCCCGGTCATAGTGGCGGTTCATGGCCTTCAGCACACGGGAGGAGCCGGACTGGAAGGGGAGATGCAGCTGCTTCGCAATTTTGGGATAGCGCGCCATGGTGTCGAAGAGCTTCTCGCTGGCATCACGAGGATGGCTTGTCATGAAGCGGATGAGAAAATCCCCCGGAATCTGGGCAATGGCGGCCAGCAGGTCGGCAAAATCCATGCCGCAGCTCAAATCCTTGCCATAGGAGTTGACGTTCTGCCCAAGAAGGGTGATTTCCTTCGTGCCGCCCTCAATCAGCGCCCGGCACTCGGCGAGAATGTCCTCCGGCTGACGGCTGCGCTCCCGCCCACGGACGTAGGGGACAATGCAGTAGGTGCAGAAATTGTTGCAGCCGTACATGATGGAAACCCAGGCTTTCAGCTTGGAATCCCGGACTTGCGGAATGCCCTCGGCGATGGAGCCGGGTTCGTCTTCAATAAAGAACTGCCGCTTTTTCCCGCTGAGGACGTTCCACAGGATTTGCGGAAACTGCCACAGATGGTGGGTGGAAAACACGCCGTCCACGTGGGGGTAGCTGTGCTTGACGCGGTCGGAGACCTTGGTTTCTCCCGCCATGCAGCCGCACAGGAAGATTTTCTGCTCCGGGTGGCGGCGCTTGGTGTGAGTCAGCGCGCCCAGATTGCCGAAAACCCGTTGCTCGGCGTGTTCCCGGATGGCGCAGGTGTTCATGATGACCACATCCGCGCCCTCGGCGCTGCCGACGATGGCGTAGCCGCACTGGGCGAGGAAGCCCCGCAGCTTTTCGGAATCGGCCTCGTTCTGCTGGCAGCCATAGGTCTCCACGTAGGCGGTGGGGGTGCGTCCCTTTGTCTGCCAGTAGGCGGCGATCTTATCACAGCAGGCGAACTGGGCGTCCAGTTCGGCCTGAGAAATGACGGTGGTTTTGGTGTTCATGTAGGAAATCCTCCAGATACTATCTCAATATAAAATCATATCATTTTTTCCGTCCTTTTGCAAGTGCCAGTCGCGGAGAAATGAGATTTGCCGCATTCTGTCCATGGGGATTTGTAAATATTTTGTGTTCCGCTTGCATTCCGGGCATGTGCGTGGTAAACTAAGCGGGTATGATTGCCCGTGTATACGGAAACTCTGAATGGAGAAAGAGGATATTTCATGGAAAAATGTAAGTTTTGTCAGGAAGAATTGGCAGAAGGAAGCACTGTCTGCCCCCACTGCGGGAAGGACAATGCCCCGGAAACCGAAACGGTAACGCCCGCAGAGGAAGTCTCCGAAGAAACCACCGTCGTGGAAGAAACTGCCGACGAAAAGACCGAGACGGAAGCGCCCATCGAGGAAGAAACCGCCGAAACGACGGAGCAACCCGCCGCAGAAGAAGCGACGGAGGAAACGCCCGCCGAGATTCCGGAAGCACCTAAAACCGCCACATGGAAAATCGTTGCTGCTGTTGCTGCCGTGGTCGTCCTGATCGCCGCACTGGCGGCGCTGGTCATCGGCGGTGTGAAGGGCGGAAAGAACCCCGCCGAAACTACCGAACCGACTGTCGCTGCCGAAACCGCCGCAACGGAGACGCAGGTACCTGCTACAGTCCCCGCCGACGGCAATCCCGACGACGTGACCTGCAAGGGAACCTATACCGTCACCGACGAGGAAGCCGCTGCCGCGAAGGACACCGTTGTAGCTACCATGGGCGACGAGCAGCTGACCAATGGCAAGCTGCAGGTGTACTATTGGAACGTTGTTCAAAGTATCCTCAGCTCCAACTATGGCTACAGCCTGATGTATCAGGGCCTGCTGGACTATTCCCAGCCGCTGGACACCCAGCTGTGCAGCGAGGACAGCAGCCTGACATGGCAGCAGTTCTTCCTGGGCGAAGCGCTGAACTACTGGCAGATGTACCAGTCCCTTGCACTGGAAGCAAAGAACGCCGGTATGGAAATGCCCGCAGAAGATCGGGAGTATCTGGACGGTCTGGAGGCTTCTCTGGAGGAGACTGCCGCAAACTACGGCCTTTCCGGCATTGAGGAACTGCTTCTGAAAAATGTCGGCCCCGGCGCGGGGCTGGAGGAATTCGCCGGTTTTCAGGAGCTTTATTATCAGGGAAAGCCCTACTATACCGCCGAGACGGAGAAGCTGGTACCCACTCAGGAGGACTTGGAAGCCTACTACACCGAGAATGAAAGCTACTTCACCGGTAACGGTGTCACCAAGGACGGAACCTACGTGAGCGTCCGCCACATTCTGGTCATGCCCGAGGGCGGCACCACCGGAGACGACGGCACCACCACCTATTCCGACGAGGAATGGGCGGCCTGCGAAAAGAAGGCGCAGGAGATTCTGGACGAGTGGCTGGCAGGCGACGCCACCGAGGATTCCTTCGCGGCTCTGGCGGAGGAAAAGTCCGAGGATCCCGGCTCCAGCACCAACGGCGGCCTGTATGAGAATGTCGCGAAGGGTCAGATGGTGGAACCCTTTGAAGATTGGTGCTTTGACGAAACCCGCGCCGCCGGTGACTACGGTCTGGTGAAGACCAAATATGGCTACCACATTATGTACTATGTGAGCAGCACCCCCATCTGGGAGACCTACGCAAAATCCGGCTGGGTCAACGAAAAGACGAATGCGTTCATCAAGAAACTGGCGGAGGTTTTCGCCGCCGCGCGGGGTGTGGGCCACAGTATCCCGGCGCGGC
>OGZK01004028.1_pt1 | contig 10757 bp, 7 predicted proteins | sample 1576791 | NCBI WGS metagenome assembly OGZK01 (sample SAMEA3541556, study PRJEB24748) | human gut metagenome | biome: human gut; feature: human-associated habitat; material: faeces | place: China | collected 2012
CTGTCATTTTCCTCATCTCTCACCTGAGCGATTAATTTCCGTATGTACCGCTCGCTGTAATCATACTCTTTAGCCAGTTCAGACACTGTCTTTTTCCCTTCAAATTTGCGAAGCATTTGCACGACATATTCTTTTGAATAAATCCGTTTTGGAAAATCAACCTTCAGACCACGATAACGATTGTATACTTTTCTCATATTGCTCTCGCCAATCAAATCCGAAAACTCCATATAAATTTCCGCATACTTCGTCTCTTCTTCAAATGAATCCGCACTCATCTTTTATCCTCCTTTATTTACTAATTCTAACACAATCAATTTCACAATACTTGTGTTGTTATCCGCGGTCATTATCCCCTTGAATTTCCTTTTTTTACCTAAACTAATGTTATTATAACCGAGCAAAAGAAAAATCAATTTCCGTTTTTTTATCCGGCAAATGTTCTCTTTTTGCATCAAAAAAAGAGCCCTAATCAAGCTGATTAACAGGCTCTTTTTAAATAAATTTATCCTAATCCATTTTCATCATTACCAGTTGTTCTGCCAGTTCTTCGTACAAATAGCAGTCATCTTCTTGAAAGCCAAGTAACAACAACGAATCGAGCTCATATTTTTCTGAGATAACAGCCATATTACAGGCGGTAAGAATCTGGTCGGCAAGAATGACAAATTGCTCTTTTGCTTTTTTTGCCTCATACTTTTTTCCGCAGGCACTGATTTCTTCCAAATAACGAAATACGGCAACGTACTGTATGAATGGAAGTAAATCTGCACGCTCAACTTGAACCATGCGTCTTTTGTGCTCCCGTTTGTTTTTTTCAATCTGTGACAACTGCTTTACCGCCTCCGGATTTTTCTCCATTGAATCCAAAAGTTCGTAACGCTTTCTTGTTAGCTCCATATCCTTTTCTTTCTGCTTCGCAATGTTTAACAAATCCGACAAATGCTTTTGTGTCATTCCACGTAAAAGGGTGTCACGCAAAAGGGAAATACGTGTATCCGGGAAAATTTCCGCGAGAACACGAACGTTATTATCCTCTTCAAAATAGACGAAAGAAACCATATCTAAAATTTCTTTGCGTCTCTCATCCGATAGTGATTTTTCTTTATACAAATATTGCCGAATCTGTTCTCCTTCGGATAATTTGTGGCGGTTTCTTTTCTTTTTCTTCCAAGTTTCAAAATCAGTGGAAGCAAGCATGTTTTCAAGCAGTATTTTCCATTCTTTCCGCATGTAGGAAACAACCAGTTTTTTCAATTTGAGCATATAATTCAATGCTGTTTTCCCATATCCCTTGAAAACACCGGCAATCGAATCAAGCCAGTCCATAAACTCATCTTTTGACAGTTGTTTGTTGTTCTCAAAAGCATACAGTAATTCGGCGGTATTTGTTGCCTGCACAATGACTAGGTCAGAATTGATATGCCTCTCAAATTGTTCAATCATCACGCAACACTCTTCATAGGACAAATGATTTAATAAACCGAACCAGAAAATAATTTCCCGATAATCATTAATGCGGATTCCCGGCTCAAACATTCCCTCTTTTAAAATCAAGTTTACATCCTGTGCCGAAAGAGAAAGGGCGAAAGCAATTTCAAAAATCTGCATACGGTCCGGCTTTGTTTTTCCGCCTAAACCAAACCACTTACGAATGGTCGGATAAGAAGCGATTTCTCTCTTATCTGTCTTCTCACGAAAAAGAGAACACGCTTGTTTCCTTTCCTCTTCCGTATAACAGTCTTTTGGAACGCCTAGCATGAATCCTGTAAAAAAGGTATCAAACCGGACAAAATCTGTTTTATTTAAAAAATCTTTTAATGCATTTTCAAGTGACATATCATGCTCCTTAATAAGTTATTACACCATCATATTTTTTCGGCTTTTTCGTTGGTTTTGTTGTCAGCTTTGGTGTTATGCTTTTGCATACTGTAAGTTTGATACATGTTTTTTTTCGCTTTTTTGTTCCTGCTCTTACACTTTGTGACAGCACAACATACGCCTTGCCATTTTGCTTTTCCTTCCAAACAATTTTATAAGTAAATCCCTTGGATTTTATTTTCTTTTCTGCCTCTTCGTAGTTCATTCCCACAACAGATGGAACCATAACCTTTTTCACTCCCTTGCTTAACGTGAAGGTTACATGAACTGTTTTTTCTTTCGAATATGATGTATCCACCGGAATACTTTGTGCAATTACAAACCCTTTTTGGAAATTTTCATCATAAGAACTCTTCCATGCTACAGTAACTGCCTTTTCCTTTAAGCCGGGAAGTGTTTCTAAAATTTCCTGCTTTGTTTTTCCAATTCCTGAAATCATTTTATACATCTGTGGTGTCGGCTCCGGCGATTTCGTCACAGCTTCTGTTTTTTCTTTCAGAACAGTTGCCACTTTCTCTTTTGGGGAGTTAAAAAGAAATGTTCCAAGCAACCCGACAAGTATAATAAAAACAGCCAGACCGGCAAGCACCCTGCTCTTTTTCTTCTCTGTATAAAGAGCATTTTCTAATTCCTTCATCGTGGCAAAACGCTCTTTTGCTTTTAGAGAAATACCTTTCATGACATTCCGGCGAAACTCCTTGGAAGCACGCACGCCTTTCATTTTCACCAAAGACTCTGTTTCATCCTCCAAAATCCGATCAATTGCTTCATCCGGAGATTTTCCCGTAAGCATATAATAAATGGTTGCACAAACGGCATAAACATCAGTGTATGGTCCCTGTTCTCCATGGCTCCGGTAAAGTTCCGGTGCCGAGTACCCACGCTTTATCATAACCGTCATGCTTTTATCTTCATCCAGATTAATCTGTCTGGCGGATCCAAAGTCCACAAGAATCACATGATTATCATCCGTAATCATAATATTATCGGCACTGATATCCCGGTGGATAATTCCCTGCTCATGGATTTTCGACAATGAGCTAAAAATCGGTTTGAGCATTTGTTTAACTTCATGCTCTGATACGGTTCCATTCTCCTGAATATAATCTCTTATACTGGTTCCCTCAATGTAATCCATCACAATATACGCCGTATGGTTCGCATAAAAGAAGTCACGAATAGACACAATTCCATCAATTTGATTCAGTTTTGAAAGTTTTCTCGCTTCTTCCAAATATTTTTCAAGAATCTGTTCATATTCCTTTTCCTGAAAAACATAAACTTCCGTCTCTCCCTTCGATACATCACGTCTTACGCGGCTGACCGGAAAAAATTCTTTGATTGCTACTTTACTTTCCAGCAGGCAGTCCCAGCCAATATAAGTAATACCGAAATTGCCCTCGCCGTTCACTTTAAGTATCTCATAGCGCTCCTGCAACTTTGTGTGTACAGGGAGAAATTGATTATTTATTTGGTTTTGCTGCTCCATTACCATCACCATTTACTTAATTTTTTTCTTCACAAATTTGCTGTACCTCTTTTTCTTCCCATGTCCCAGATACGTGCGGATATACAAATATACATTTTTCTCTTTAACCGCATACTGCAATCGCAGAGTTTTTTTGATTCTCTTGGATTTCAGCTTTACCGCTTTCTTTTTTCGTCCCTTTTTCCCCACATATAAATCTATATATCTTCCCTCATACTTTTGAAAAGTAAGCGTCAAAATATGTTTACTTTTCCTTGTTCTGACTTTGGGTTTTCGTAAGAGTGTCCGTTTCGTTTTCACTGTATTGGAAAACGCACTCCATTCGCTTTTTCCGTTTATCTGATATAGGGCTCTCACTTTATAAAAATAGTATTTATTCCGCTTTGTCCTGCTATCCGGATAATGCGTCACCTGCCCTTGCAAAACGGCTATTTTTTTATAATTTCCGTTCTTTTTGCTGCTGCGATACACCTCAAACTGAGATGCCTGTGGCACCACTTTCCACGCAATAGCAGCTTCTCCTCCCTTTAACCGCCACGCACGAATTTGCTTTGGAATTGGTGCATTTGTTGGCTTTTCTGCACCCCGCACAGGTGTTGACGTCGGTATCGGTGATGCCGTTGGCGTGAAAGTTGGTTTCGGTATCAACGTAGGAGTTGGTGCCGGAGTTGGTGTTGGGGTCGAAGTTGGCGTTGCCGTTGGGGTCGGGGTCGGCATTTGGGTCGGCGTTGCCGTCGGGGTTGGGGTTGGCGTTGCCGTCGGGGTCGGCGTTGCCGTTGCCGTTGGTTCTGGTGTTGGTGTTTCCGTTGGGGTCGGTGTCGGAGTCGGCGTTGCTGTTGGGGTTGGGGTTGGGGTCGGGGTCGGCGTCGGAGTTGGCGTTACCGTCGGTTCTGGAGTTGGCGTTGCCGTCGGTTCTGGTGTTGGTGTTTCCGTTGGGGTCGGTGTCGAAGTCGGCGTTGCTGTTGGGGTTTGGGTCGGAGTCGGCGTTGCTGTTGGTTTTACTGTCGGGGTCGGTGTTGCCGTTGGCGTCGGGGTCGGCGTTGCCGTTGGTTTTACCGTTGGTGTTGCTGTCGCCGTTGGTTTAGGAGTTGGTGTCTCTGCTGGAATCTCGGTCGGTTCCGGCGTAATAATTGGCTCGCACATTTCATCGTACACTCGTACTTTACCTGCCCATTTCCAGAGACCAGATGAAAGATTTATATGAATCACAGGACGTATAACCGGCTTCTCATCATTTACATAATAATTAAAACCTTCCTCTGTAGCACCAAAACTGGTAATAATTGGCGTCATTTTACTCGGTCCGCCTTTCCGAAGCCACCAGCATCCGTTACCTAAATACGCATCTGTTGTTGAGGACCAGCCCCCACGATTTTTTGCAAACTGTGTATTTCTGGATTCTCTTTTTTTTATGCCCTGACTAACTTCACAGTCAAATCCATAGGCTGGATTTTGAATTTCATCAAGTGATAAAAGATATACATAGTCCTCCGTTGTACATGCTTTCTCATAACTATATTGAGGCGGTGTATAAACACTTGTTAGACGAATTGCATTCTGCTCCTCTGTAGAAAAGGCAGCATAGAAAAATGCATAATTTAACCATTCCCGTAAATAGCAGGTTTCCCACGAAACATAGGATTCACTTGTATGATAAGCTTGGCTATCCAGATTTTTATCTGCCAACAAAAAAGCATCATCACCATCTACCGATAATACCCGCCATTTAATCGGCTGTTTGTCATCCTTTCGATCCGCAGTGCCATCCCGATTCGTATCGCTCTGCCAGTAATTACCAAAGTATACACAATCCCATGTGGTGTACCCGTCAGCCACAATAGGATTATTCACCGTGGTCGGTATTTCCGCCGGTTCTGCCGCCTCCACATCGACAAACTCATAACCATTCTCCAATGCATAAGTTTCCGCATAACTATCCTTATACCCAAATATCTTTATGATTTGTCCATCGCGAAAAGCAACCCGTGAAATAGTTGTCACCGATTTTGGTATATAAATTTCCTTCATTCCGTATGTACAAAAAGAGCCCTGTTCAATGGTCTTTATTCGATTAGACAAATTAATCCGAGTAATGTTGTTACAATCATAAAATGCATCCTTTGCTATACTGGTAACTGAATTTGGGATTGTAACGGTTCCCTCAAAGTCTGTGCGAAAAAAAGCAGCCTCACCAATACTTTTCAAATTGGGAGGAAGCATTAATGTTCCACTAAAACCAGAGCCTCGAAACGCCTCATACCCAATCTTTCTTAGATTATTTGGCAGCGTAAGGACTCCATCAAAACCTGATCCCCAAAAAACCTGTGATTCTATTTCTGTTATACCATCCGGAATTACTAAATCTCCACTTAACGAACTGCAAAATTCAAACGCTCTTTCACCCAAACTCGTTAAATTTTTCGGCAACACAAGTGGCCCTTCGAGATTTCTGCAATAAGCAAAACAACACTCTCCTATTTTTGTAATTGTATCAGGAAAAATCACCTTTGTAATATTATTATTTGAATCAAATGCAGAGTCTACCAGTTGCGTTACCGGATATCCATCTATTTGGTCCGGTATCGTAACCTCACTCCCAGAGCCTAAATACTTATATATCGTTACCGAGCCGTTATTTACTTCATAACTCCATTCCTCATTACTTATAATCGATGCCTCCGACACCCTCCCCGGCACATAAGGAAACATAAATGAAATAATCAAACAGAATATCCATATCCGCTGTCTTTTTTTGCTTTTCACTCTCATCTTATGTCTCCTTTCCATTTTCACTTTACGCCTTCGTCGTTTTCTTCTTTCTCGTGGTTCGCTTTTTCTTGTTTTCCCCTGCATGATGAGGCTGCACCGAACGATAAAAAGAATTCAGTTTTGCACGATAATCGCCGCCTTTTGCACGCTGTACCACCTGCTGCACAAAGGCTTCGAGTTTTTTCATGTAGTCACCCTCGCTGATTGAGCCGTCCGCCACGCCGGTTAAGCCCTTCTCCCAGCTTGCCGTCAAATTCGGCGAAATCATTTCCGGCATGGAACAAAATACAATGCCATAGACAAGTTCGCCCTTTAGCGTCGGTGTAATAATCTGATTCTTTTTGTTCAGATTCAGATATTCAATGGAAAACAACTTCTTCAAAATTTCCGCTCTCGTTGCACTTGTGCCAATGCCGCTTCCTTTAATCTGCTCTCGCAGTTCTTCATTCTCGATGAGCTGCCCGGCATTTTCCATTGCTAAAATCATAGAACCCGAATTATACCGTTTTGGCGGAGAAGTCTCCCCCTCTTTTACCGAACATTCGGTGAGAGAAACAGAGGTGCCTTTTTTTAAGAGATTAAGTACCTCTTTTAAGTCAAAACTCTCCTCTTTTTCCTCTTCTTTTTCTTCTGCCGATAGAATCTCTTCCGGATTCTTCTTTTTCGTAAAAGAATACTGGGTAACAGGCAAAAATCCTTCTTCCAAAAGAACTTTTGTTGATGTAAAAAAACGTTCCTCTCCGGCCTTTACCGTTACATTTAGCTTCTGATATACCGCAGGTGGGTAAAAGATACTAAGAAAACGGCGGACAATTACTTCATACATCTTTGTCTGTAACTCTCCCAGACGTGAAAGTGCACTTAATCCTTGACCGGTCGGAATAATTGCATAGTGGTCGGTAATCTGTTTGTCGTTTACATACCGTGTTTTCTCAAGTCCCTTATACGTCTGGTTTTGCGAAATATAAGGCAGGAAAGATGCCGTCATAGGATACCCCTGCAGTCCATTTAAGTTTTTCCCGATTTCTTTTGCCACCGCACTGGAAAGAACACGGGCATCGGTACGCGGATACGTTACTAACTTTTTCTCATAAAGTTCCTGAACAACCGAAAGTGTTTCATCAGGACTAATTTTAAAAAGTTTTGAGGCGGTGTTCTGAAGTTCCGCCAGATTAAATAAAAGAGGCGGATTCTTCTTTTCCTTCTTCTTTGCGACCTGCTCAATTTCCGATAAAACCGGCTCCGGCTGCATCAGAGAATCAATCAGAGCCAGCGCATTTTCCTTTTCTTTAAAACCATTTTCTTTGTAAAGAGCCGGTGACTGATAGTATTTCGAGCCTTCTACCGCCTTCCATTCTCCCTGAAATTTTTTGCCCTGTAACTCAAAATTGCCAATCACACGGTAAAACGGCGTTTTGACAAAATCACGAATCTGCATTTCACGCTTTACCACCATGCCAAGTACACAAGTCATCACACGTCCAACAGACACGGACGTCCACTTCTGCCCCTTTAACGTATCATTGAGCCAAAATCCGTATTTCAAAGACAAAACACGTGAAAAATTAATTCCCATCAAATAATCTTCTTTGGCACGCAAATAAGCCGAACTGCTAATATTATCATATTCAGCCATCGGCTTTGCCTCGCGGATTCCGCGTAATATTTCTTCTTCCGTCTGGGAATCAATCCACACACGAAGTTTCTTTTTGTTAGCAGAAACCTGCGCCATCTGGTCTACCAGACGGTAAATGTATTCACCCTCCCGCCCGGAGTCGGTACAGATGTAAATGGTATCCACATCCTCACGGTTCAAAAGATAACTGACCGTATCAAACTGCTTTTTCACACCGGGAATTACTTCATATAAAAACTTCTCCGGTAAAAAAGGAAGGGTGTCTAACGACCATTTTTTCAAAGCGGCGTCATAAACTTCCGGATAACTCATCGTCACCAAATGACCAACACACCAAGTCACAATCGTATCTTCCGACTCAAGATATCCGTCTCCCCGTCTTCCATTTATCTTTAATATGCGGGCAAACTCCTGCGCCACACTTGGTTTCTCTGCTATAAAAACTCGTTTTGCCATGCTCTCACTCTCTAGTATCCTAATTCTTCTCCAACCAAAATAACTTTGATTCGATTTTTCACTCCACTGCGCCTTGTCACTACAAACTGACTGCAGATACAGTCCTCACCGTAGCAGTTTCCACACATACCATTTACTGCACAAGGTGTTTTTTTGTTCAGTCGGACTGCATTTGGCGGGCAGGCAGTAAGACGAACCCGTTTCAGACCGGACTCCACGTCCGTTACCACTTTGTTCATACCTGCAATAACAATCACATTTTCCGGTCCGTAACAGAGAAAACTCACACGGTTTGCCCTGCCATCAATATTAATCAGCTCACCGTCTGTGGTAATCGCATTTGTACTCATAAGAAAATAATCGGAATTAATCATTCTTGCCTTAATTTCTTTTTCCTCTTCCGGCGTAGAAAATGCGGTGCGGTCGATTACATCGCAGGGACTTTCTTTCAGCCAGTCCATAATCCCGGTTTCCTGTAAGGTAACAGAGCCTCCATAACAAACCGATTTCCCCTGTGTAAGAAACTTTTCTTTCACAAGTGCTAATGCTTCTTCTTTTGTTTCTACATAAAATCCTTCCATCCGGCGTAACTTTAATTTCTCAATCATTTTCTCCGCCAGTATACGGTTTGCCATCTTTTTTGCTTCCTGCATCGAATCACTCCTCGTAAATCATAAGTCTGGGCAGATACGCCCAGACTTACTGTTTTGTTCTATAAAAATATTGCACACGATTCTAGTACAATGGGTACTTATCCGTCAATTCCTTAACAATTGCCTTTGCTTTTTCTGTATTTGCTTCATGGTCATCAATCAGCATTGCAATTGCCTCAGCAATCTGATCCATATCATCCGGATTCATGCCACGGCTTGAAACCGCTGCTGTTCCTAAACGAATACCACTTGTCACAAATGGAGACTGTGGATCATTTGGAATTGTATTCTTATTTGCTGTGATATTAGCATCATCCAGCCATTTTTCTACTTCTTTACCGGTCAGACCTTTGGCAGCCAAATCAACCAACATCAAGTGGTTGTCCGTACCACCGGAAACAATATCAATGCCGCGTTTCTGCAATCCCTTGCAGAGAGCCTGTGCATTATCAATAATACGTTTTCCGTACTCTTTAAAGCTTGGGTCTAATGCTTCTTTGAAGCAAAGTGCTTTAGCAGCAATCACATGCATCAAAGGACCACCCTGAATACCAGGGAAAATTGCTTTATTTAACTTATGCTCCGTAGCAAATTCTTCAGAAGAAAGAATCATACCGCCACGAGGTCCACGCAGTGTTTTGTGTGTTGTCGTTGTTGTTACATGAGCATATGGAATCGGGCTTTCATGATAACCGGAAGCAACCAGTCCTGCGATATGAGCCATATCTACCATCAGATAAGCACCAACTTCATCTGCAATTTCACGGAATCTCTTGAAATCAATCTTACGACAGTAAGCACTTGCACCGGCAATAATCATTTTCGGTTTGCACTCTTTAGCAATGCGCTCTACTTCGTCATAATCAATAAATCCTGCGTCATTCACACCGTACGGTACGATGTGATAATAGGTTCCGGAAATATTTGCTGGGCTTCCATGAGAAAGATGTCCGCCGTGATCAAGGTTCATTCCCATAACTGTCTCGCCCGGTTTAACCAAAGCAAAGAATACAGCCATGTTTGCCTGGGCACCGGAATGCGGCTGAACATTTGCATAAGTACAGCCAAACAGTTTCTTTGCGCGGTCTCTTGCCAAATCTTCCACGATGTCCACATACTGGCATCCGCCATAATAACGTTTGCCCGGATAACCTTCTGCATATTTGTTTGTCAGTGTGCTTCCCATAGCAGCCATTACGGCTTTGCTGACAAAGTTTTCTGAAGCAATTAACTCAATGTGGTCATTCTGACGACCGGTTTCCTGTTCCATTGCTTTTGCCAATTCAGGATCGGCATTTTTTACCTCATCAAATGAATACATAAATTCTCTCCTTTTTTATTTATTGTAAAGCGTTTTACGCCTCATCAATTGCTTTTCCGATATCATGTCTCATATACTTATTTGAAAAATCAATCCAGTTTGTTGCTTCATAAGCATTCTTTCTTGCCTCTTTCAAATCTTTTCCCTTTGCCGTCACACCAAGCACGCGGCCTCCATTTGTCACGATGCCCTCATCCGTAAGTTTCGTGCCGGCATGGAATACATAATAACCATCTTTACCATCAAATTTTTCAAAACCTGTGATTACTTTGCCTTTTTCGTAATGCTCCGGGTAACCATCGGAAGCAAGTACAACACAAACCGCTGCATTGTCCTCAAATTGAAGGTCAATCTCATCGAGTTTACCATCGATGCAGGCATTCATCACATCAATAATATCATTTTTCATACGCGGAAGAACGACCTGAGCCTCCGGGTCACCAAATCTGGCATTGTACTCTAATACTTTTGGTCCATCTTCTGTAAGCATCAAGCCGACAAACAAAATTCCGACAAAATCTCTGCCTTCTTTTTTCATCGCATCCATCGTAG
>OGZK01004032.1_pt1 | contig 10753 bp, 9 predicted proteins | sample 1576791 | NCBI WGS metagenome assembly OGZK01 (sample SAMEA3541556, study PRJEB24748) | human gut metagenome | biome: human gut; feature: human-associated habitat; material: faeces | place: China | collected 2012
TCCGGACGGGACTCGAACCCGCGACCCCATGCGTGACAGGCATGTATTCTAACCAACTGAACTACCGAACCAGAATTTCATTTTGTTAATCTGCATCTCTCTCGATTGCGGGTGCAAAGGTAGTTGTTTTTTGTAAATCTGCAAATGTTTTGATGAAACTTTTTTTCAATAAAAAGCAAGAAAAAAGCTTAGTGTCTCATTTTGAGTACTTTTATAATGAAAAAAAATATTAGTTTTTTCTTCAGTCAGGATGGTGACACTATCCGGTCGTCATAGTGACACTATCACGATGGGATAGTGTCATTATCCGGAGGCGATAGTGTCACTATCCTGAAGTTTGTCATCTTCTTCTTTGGAAATAGTCTTGGATATCTTTCTATCTGTAAGAAATCACCGTTTTTATATCAACTTTCTGCTTGAATAATTCGTAATTTTGCAATAAATCGTTATTTTTGCGGACTAAAATTAGAAAGGTAGAAAATAATCTGCCTAGAATCGTTAATTAGTAGAAAGAATGATGACAACAGCCAAACTGTTATTGCACTGTCCCGACAAACCGGGAATCCTAGCGGAAGTGACAGACTTTATTACGGTAAACAAAGGAAATATTATCTATCTGGATCAGTATGTAGACCATGTGGAGAACATCTTCTTCATGCGTATAGAATGGGAATTGAAAGATTTTCTGGTTCCGCAGGAAAAGATTGAAGATTATTTCAGAACGCTATATGGGCAGAAGTATGAAATGGATTTCCGTCTTTATTTCTCGGATGTGAAACCGCGTATGGCTATATTCGTTTCTAAAATGTCTCATTGCCTGTTCGATATGTTGGCTCGCTACACGGCAGGAGAGTGGAACGTGGAGATACCTCTTATTATAAGCAACCATCCGGACTTGCAGCACGTGGCAGAGCGTTTCGGTATTCCTTTCTATTTGTTCCCCATCACCAAGGAGACCAAAGAAGAACAGGAACGCAAAGAAATGGAATTGCTTGCCAAACATAAAATTACATTCATCGTGTTGGCACGTTATATGCAAGTGATTTCCGAACAGATGATCAATGCGTATCCAAATAAGATTATCAATATCCATCATTCCTTCCTACCGGCATTTGTGGGGGCGAAACCTTATCATGCCGCATTCCAGCGTGGAGTGAAAATTATCGGTGCGACCAGCCATTATGTAACGACTGAGCTGGATGCAGGTCCGATCATCGAGCAGGATGTAGTACGCATTACACATAAGGACTCTATAGAAGATCTTGTAAATAAAGGAAAGGACCTGGAAAAAATTGTTCTTTCGCGTGCGGTACAAAAGCATATCGAACGTAAGATTTTGGCTTATAAAAATAAAACAGTAATATTTAGCTGATGAAAGTAGCAGTTGTAAAATACAATGCCGGGAATATCCGTTCTGTGGACTATGCTCTGAAGCGGTTGGGAGTAGAAGCAGTGATTACTGCCGATAAAGAAATACTTCGATCTGCCGATAAAGTGATTTTCCCCGGAGTAGGAGAGGCGGGAACTACCATGAATCACCTGAAAGCAACAGGGCTCGACGAGCTGATCAAGAATCTGCGTCAGCCTGTGTTCGGAATTTGCCTCGGTATGCAGCTGATGTGTCGGCATTCCGAAGAAGGTGAGGTGGACTGCCTGAATATCTTTGATGTAGACGTGAAACGTTTTGTTCCGCAGAAGCATGAAGATAAAGTGCCGCATATGGGCTGGAATACGATTGGTAAGACAAACAGCAAACTGTTCGAAGGATTCACCGAAGAAGAGTTTGTCTACTTTGTACACAGTTTCTATGTGCCGGTTTGTGACTTCACTGCTGCTGAAACCGATTATATCCATCCGTTTAGCGCGGCATTGCATAAAGATAACTTTTATGCCACCCAGTTCCATCCGGAGAAAAGCGGGAAGACAGGTGAAAGGATTCTGAGGAACTTTCTGGATCTCTAATAAACGTTGCAACAGTTTATAATAAACTCCGCTATAGTTTATAATAAACTCGGTCATCGTTTATAATAAACTATTTCCGGCTTTTCGGAGAAGAAGAAAAGGACAGGTATAAGAAGATGGAGTGAACAGCTAAAATAGTAAATCGTAAATGATCAAATTGTATATAAACAGATGATAGAAATTATTCCAGCCATTGATATTATTGACGGGAAATGTGTACGCCTTTCTCAGGGAGATTACGATAGTAAGAAGGTCTATAACGAAAATCCGGTGGAAGTAGCCAAGGAGTTTGAAGCGAACGGTGTTCGCAGGCTTCATGTGGTAGATCTGGACGGAGCCGCTTCTCACCACGTAGTCAACCATCGGGTATTGGAGCAGATTGCTACGCGTACCTCTTTAATAGTAGATTTTGGCGGTGGAGTAAAGAGTGACGAAGATTTGAAAATAGCTTTTGAAAGCGGTGCTCAGATGGTGACAGGCGGAAGCGTTGCCGTGAAAGATCCGGAGCTGTTCTGCCATTGGCTGGAAGTATATGGCAGTGAGAAAATAATCCTCGGAGCAGACGTCAAGGAACATAAGATTGCTGTAAACGGCTGGAAAGACGAAAGCGCCTGTGAGCTTTTCCCATTTCTCGAAGACTATATAAATAAAGGTATTCAGAAAGTTATTTGTACTGATATTAGTTGTGATGGAATGCTGAAAGGTCCTTCTATCGATTTGTATAAAGAAATGCTGGAGAAGTTTCCGAATCTCTACCTGATGGCTAGTGGCGGAGTGAGCAATGTGGATGACATAATCGCCTTGAATGAAGCCGGAGTTCCCGGAGTCATCTTCGGTAAAGCATTGTACGAAGGGCATATAACATTGAAAGATTTGCGTATATTTTTATAATCAGGAGTGCTAAAATGAAAGGAAGCACCCTGTTATAATGAAAAATAAGGAAGTAGGTTCTCGGATTAGTAGGATCTAATTTGTCAAATAGTAAATAAGATAGAATTGTGTTAGCAAAAAGAATCATACCCTGTCTGGATATAAAAGACGGACAGACCGTAAAAGGAACGAACTTTGTCAATTTGCGCCAGGCCGGTGATCCGGTAGAACTGGGGCGGGCTTACAGCGAACAAGGAGCAGATGAACTTGTTTTTCTGGATATTACTGCAAGTCATGAAGGACGTAAGACTTTCACGGAACTGGTAAAGCGGATTGCTGCCAATATCAATATCCCGTTTACCGTGGGCGGTGGCATCAATGAATTGAGCGATGTAGATCGCCTGCTGAATGCCGGAGCGGATAAGATCTCGATCAATTCTTCCGCCATTCGCAACCCTCAGCTGATTGATGACATTGCCAAGAACTTCGGTTCTCAGGTTTGTGTTCTGGCAGTAGATGCCAAGCAAACAGAAAACGGCTGGAAGTGTTATCTGAACGGCGGGCGTATCGAAACCGATAAAGAATTGCTGGCATGGACCAAAGAGGCTCAGGAGCGTGGAGCAGGCGAAATCCTGTTTACGAGCATGAACCATGATGGGGTGAAGACCGGTTATGCGAACGAGGCGCTTGCTTCCTTGGCCGATCAACTCTCTATTCCCGTGATCGCTTCGGGTGGGGCAGGGCTGAAAGAACACTTCCGTGATGCTTTTTTAGTAGGAAAAGCAGATGCGGCGTTGGCTGCCAGCGTTTTTCATTTCGGAGAAATTAAAATTCCCGAATTAAAATCGTATCTTTGCGGCGAAGGAATAACCATCAGAGGGTGAGGCGGCATGGGCTCACACAAACGGTATAGTAAATTGAAATAGTAATTAGAACTTAATATAAGATGGAATTGGATTTCGATAAGATGAACGGACTCGTTCCGGCTATCATACAGGACAACGAGACACGCAAAGTCTTGATGCTGGGCTTTATGAATAAGGAAGCCTATGATAAAACGGTGGAAACCGGAAAAGTAACTTTCTTCAGCCGTACCAAAAATCGTCTTTGGACGAAAGGAGAAGAAAGCGGCAACTTCCTTCATGTGGTATCTATCAAAGCGGATTGTGACAACGATACCCTGTTGATCCAGGCAGATCCGGCAGGTCCTGTTTGTCATACAGGCACAGATACTTGCTGGGGTGAGAAAAACGAAGAACCGGTTATGTTCCTGAAAGCATTGCAGGATTTCATTGACAAACGTCACGAAGAAATGCCCCAAGGTTCTTACACCACCAGCCTGTTCGAATCCGGAATCAACAAGATCGCTCAGAAAGTAGGTGAGGAAGCTGTCGAAACAGTGATCGAAGCTACGAATGGAACAAACGAACGTCTGATCTATGAAGGAGCCGACCTGATTTATCACATGATTGTATTATTAACTTCAAAAGGCTATCGGATCGAAGACCTTGCACGCGAATTGCAGGAAAGACATAGCAGTACATGGAAGAAGCATTAATTCAATATAAAAACGTAGAAATCCATCAACAGGAACTCTGTGTACTGAGCGATGTCAATCTGGAATTGCACAAAGGAGAGTTCGTCTATCTGATCGGGAAGGTAGGTTCGGGGAAAACGAGCCTGCTCAAAACCTTTTACGGCGAACTGGACGTAATCGACGGCGAAGCGGAAGTGCTGGGCTATAATATGCGTTCAATCAAACGCAAGCATATCCCTCAGTTGAGAAGAAAGCTGGGAATTGTGTTTCAGGACTTTCAGCTGCTGACGGACCGTACCGTTTACAACAATCTGGAATTTGTGCTTCGTGCCACTGGCTGGAAGAACAAACGGGAAATTCAGGAAAGAATAGAGGAAGTGCTCGACCTCGTGGGAATGTCCAACAAGGGCTATAAACTCCCCAACGAACTTTCCGGCGGCGAACAGCAACGCATCGTTATCGCACGTGCCGTGCTCAATTCTCCGGCTATTATCCTGGCAGACGAGCCGACCGGAAATCTGGATGTGGAAACAGGCAAGTCCATCGTTGAATTGTTGCACAACATCTGCGAATCCGGTTCGTCGGTAGTGATGACAACGCACAATCTGCAATTGCTGAAAGAATATCCCGGCCGCTCCATAAAATCTTTCAATCGGATTTTTTGTTCTATCGGGGAAAAATGCTATATTTTTGCAAACAGAAAAAGCGAAGGTCGGTTGCACCTCAGCATCATCAAGCAAACTGGCTTCTACATTCTGTCTGCACAATCTTCGCATTGGTAAAACAAAAAACTAAACCTATTAAAAGAGAAAAATTATGGAACCGATCATCAACTCACAACTCCCTGAATTCAAGGTTCAGGCTTTCCAAAACGGAAGTTTCAAAACAGTATCCCACGAAGACGTAAAAGGTAAATGGGCCATTTTCTTCTTCTATCCGGCAGACTTTACCTTCGTATGCCCTACCGAGCTGGTAGACATCGCAGAGAAATATGACCAATTCCAAGCAATGGGCGTAGAAGTATATTCTGTAAGCACAGACTCGCACTTTGTGCACAAGGCATGGCACGATGCTTCCGAAAGCATCCGCAAGATTAAGTACCCCATGCTTGCCGACCCCACAGGCGTACTGAGCCGCGCATTCGGCGTGATGATTGAAGAGGAAGGCATGGCATATCGCGGCACATTCCTCGTAAATCCCGAGGGTAAAATCAAGATTGCCGAGATACAGGACAACAACATCGGACGCAATGCCGACGAGCTGCTGCGCAAGGTAGAAGCTGCACAGTTTGTTGCCACACACGATGGAGAAGTCTGCCCTGCCAAGTGGAAGAAAGGAGCGGAAACTTTGAAGCCGAGCATCGACCTTGTAGGAAAGATTTGATAAGTAATAGGAGGAGCGGGCGCTTTCACCATAGAAAGACGTCCGCTTTCCTTTAAGACGTCCGCAGTACTTGTACAGAAGTACTGTAGTACTTTCAAAGGAGTACCGCAGTACTTTCGAAGGAGTATTGGAGTACTTCCTCACAAGTTCTGCAACTACTCTATATCAAACATATTAAAAGACTATTTTCTCACCCCAAACACCCTATTAATCATGTTAGAAACAACTATATTAGACCAGGTGCGGAGCGTATTCCAGCATTTGGAAGCCCGCTACGTCTTTCACATCACCTATCATCCGGGTCACGAGCAGGCACAAGAGCTTATCGGATTCTTGAAGGATGTGGCAAGCTGTTCCGACAAGCTCTCCTGCCGGATGAGTGAGATAGAGAACCCCGTGTTGGAGTTCACATTGCTGAAAGACGATGTGGAAACCGGCATCAAGTTCCGCGGCATCCCCGGCGGACACGAGTTCACTTCCCTCCTACTTGCCGTGCTGAATGCCGATGGAAAGGGGAAAAATCTGCCGGACGAAGCAATTCGTCGCCGCATCCGGGCGTTGCAAGGCGACATCAGCCTGCAAACGTATGTATCGCTTACTTGCACCAACTGTCCGGATGTGGTGCAGGCACTGAACATCATCGCATTGCTGAATCCGCACGTCACCCACGAGATGGTGGACGGGGCGCTTAATCAAGAGGAAGTGGATGCGCTGAAGATACAAGCCGTGCCGTCAGTCTACGCTAATGGCAAGCTGCTTCACGTAGGTCGCGGTTCTTTAGGAGAGCTTTTGCAGAAGCTGGAAGAAGCCTTCGACAGTGCTCCGCAAGAGGACGAAGCGCCGATAGAGAGAGATTTCGACGTGCTGGTATTGGGCGGCGGACCAGCCGGAGCTTCCGCAGCCATCTACTCTGCACGCAAGGGCCTACGGGTGGCGATTGTTGCCGAGCGCATAGGCGGACAGGTAAAAGAGACGGTAGGCATAGAAAACCTTATCTCCGTGCCGCAGACTACTGGTGCAGAACTTGCCAACGCACTCCGCACACATATAGAGCACTATCCGATAGAGATTTTCGAGGAGCGTAAGATAGAGAAAGTAGAGTTGCAGGGAACGGAGAAAAGTGTCTCCACCGTAGGCGGCGAGATGTTCCATGCACCAGCGGTAATCATTGCCACAGGGGCAAGCTGGCGCAAACTGAATGTGGAGGGCGAAGCGGAATACATAGGACGCGGCGTGGCATTCTGTCCGCATTGCGACGGTCCGTTCTATCAAGGCAAGCATGTGGCGGTTATCGGTGGAGGTAACTCGGGGATTGAAGCTGCCATCGACCTGGCAGGCATCTGCCGGAAGGTAACGGTATTCGAATTTGCCGATACACTGAAAGCCGACCAAGTGCTGCAAGAGAAAGCCCAGAGCCTGCCGAATGTGGAAATCTTTACCTCGTCACAGACCATTAAAGTTGATGGAAACGGGGAAAAAGTAACTTCTATCCGCATCAAGGACCGCCTTACCGGCGAGGAACGCGACTTCCCGTTAGACGGCATCTTCGTGCAAATCGGTCTGGCAGCCAACAGCGCTCCTTTCCGCGACAAGCTGGAAACGACTCCGACCGGGGAGATTAAGATTGACGCTTTCTGCCGTACCACACTTCCGGGGGTATATGCGGCAGGGGATGTATCGAATGTTCCCTACAAGCAGATAGTCATTGCCATGGGCGAAGGGGCAAAGGCAGCACTCTCGGCATTCGATGACCGTATCCGTGGAGTGATTTAGAAAATATCACCCATAAAAGTATAGGCAGGGGGCACACGTTAAGGATTGGCAAGCTTCAGTTCCTGAATCAGATTTCCTGCCTTCCCATACTTCTCAATCATAAACAGTATGTAGCGTACATCCACCCCGATGGTACGCTGCATCTTCGGCTCATAAAGGATGTCGCTGCTCATGGCTTCCCAGTTCCCATCGAAGGCAAGCCCCAGAAGTTCTCCTTTGGCATTGAACATGGCACTGCCGGAATTGCCTCCCGTAATGTCATTATTGGAGATAAAGCAGACATTCATTTCTCCCTTCTCATCGGCATATCTACCGAAATCACCGGAGGAAAGAAGGGATAGCAACTCAGGCTGCACTTCAAAATCCACATCGCCTGCATGGGCTCTGACTTTCTCCAGAATACCTTTCGCGGTGGTATAATAATCATATTCCGCTCCGTCGAAGGGGGCATAACCGCAGACAGTGCCAAAACTCAAACGCATGGTGGAGTTGGCGTCGGGATAGAAGTTACGGGATGCGTACATACGTCGCACGGCAGAGTTGAACAAACGTTCATTCCGCTCGATCTCACCGGAAGCCTGCTGTACCTGCATATTCATCTCGAATAGCTTCGTGATGAGGTCGATGCCCAAGTTGATGGCAGGGTCATTATATATCTGATAGGTGGTGTCCTGCTCCAGAAAACGCTTCAATCCACGGGGGGTGGTCAGCTCCGAGCGGGCATAAAGACTATCCACATAGGTACGCTCGTTACCTCCGTATTCTGTCGCAATCGTCTGGTAGAGCTCGGGCAGATAGGTGGAATCCACTTGGGAGCGGTATTCTTTCAACAGTGCTGTAAACACTTCCTTGTCAATGCCCAAGTCCAGATTGGCATATTTCTCAACGATAGCTTTCAGATTGGCAACCACCGTTTTCTCTTCCCCCTCAAAGTCGAAGTTGAGGATGGACAAAGCAAGCTGCACCAGTTCCGGACCGTTCAGGAAAGATTCGGCAAAGTAAGCTCTGGCACGATAAGCATCACGGCGGCTCTTGTAGTTCAACTCCAGGTCGGAAAAAAGATGCAGCAGATGTTCCCGCTCCTCCGGTGTCTGCTGTATCCAGCGACGGAGTTCGGTCTCCATGGCACGCTTCTTGTCCAGCACATGCAGTTTCTTGATGGTGCGGTTCACTCCTATGCTGTTCTTCCAATAATTGGAACTTTCGTCGTATTTGGAAGCGTACTTGATGCGGATGCTGTCACGGCTATCCATTTCACGCTTCCAGATGGCCTGCTTCACACCACGGACATCTATCTGAGCCTGGTTGGTGGTGGTCATCATCTCTTCGATGCCAAAAGAGGAAAGATAGCGTTCCGTACTGCCCGGATAGCCCATCGTCATACAGAAGGAACCCTCACGATAGCCGTCCAGGGATATCGGAGCCACGTATTCGGGATGGTAGGGAACATTGTCGGGAGAATAGTCGGCAGGACGGTTGTCTTTGCCGGCATAGATACGGAATACGGCGAAGTCGCCCGTATGGCGTGGCCATACCCAGTTGTCAGTGTCCCAGCCGAACTTGCCCACTGAAGAAGGGGGTGCAAATACCAGACGCACATCATTGTAGTCGCGATAAACGGAAAGCCAGAATTCATTGCCTCCATAGTAAGCATCCACAATGCCTATCAGCGTGGAGTCTTTACGAGAAACCTCTTCGCCAATGACCAGCATCACCGAATCTACTACACTTGTACGCTCAGATTCGTTCATATCCGGTTTTACTGCTCCAAGTACCCGACGGGTCACGTCTTGCTGGTGCAAGAGGAAGCGGACGTAAAGTTCCGGATTAGGCAGTTCTTCACTAAGATTACGTGCCACAAAGCCGTCTTTCAGATAGTCGTGCTCCACAGACGAGTGTTGCTGTATGCTGCTGAAGCCGCAGTGATGATTGGTAAACACCAGCCCGTCCCCGGACACCACCACTCCGGAACAAAAGCCTCCGAAGCTGACTACCGCATCCTTCAGCGACGGGCGTTTCGTATTGTATAGCTTGTTGACAGACATCTGCAAGCCCAACTCTTTCATGGTCTGGCGTGTCTGCTTGTTCAGATTTCCCAGCATCCACATCCCTTCATCCGCTTGTCCCGGCAGAGAAAAAAGGAAGCAGACAGCTATCAGTATAAATCTTATTTTCATTCCGTCAATTCTTGTATTATTCAGTAATCAGCCTCAATTGCTTGGCACCCGTACGCGCCTTGAGCCACTCCGCAATCTTTTCCTTCTCGTGCGCACCCGGATGCTTGCCGAATTTCAAGACGGCAAGGGTCACAGTATCCACCCGTACAGAATCTACCGCCAGTTCAATCGCATGAGATATTGATACGGTCTTTACCGACGGGTAGAGCACTTTCAGTTCTGGGATAATCTTCTTGCCCAATTCATCGATGCTGCAGCTCCACGATCTTTTCTTCAATGGTGTCCTGTGCAATGAGCTTATACACCTGCACAGGGTTCTTCTGACCGATGCGGTAGGCGCGGTCGGTGGCCTGATTCTGGGCCGCCACGTTCCACCACGGGTCGTAGTGGATGACGATGTCGGCCGCGGTCAGGTTCAGGCCGGTGCCGCCGGCCCGCAGCGAGATCAGGAATACGCTGGCTTCCCCGGCATTGAAGCGGCGCACCAGCTCGGCACGCACCGGCTTGGGGGTGGAGCCCTGCAGGGTGAAGTGGCTCACCCCGGCCTCGTCCAGCCGCTGGGCCAGCAGGTCCAGCATGGAGGTGAACTGACTGAACAGCAGGATGCGGTGGCCGCCCTCCACGGCGGCGGTGACCAGCTCCATGCAGGCGTCCAGCTTGGCGCTGCCGCCGGACCAGTTGTCAGCCACAAGGCGGGGGTCGCAGCAGATCTGCCGCAGCCGCATGAGCACCGCAAACACTGCCATTTTGTCCTCGGGCTTGGCGGCGCGCAGCTTCTCGCGGGCGTCCACCACGGCGGCAAGGTACAGCTTGCGCTGTTCGGTGTCCAGCTCGATGCGGTGGACATTTTCGGTCTTGGGCGGCAGCTCCCGCAGCACATCCGCTTTCATGCGGCGCAGGATGAACGGCCCGGTGAGCTGATTCAGCCGCCGCACGGCGTTGGCATCTTCCTCCTGCACGATGGGCTTTTCAAACCGGGCACAGAAGTTCTTGTACGGCGGCAGATAGCCCGGCATCAGGAAGGAGAAGATGCTCCACAGCTCGCCCAGCC
>OGZK01004034.1_pt1 | contig 10751 bp, 10 predicted proteins | sample 1576791 | NCBI WGS metagenome assembly OGZK01 (sample SAMEA3541556, study PRJEB24748) | human gut metagenome | biome: human gut; feature: human-associated habitat; material: faeces | place: China | collected 2012
AGGCGATGAGACGGACTATATGGAATAGCTGAATGCAAACGAAGGTAATGCTAAAGAGCTGGAGATTCCGTATTTTTCATTTACGGAAGAAAATATTGTGAGAGAAGAAAATAGAAGATAATTGGGCCCCTTCAGCAGGTCATCGGCACCGGTTCCGGTTGCCGTAATAGAGAAATTACCGGCATCGCCGGAGTCCTTTGCACTGATATAGAATCTCTGCTGGGTGGTATCGAAGTTTGCATTCAGTCCGGCTTCCTTCAATTTGGACAGTACATCAGAGATCGTGGTATCTTTGGTAATATTCAGGTCTACGCTTGTATCACCGCTCTGGATTTTAAGCGTTGTATCGTCTCCGGTGGTAATGCCGGCCACGGTGCTGCCATCACTGCCCTTGATCCCCAGATCAGACAATTTTGTCAATGCATTCAGCTTGGTATCCGCAGTGACATTATCCTTCAGAGTCAGCTTGCCGCCGGTCATATAGGCAGTCTTTGCCAGCTGTGATACCTTGAGGCTCTGTACACCGGTCATTGCGCCATCACCGGTGATGACACTGACTGCATTGCTGTCGGATACTTTGGTCACTCTCTTGCTATATGCGGATTCAAAACGCATATTATTAACAAACTTGGACTGCAGATTTTTAATCTTGGTATTCAGCTCTTTCCATGCGGTCTGCTTCCATTCCTGTTTGGTCTGTGCCTTTTTTGCATCGTCCACCTTGGTCTGCTTCGCAGACACCAGCTGCTGGATAATGCTCTCTGTGTCCATACCGGAGATCAGTCCGGATAATCTCATTGTTGATGATGCCATATTGGTATCCTCCTATCTCTTCTCATCCACCAGGATGCCTGCCATCTCCCATACTTTGGCGATCATGTCCAAAGTCTTCTCAGGTGGAAGCTCTTTGATGACTTTCTTGGTATCCTTGTCTATGATTTTGATCGTTATGCGGTTTGTCGCCTCATGAATACCGAAAACAGCTTCTGAATGGGACATCATGTTCTTATTCAGCTTCTCTACTGCTTTCTTGATCTGCTCGTTGGTCACCTGCTGTTGCTGTTCGCTATTAGCATCGGCAGAAGTATTATTCTGATCCTTGCTCTGCGCATTTTCAACAACTGCGGTGGTCTGGTCAAGTTTATCTGCTGCTTTTACATTGGCAGGATTGTATTCTGAGGGATTCTCCTCTGTAGTTACTTTTGTCGCAGTGTTCCTGGCAGCGGCTGTATTCTGTGCCTGCACTGTCATGACACTGGAAATCGGTTCTATGGTCATAATGGTCACCTCCGTGTGATAAAAAGCGCCTTCCGTGGGCGCACGACCTTGCTTCTCTAAGGATTGTATCGGTAAATTCTCCCGAAAAATTAATAGAAGATGCAAAAATTTGCACCTCCTATGCCTAATTTCCTATTTTTCTATTTTCTAATTCCAATACAGGTTCATATTCTCTGTAACGCTTTCTTCTGACAGTTGAAATCGAGTCTTTACTTTCTCAGCCGTAGTATTATAATCCGCCCCCAATTCAATGCATGTTATGATCAATGCCTTAATACCACTCTGCCGTTCTTCTTGTCTTCCTTCTTGTCTTCCCTCTTGTCTCCCTTCGCGCTTTCCCATCCTTATATATTGCTCAAATAATTCACACATAGTGATCTCATCCTCCTCTCTGATATTCATTTCCTTTAAAATAGCAGATTCTGTTGTAGAATCCTCTTCACCGGATAATACATTGATCATTCTGATCAATGCCGCTTTGTGTATCACCTTCTGGTCGGAACGAAGATTATTGCCCTCTGCCAGATAATCCAGCACAATTCTCATATCGCTATGAAATCTCTCCCGCACCTCTTGGGGCAGGTAACGCATTTCCCAGATATGTACCTTGATATCATCCACATATTTTCGAAGTTCTTCCGGCACTTTTCCACAGCATAATTCATGGATTCCCGGTTGTTTCTCCCAATGCTCCCTTCCCCAGTATAGTATCATTTCTATAATAGGGAAGGTATCTATTGTTTTTCCTTCATACTGCTCCCTGTATCCCCCTCCGGTATAACCAGCCTTACGCAATACGATTTTAGCATCCGTGGTTGTCTGGTTGGCAATCATATATTGTGCCCTGATCCGTTCCCCTGCCATCTCGTATTTCACCACATCCTGTAACTGGTTTCGCAGCCTGTTTTCTCCGCTCGTATAAATACTTTCCGTCGGTGCCGGCAACAGATTTTCTTTGGTCACAACAAGCTTTCCATTATGCAGCAACGCATTAATAATGTCTGCAGCAACATCTGGAAATGTCTCGAAATTCTTTGTAACAAGGTCATTTTTCTCTCTGTTTTCCCTCATTTTTTCTCCCTTAAGCACACTAAACTTACCTAAGCAGGAAAAACTGAAACCGTTCCATGCACTATTTCCCTTTCCGCCTGCTTATGTTTTGTCATTTTGTTTGAATTTTTGGCGAAAAGCCCGAAATACACACAAAAGATATTGTCAGAAATTGTCATAAAGAATTCTTTAGATGTTGTAACTATAGCATAACCCTATCGTCTTTTCAAGTTCTTTTTTCCGAAGGTGTATCAATGCGTATATTTGCAGTTTCAGGAAAATAGGCCCTTATTTTTCAACAATGGATAAAAGCTCCGGATTTATGCATCCGGAGCCTCTTTCGTTTCCTATTTTTATTTATTTTTACCTCAACAGGTTCTTCAGTGCTGCCATACCTTCGGCATCCACAGCGGCCTTGTTGGCCTCCTGGATCTGGAGGTAGACTTCCTTGCGGTAGATGGGCACTTCCTTGGGTGCGGTGATGCCGATCTTGACCTGATCACCTTTGACCTCCAGAACGGTGATCTCGATATCGTTGTTGATGACGATTGCTTCGTTCTTCTTACGGGACAATGCCAACATCTTACTCACCCGCCTTTCCGGATTTCAGGATGTCGTATACCGGATATTTTACCGGGTATTTATCTCCCTCAAGGATGATCTGGCAGGCCTTGCGTTCTTCCACGTTGATCACAAAGGGACCCTGCAGGTTCACCGTCATCTTCGTCAGGTCAGCAGGCACAGTCACAGTAACCATGACCAGAATGTTCTCCGGAGTCAGATTGCCTACACTAGTGAGCAGTTCGTCATCCACTTCCGGATCATACTGGGGGTTGACCAGCAGCGGATCCATGACCGGCATGGCGAATCCGGGTTCTTCCAGAGACTGTAAATAGCGGATTCCTACGTTGCTGCCCTTCTCCTCATCGTGGAGCATGGTAAAATGCTTCAGTTCCGGGAATCCGATAATACCTTTGTCAAAAGTGATGATCTTGTCATCCGCAATCTCAACTTCTCCAAAAAATTTTGTATTGATCTTCATAAAATACCTACGCCTTTCCGTAACCTGTTGTTCTAGATGAAATTCAACAGTGTGGTCTGCATTACTTTACCGGTAGCCATCAATGCCGCTTCATAGGTCATTTCCGCACTCTTCAGATCAATGGCGGTCTCGGTAACATCGATATCCTCGTTTTCACTCTTTAAGGTCTCAAAGGTGGTCTTCTGGCTCTTCATGCGGTTATCGATCAGTTCCAGTTTGCTGCTTCTGGTACCGCAGTTGGTAACGCACAGGTTGGCATCATCCAGATATCCCTGGAACGTAGTAATGCCGCTTTCGAACATCTTCTGGCATTTGTCCTTTGCCAGAGTCAGTGCTTTTTCTACTGCTTCCATCTGCTTCGTCAGGGTCTCTGCATCCGTACCGGTAGCAGTCTCCTGCAGTCCCTCGATCTTGGTCTTCACATTCTCCAGATCCACCACATCCTGCATGGCCTGTACCAGATCGTCCACCGTACGTCCGATACCGTGCTGGAAGCACTCATCTGCAGTGGAATTCACCTGAATGGTCTGGTTGAAGCCTACATCATATTCGATGACCTGTTTTTCGCTCTTGCCGTCAAGATAGGACTTGTTATAATCCGTTACTTTTCCGTCTGCATCGGTACTGGTACATGCAAAATAATGCTCGGGTCTCAGATCACCCTTGACCCAGTGATCCTTCTGATAAGTTACGCGGATCTCACCTTCATTTTTTCCCGAGGTGGAAGGATCATCCTTGCAGGCCATCAGTTTATCATAACGGTTCCTGCCGAGCAGGATCTCACCGGTATCCGGCACATAGATCAGTGCATCATCATTTTTTGCTGCCTCGGTGTAAGGGTCTTCCGTGGAGGACTTTATTGTGAACATAGTGGAATCCCATGTCGGTTCTTTCATTACAGCTTCGCCGGTTACAGGGTCTTTCTCATAGAAAGAAATAGACGGGGCTGCAACCGGGTTTGCATTCTTGTCTCTGCAGTCATCATAAGCCAGCTGGATACGGTACACCTCGGTGGACTTAATATCCTGTTCCGTGATCTTGCTGTTATTTGCATTATTATAATTTGCAGCAGTAATATCCAGCAATTTTCCGGTGTCGATCTTCGTCAGCTGTGTAATGGAGCTGTTGTCCAGCTGCTCGGTGATCTCATATTTCGTATTGTATTCTTTATCAAAACTCAGAGAAGTATCGGTACGATATCCGGTAAACACATAACGGCCCGCATAGTCTGCATCGCCGGTGCTGTACACTTCATCTCCCAGTGCCTTCAGTTGCTCCAGAATGATCTGGCGGTCTGCGGATTTCAGATCTCCGTTAGATGCCTTGGTGCACTGTTTGATCATATTCGTGATGATCTCTGTCAGGTTCTTCAGTGCATCCTCGGTTACGTCCAGCCAGCTCTCCGCATCCGGAATGTTCTTGCTGTAATACTGCGTCACCTCGGTCACATTGCTGCGTAGACGCAAGGCACGGATGGATACCACAGGATCATCGGAAGGACGGCTGACCTTCTTCTGGGTAGACATCTGGGTGCTCAGCTTATCCTGATATACTTTGTTCGTATTGATATTGGACAGATTATTACGCTGCATGATCTTGTTCGTAATTCTCATTTTCTCCGTAACTATTCAGGATTCTAAAAATCAGAATAACTGGTACGTTATGCTTGCATATAAGTAACAGTTTTCTGATTCGAATGGTGACTCGAATAGAGTCACCACACGTGAGCAAAATTAGCTGCGTAGCAGCGAGAAAACACGGATACGTGCGTTTTTGCAAACATATGAGGGAATCCGAATAGCTGCCTCCTTTCTAGTTTAGACTCCGGTCTCCAGAATCAGTCTGTCATAAATCTCCGTCAGTGTCTGGATCATCTTGGATGCCAGATTATATCCATTCTGGTATTTTACCAGATTCACAGCTTCTTCATCCTCATCCACACCGGAGATGGAGATTCTCTGGTTGTCGATGGTATTGGAAATGTCTTTAAAGCTTGCATAGAAGGTATTGGCTCTGGAAGCATTTAATGCCACATCCGATAAGATACACTGTAAAAATTCGGAAGCATTACATCCGCGGAAGCTCATCTTGCTCTTATCCGTAGCCAGATTCTTCAGATCGTTCAACAGGTCATTCTGTTCCACGCCGTCAGATGCATTTTTTCGGTTTGCCATCAGGCTGGGATCCTGCTCCATGGCATCCAGAATATCGAAATTCTTCGCTGTCAGACGATAGTAGCTATCATCGTTGACTTTTACCGTAACTTTACTGTTTTTCTTCTCCTGCTTGTCATATCTCTTGGCTGCGTCATCCAGCAGGAACTGCTCACCGCCGGTAGCTTTATTACCGGTGAACATCTTCACGCCGGGATCCCCGTTTCCGCTGTAACCGGAGGTGAGAATATCGTTGAATTTCTGAGAGAAGGTACGGATCCACTCATTCATCTGGTTCATGTAATAAGGGATGCCCTGATAGGACAGGTCGGTACCGATCTCTGCCTTTTTCCCTACACGGTCATTGGTAATTCCCCGGGGATTCTTCTCACTGTCCGATAAAGTAAATGTATAGGAGTAAGTGGCGTTGCCGTTCGCATCATATTCGCAGGTATATTCCCAGGAATCATAGTAGAATTCCTGATTGCCCAGATCCAGGATGCCTCCCTGATCCGACAGATTACATTTATTCAGATCCTGCAGATAAGCCTTGGTTACTTTTACGGTTACGGTATCATGGGTCTTGCCGTCTGCCGCGGTCGTCGTGCCGGTGGCGGTCACCTGTCCGGTGAAGTTCTCGCCGTTGTTACCGTCACGCATCTGGATCAGTCCTGCCAGATCACCGCCCATGGATGCATTGTACAGGTTGAACTTCTGCCCGTCCGCCCAGTAGACTTCATAGAGACCGTCGATATCGGTCTGGTTTACTTTCTCATAGGAGGTTCTTGCCACACATTCGAGACCGTTGTAATCACTGCCGTCTACCAGCATCTGGCCTCCGGCGATCTTGACCATGTATCTGTTGGCACCGGTCTCGCGGTTCTCGTTGTTGGCATCGATGATCGGAGTCTCCTTGACTTCCACATCCACGATCTTGGATAATTCATCGATCAGCAGGGTCCTGCGGTCACGCAGCTCATTGGCCTTTGTTCCGGCCAGTTCAATGGTGTTGATCTGTTTATTCAGGGAGGCGATCTCACCGGCAAGGGAATTGATCTGATCCACCTTCAGTTTGATCTCCTGGTTGATATCCTTCTGTACTTTTTCCAGATTGCCCGCCATACCGTTGAAATACTCTGTCAAAGCTCCGGCATAGCCTACGAACTGGGATTTGGCTGTGGCACTGTTGGGATCCTTCAGGAGTGCCTGCAGTCCGGTGATCATCAGCTGATCGAAGTTCGTCTTGAACCCGGTGCTCTTACCGTCATCATCAAAATACGTCTCCAACTGCTGCATGTAATACTGTTTCATGTCATATTCGCCAAGCAGTGCATTGTTATCCCAATATCTTCCGTCATAGAATTCATCCCGTACACGCTCAATGGCCAGAGTCTCTACACCGGCACCGGCACAGCCATAGGTCTGGAACACCCGCAGCGCATTGGCGGCCTGTTGTGTCACCTGTTGTCTGCTGTAGCCTTCCGTCTGTACATTGGCGATATTATTGGAAGTGGTATTCATGGCAGCATTACTGGCCAGAAGTCCCGTATATGCAATATTTAATCCAAAAAACTGTGAGGGCATAACTTACCTCCTATTTCTTACACATTACACACCCAGCGTGGAAAGAATGTGTTCCAGCATTTCACTGATCACGTTGATATAACGGCTGGATGCGTTGTATGCGTTCTGGAACTTGATCATGTTGGACAGTTCCTCGTCCGTGGATACACCGATAACCTGTTCTCTGGCACTCTGTGTAGCCTCCACAGTGGTGACCTGATTCTCATAAATACTCCGGAATACATAGCCGGAATTGGATACCTGCGATACCAGGTCGGTATAATAATCTACAAAAGTAGTCTTTTTCTGTACATTAGGATTCAGCGTGTAGGCTTCCTCGGTAAATGCCGCTTTCAAAGCATCTGCGGTCTCCTTATCCTCGGAACCGTCTGCCAAACGGAATCCAAGCTTGGAAGGCTCCTTCGTCAGCGCCGGATTTACCTGAAGATTGCCGATGGTATACAGGCTCTCAGGGCTGTCCGGATCTTCATCCTTCATAATCCAATACTCTGTTACACCGTCTTCTCCGATCACCTTCTCATAGCCATCCGTTGTGACCTTGGTAAACAGTTGGATGGGACTGCCATCCTCCATGCGCATATAGCCATTCGGATCCGAGACACAATAGCGGACATTGGGGCGTGTAGTACCATCTGCAAGTTTCAGATCTCCGGTCTGTACTCCTGCAGCCTTCGCCAGAATATCGTTCACCTTCGTCACCACATTGTGGATCATCTGGTCGAACTCACCCTGAATATTCATGACAACGGACTGGGAGACACTGTCGTATTTTCCTTCCGCCAGATCTGTATAATTGGCTCTGTGATCACCTCTGGCCAGAAGCATTGCCTTCAGGCCGCCGATATCTGTGTTCAGGTCGGAAGAAATCTCCACGGAGAGATCAAATACCTCTGCGCCGTCAATATTATAATCTCTGGTGCCGTCAGCTCTGACGGTGTAGGTGGCATCCTGCGGCCAGAACGGAGTGTAGAAGCCGGTGGTTTCATCCGTCTTCAGAGCGATCTCATAACAGGTTCCGTCCTTTACGAAATCCACGCCCTCGATCTGTACGGATACACTGCCGTATCGATCTTCGGAAAAGGTCATGTTGGTCAGCTCTGCCAGTTCATCCAGAATCTGATTTCTCGCGTCTCTCAGGTCGTTGGCATGTTCAATGCCGCCACTCTCAATGGCACGGATCTGATCGTTCAGCGTTAATAACTGGCTGCCGTATTTATTGATCTTATCTACATTCTGCTTAATCTGTGTGTTCAGGTTGTTCTGGTAGGAGCTCAATCCGCTGTATACTGCTCCGGCTCTCTGTACGAATTCCGCCGCTCTCTGCACCAGCATGCCCTGTGTTACAGAACTGCTGGGATCCTTGGAAAGCTCCTGAATAGCGGTCCAGAAGTCTGTCATGGTGGTCTGGAATGCCTCGCCGTTCAATTCTCCCAGCTGGCTCTCTACCTCTTCCATGACTTCTGTGGACACTTCATAGAACATACTACGTCCGGATTCCTTGCGGTATGTCTTGTCCAGGAAATAATCTCTGACCTGTTTTACGCGGGAATATGTGACACCCAGACCTGTCTGTTTGTTGGAAATAGACTTAGGGTCTGTCGATAATGTGACATAAGCTCTGTTAGACTGCTGTACCTGTTGTCTGGTATAGCCGGTGGTGTCCACATTAGAAAGATTATGCGCTGTGGTATTCAGCGCATTCTGACTTGTCTGTAATCCGGACGAACCTATATATAAACTACCCATTAATGGCATAAACTTTCACCTCTGTATCAGGGGATCCTCAGATCCCCGGGATCCGGTCTTACTGCTTGGCATCGAATCCATGGTCAATGACGCCCATGGTATCACCCGCATTGTAAGCTCCCCGGTTGTAATTCGCTGTCTCGGGTGCAGCCTTGGATGCCTGGAGGAGATTCATCTCGAACTCCACCATCTCCAACGCGCTGTTTAACAGTTCACTGTTCTGCTCGTTCACGCGCTTCAGTCCCCGGACCGCTGCCTGTAATCTGTCGTGGGAATCCGCCAGTGCCTGCTGTTCCGCAGGCCGTGCAGATAACATAGTGATCAGATTCGGCAATTTCAAGTCGTTAACATCCCTGTTCAATACATCGGCTATGTCCGCAGTCACTCCCGCTCTCTGCTTGTCCAGATTGTGGATCCTGCTGACCAGCTCCTGCTCCTCGTCCGTGATCTTTTGTAACTCTGCAAGATCACCGCCTGCAATAATCGGTGTCTTGCGCTGTGATAGCTGAAGCAGAGCTTCGTACTCTGTACTCTCTCTGTCCAGTACATCTATCAGGTTTTCCATTAAACTAGCCAAGGAACTACCTCATTTCTTCCTGCTTTTGAAGCAGCTTCTCCGCAAAGCTTGCATTATCCACTCCATAAGTACCGTTCTGGATTCTTGCTTTAATGGGAGCCGTTAACTCTTCCCTGATGTCAGGTGCTGCTGCCACTGCTGCCTTAGCGGTCTGGAAATCCTTGCCCTGGCTGCTGATCTGCAGTCTGTCCGTGTGTGTGGCTGTCTTAGTCTTCTGTGTTCTGCTTAGCTTCTGAGACTGATACAGCTGCTGTACCTGTGTATACGCTTCAATACGCATATCGACTCCTCCTTCCCGAATGTCTTTTGATGTTTCACAATATGTATCGGACGGATTTGCAATTACTTTAGCCCTCATGGAAAAAAAGTAACGATCCGGACCGCCTGCAGGGGAACGTCCGAATCGTCACAAAATCTGTCAATATGCATTTTCGTTGCGGATCTCATCGTCTACCCGCCGTACCCGGTAGGTCTTGTCTCCCACCGTCACGGCGGTCACCGTATCGTCGTGGGCATACAATCCTTCTTCCACATAAGAAAATTTTTCCGGTGTCCTGCCCTCTTCCAGGATCTGGATCAAAGCCTCCACCCTGGGGCCATGCAGTGGATTGCATTCTCCGATGCAGGTGATCTCATCCTTCAGCACGCAGTCCATGGATTCTGTGCTGACACCATCAAAAGACAATATCATAATATCTCCTGCCGCCAGATTGCTGCCGACCCTTTTTCCCGCCGCCCGGATCGCTTCCATGGCGCCAAAGGCCTCATTGTCGTTTTCGCAATAGACCACATTGATATTGTCGTATTTTTTCAGGAAAGCTTCCATGACTTCCTTCCCCTTGGCCTGGGTAAATTCTCCCGATACCTGGTCTAACAGATCCCAACCGTATTTTGCTGCGCCCTGCTCCAATCCTCTGGTACGTCCGATCTGGGCGGAAGCTCCGATATTTCCCTGAATATTTACAATATGAAGATCCTCCGGTGCAATTCCCTTGCTGATGGAAAAGGAATTCAGCCACTCCGACATTTTCAGGCCTTCCAGTTCAAAGTCCGAACCCACGAAGCAGGTGAACAGACTGTCATCCTCCACATCCACCTTACGGTCCACGATGACCACCGGGATCCCGGCATCCTTTGCTTCCCTGAGCACCGTGTCCCATCCGGTCTCCGTCACCGGTGCCAGCACGATGTAGTCCACCTCCTGCTGGATAAAGGTTCGGATGGCCCGGATCTGGTTGGCCTGCTTCTGCTGACCATCCTCGAAGATCAGGTCGTACCCGGCCTCTTTTGTAAAGGTACTTTTCATGGACTCCGTGTTGGC
>OGZK01004070.1_pt1 | contig 10640 bp, 23 predicted proteins | sample 1576791 | NCBI WGS metagenome assembly OGZK01 (sample SAMEA3541556, study PRJEB24748) | human gut metagenome | biome: human gut; feature: human-associated habitat; material: faeces | place: China | collected 2012
ACAAGCTCGAGAGCAATCTCAGAATTGGTCATGATATCACCTCCCTAAAGCCTACGACAAAATTATATCATATAAAAAGAAATAAAACAACGGACAGGAGGCAAGGACATGACGGAATCTGAAATTAGGCATATGGAAGAGAAAATCCGAGCAAGAAAGAACGATAGCAAACATAACGCCATAATAGCGGTCGTTTCAATCTTACTCGGATGTTTCGGAGGGGTGCTCGGGGCGTTCCTGGCTCAGTGGGTGATTAACACTTTCCTGATATGAGCCAAAAAATTAGGGAAGTGAGAAATCCCATGACGCCACCTCCCAGAACCCCAAAAGAGGCGATGAGCCAGTCGTGGCGGCGCTGGGCTTTGCGAAGATGCTTTTCTTTCAGCTCTCTTGCTTGCTCAAAGTCGCCAGTCCCGCGAGGTACCACCGTACCCGTGGCGAGCGTCGGGATTTGAATGTTTTTTATGTCCTTATGAGAGTAACCCATCAGAAGACCCCCTTTCAAGAGAAAGTATATCACACAAAAAGAAATAAAACAACGAGAAAGGAGTTCCTGCGATGTCTCAAACGGCAGAACTCGACCTGTCGGCGGTGCCTGACAGCGAGATGACGCATTTAGCCCGGTCAACGCTTCGCGCGGTAGAACGGTATTTTGAAATCCCGGGCGTCAGAGAAGAATATGAGCTGTGGCTCAAGAAAAGAAAGACGGCTTAAAGAAGAAAAAGAAAGGAAGAAAAGAAAATGATTAAAAGCTTAAAAGAAGCTCACAATGCCCAGATCCACTATTTAAAAAGTGGCGATATCGACAAAGCGGCAACGATGTCCGAATTGTTGAGCGTAATGCTCGCGCAGGAGATTTTAAATGCTTTCGGCGGAATCGGAACAACGGACATGTGTGTAATTGTGGCAGCCTGCAAACTGGCAATATCAGCTGTTGAGGATTCCGCCGAAAAAGCCGGGCTTACCGCTGAAGAAGTGCTTGGCGCGGCGGACAACCTTGCTACTTTGGCAAACCGGCACACCACAAGGCTGACTATTGTCAAGCCGATGCACAAGGGGGCTGGCAATGATGACTAAAGACTTGCTTATCATCGGCGCGGTCGTCGCGCTGGTGGCGATTATGGTTCTCGCGGCGTTGCCGGAGATAACGAGCGCGATGCCGGATGTTTATTATGTCGAGCCGACCGAGCCGGAAGCAGCGACGGAAGCAGCGACGGAAGCAGCGACGGAAGCAGAGCCGGAAACGGTTTTGCAGTCAACTGCAAGCGTCAGATACGCCCTGACCGCCGCCGAGCGCGATGAGGTTGAGCGGGTAGTCATGGCAGAGGCGGGAGCCGAGCCGTACATAGGTCAGATGGCTGTTGCGCAGTGCATCCTAAACGCCTGCGAGCAGGAAAACGCGCGCCCCGCCGAGATCGTCAAACGATACGGCTACACCGACAAGCGACCCGAGCCGAGCTACAAAGTCAAGAGCGCGGTCTCCGATGTCTTTGACGACGGCGATGTAGCGACGGATGCCGAGATACTGTATTTCTACGCGCCGGAACTGTGCCAGAGCATATGGCACGAGTCGCAGACCTATGTCTGCACCATCGGCGGACACCGATTTTTTGAGGAGGCGGAGCAATGAGAGCGCTTTTGATAGTGTTAATTGTGTTTTTATCATTAAATGCACTACTTAATCTTATCTTGGCTATATACTCGCTGATAACCGATGATAGCGATGGATCTTGGGGCGCACCGAGCTTTTTAGCATCCGTCGCCTTGATTATTGTACTCACACAGCAGCTTTAAGAAAGGACGAAGAGTTATGAATGATATTAATGTGGTAAAAGAAAGAGTAATCGAGGAATTAAAAAAGCAGGGCATAGATGTGTACTTCATCGACTTCTATGTAGATGACGGCGAGCCGTATTTTGTCTACACCTTCGAAAAATCGAAAATAGAAGAAGCCGCAGAGTATTATAAAGACAATTTGATAGTCGAAGGCGCGTTTGATGATTGGTCTTTTTTTAAAGCAGATGAATCGGACGACTGGCTTGTCAGGGACATATGCTACATAATCAAAAGAAGAAGACGAAAAGCAAAGATTCAAAGAGTCAGAGCCGGAAAAAGCCTTATAGAGGCACTGCGTAGGTTGGCAGTGCAGACCGGACCTATAGCCTGCCTCGACTGCGGATATGCGCACAATTACGGAATCCACGGTTGCGCACTCGTCCGTGCCGCGATAGAACGGCTCGAAGAGCTGACCGCATCACCGTGGATAAGCGTCGATGACAGGCTCCCGGAAGATTGCCAGGTGGTATTAGTAATTGCAAACGGCAGACCACGAGAGCATGTGAGTTTAGTTAATTCCTACGAAATCGCAACATTTTTTATCGATGAGGGTTGGTATTTGGACGAATTTCCGGATTGGGAACAGCCGCAGGTGACATTCTGGATGCCTTTACCGGATTTACCAAGGGAAGCAGAACCGGGGCTTTATCACAAGTATCGCGTATATGACAACGAAAGCGGTGCGTCAATTGACGGATGCTTTGTGCTGCGTCCCGACAAAGATTTTGCGGCACGAGATGCGTTGCGCACATATGCAGCAACGACAAGCAATAGGATTCTTTCAAAAGACATAATAAATTTTCTTGAAAGTTTAAAGCCGGAGGTATAACCATGGCATTAAAATTTGCAATCCAGACGATTCTTGAAATCGCCGTCGTCATACTTATCATCTATGGATTTTGGCATGAGGACAAGCTTATCGCCTTTGAGGATAAGGTCAGAGCCAAAATCAGAGCGAAGAGGAGCGGGCGCGATGCAGGCACTCGAAAAGACAGCTGACGCGCCGGGGAGCGGGCAAAAATGGCGCAGGAAAAAGGTCTGTAAAAGCTGCCATTGGCTGCGGAAAATTGACTGTGCGGGCGACGGCTGGGACGGAAAGTGCTGTGCCTATACCTACATCACCGACCGATTCCGTGAGATCCCCGCGACGGAGGATTGCTGCGCATATTATCTCAAAAAGAAAGGAGCGAGAATGTAATGAAAGAGAATCATATCTTAATGCATGCCGATGTGCTTGATGCGGTGCTTGCCGACTACAGCGGCCGATTCGTCAGCCGCCGGGATTATAACGACGGCAAGACTTACGGCTATGTAACAAATCTTAAAAATCAGAACATGGCTATCGAGTATACGCACTACAAAAATCAGCTTGGCGAGCGTCATGCGCTGTCCGATAACGAGCGTTTTGACTTTGACAACCAGATGATTAAAAAATACATACCTCAAATAGCGGAGCGGGTCGAGGAAATCGAGCGCGAAGAGGGCTCTGCGCTGCGCTTGCCGATATGCGTGCCGGTGTCGATATATTTTGACAGAAGCCGCCGTGGCATGGACGAAAACAGCCGCCCGAGTGAATTTTTGATAATCATCGAAGAAAAAGGAAAAAGCCGTAAGCATATCTGGAAAGCCGACGGACGTGAGGCTGTCGTGGCGTATCTTGACGAATATGCGAAAAATGTGTTGCCGAGGCTTGACAGGTATGAAAAAGGACGTCCTGCGGTAACAGGACGCCCAAAGGATGTTGTTGAAACAACACCAAACACCATTAACAGTATAACACCGCCGCCTGAAAATGTCAACGGGGGTGCGATATGAAAATACGATCTTACAGATGCCCGAAATGCGGGCGTGAATATAACTTTGCCGACGGCAACAAAACAAGGCTCTGCCGCGTCTGCGGGTGCGAACTGGACAGCCTGACCGTTTACTCGACGGACGGCGAGAGCGCCGAGAAAGACCAGGCAAGCGCGACCCGCCGCGAGAACCGCGAAGCGGAAGAGCAGGAGGCGCTTTTTGTGTGGGCGGAATACCAGTCCGCCGCGACTCCGGAGCTGAAGCTTTTATACCACATCCCAAACGAGGGCAAGCGCAGCGCGACTTACGGTGCCGCGCTCCGGCGGCAGGGGATGAAAAAGGGCGTGCCTGACCTCTGCCTGCCGGTCGCTCGGGGAAAATATCACGGCTTGTATATCGAAATGAAAGCCGGCCGAAACAAACCGACAGTTGACCAGCAATGGTGGCTTGAGGCGCTTGAGCGTCAAGGCTTCCGCGCCGTCTGGTGCTCCGGCTGGGAGCGGGCGAAAGAAGAAATATCAGAATATTTAAATTTAAAGGAGATAGAAAAATCATGATTACAAACATCGAAGTAACAAAGCTTTTGCAGCACCCTGACAACCCGAGGAAGAGTATCGGCGATGTCACCGAACTGGCGGAATCCATCAAAGCGCGCGGCATTTTGCAGAACCTGACGGTCGTTCCGGCCGAAAACGGCATGTATACCGTTATCATCGGGCACAGACGCCTCGCGGCCGCAAAGCAGGCGGGACTGACTGAGGTTCCCTGCGCCGTGGTTGATATGGATTATAAAACGCAGCTGTCTACGATGCTGCTTGAAAATATGCAGCGATCTGATTTGACGGTTTACGAGCAGGCGCAGGGTATGCAGATGATGTTTGACCTCGGCGTGCCGGTGGCCGAGATTGTCGAAAAGACCGGCTTCGCCGAAACAACCGTGCGCAAGCGCCTGAAGATAGCGACTTTGCCGACAGCGCAGATGCAGCAGGCGGTGGAGCGCGGCGGAAAGCTCGAGGACTATGTGCAGATAGCGGACATAAAAGACGCAGAAGAGCGCCGCGAACTGCTGAAAGTTGTCGGAACACGCGAGTTTGAGTTCAGCCTTACTCGCGCGAAGAAGCGACAAACTGAAGCCGAGAAAACGCCGCTTGTCAAAGCCGAGCTAAAGTCAATCGGCGCGAAAGCCGTAAAAAACCAAATCTACAGCACCGCCTACGAGCGGGTCGAACAGTGTGCGATTACAGACTGGAAAGAGGGAACTTTTAAAAAGCCCAAAAACAAAGAGGAACTTTTTTGGGAAATATCATACGGCACGGCGTACCTTATGCGCAAAAAGGTCAAAGTACGAAAGAAGAAAGAGGAAAAATCAGAATGCGAACAGCGCATAGACAGTGCCAACCGTGAGCTCAAGCGTTTGACGGAAACGGCGTATGAATGCCGCGTAAACTTTGTCAAGAACTTTACCGCCGTTGAAAAACATAAAGAAACAATCATCAAGTGGCTTGTACAGTTCGCGGGTCGTATAATAACGGGCTATTGCTCGTGCGACAGAAAATATATCAATTCCGAGATCGGAGCAGATGAAAAAGCTGAAAAAGCGCATTATGTGGATGCGCCGAAATGGCGGCAGTTTATCGCCGAGGACAAGCGTGCGCCGATAGTTGTTGCGTATGCGCTTGCCGGAGACGATGGGAACAGAGGCTACTATACCGCCGGGTGGTATGCATCAAACAAAGCTAAATTAGCACCGGAATACAGAGGGAACCAAAGCCTTGACAGAATTTATGAGTTCCTTTGCGAGTTGGGATATGAGATGTCTGAGACGGAGCTTCAGCTCCAGAGCGGCGAACATGAACTGCTGAAAGGAGAATGAGTATGGATTGCAGTAAAACGCTAAATTTCCTTATGGCACAAAAAAGAATTTGCAGATCACGAGGCGTTTGTCAGGCGCTCGATGGAGACTACTGCCCGCTGTACGCTTTTTGTAATTATGATCCCAACAACTATTCCGTCGCGAAAGTCAAAGAAGCGATTGAAACCACGCAGAAATGGATCGCCGAACACCCGGAAAAAACCTACGCGCAGGACTTTTTGGAAAAGTTTCCGAAGGCCAAGCCGGACGCAAACGGTGTGCCGAGGATATGCCGCATAAGATGCTACGGCGGAAGCTGTCAGCAATCCGCGATTTTCGGAGCGGGTCAGAAATCGTGTAAAGACTGCTGGAATGAAGAAATGGAGGCGGCGGACGATGAATAAGAAGAAAGCCAGAATCATGATGTGCACACATTTTAACTGTGACCACCGTCGCGGGAATTACTGCTGTTTCCAGTGCCAGAAAATCGGCACTTGTAAAAATCCTTGTTATAACAGCCCGCTTAAATGCGGACTGGCGAAGGAGGTTGAACGGTATGAAGAATCTGACTCTTGAGCAGCTGATCCGGGCGACCGAACTCTGCGGAGCGGGCGCACCCGGATCTTGTCCGGAATGTCCCTGTTTTGACCCGAGCGGAGATTTTGAGTGCATTGAATACCTTATGTCGCAGGCTGCGGCTGCGCTTAAAGAGTACTCCTGCAACGGCGGAGGGGAGTTATGACGGGATCAATTATGCTGAGTATCAGACCGCTATATTGCAAACTGATAGCAAGCGAAAAGAAAAAAGTCGAACTTCGAAAGAACAAACCAAAAATCAAGACACCGTTTAAGTGTTATATCTACTGCACCAAAGGTGGCAGTGATGCAAAAAAGAAAGGGCAACTTTTCTTTTGCGGTAGAGTTATTGGGGAATTTGTGTGTAACGCTATTTTTCCAATTGCTTTTGAATATCTCGGTGCGCAGGAAATACCGGAAATAGAAGTTCCTTTTCTTTGCCTTACGGATAAACAAATTATAAGTTATCTTGGAAACGGCAAGGTGGGATTCGGCTGGAGTATATCTGACCTTGTTATTTATGACGAGCCGAAAAGGCTTGGCGAGTTCGGGCTCGAACGGCCGCCGCAAAGTTGGTGTTATGTGCCCCAAGGAGGAACAAAATGACGAAAGTTGAAATGCTTATTCTTATTGCTCTTTTGGCGAATTTAGCAGTAATGGTTATTAACCTGACACGCGACCTGATGATATGGGTTAAAAAGAATCGTCGCGAACGCTCCATCAACAGGAAAAACGAGCAGCTTGAAAAAATTGAAGAATTAACGAACCAAATGTGCTTTGAACGCAAGACTAATAAAGAGCTTATCGAAAAGTGTCAAGAACTTCTTGAAAGCAAAAACGAGCTTGTCAAAAAATTAAGAGAAAGCACTACAAACAGCAAACTCAAATTGTGCCCGCAGTGCGGCGGAGAAGTCGCACTTTTGTATGATGCATGTGTCAACGGTTACTACATTGTCCCGAAAGAAAACAATAACTGTGGTTATTGCAAGAGCTTCGGGACTGTGTGTGACGACAGGGAAGAGGTAATTAAACTTTGGAACAGTTTGGGCGACCTTTGGATTAAAACAGAAACAGGAGTTTAATATGAAAATCAAAAAAATAATAAGTCTGTGCAAGGCGAATAAGCACATATCGCTGTACGATATGACAACGCAGATGCTCGGCGACGGTCTCGCCGCCTACTATCTTAACGACTGCCCGGTGTTTTCAATCGACTCGCTTATGACATCTTTCGATATCACACCGACGCAGGCGGACAAAATCGTGCAGCGGTACACCGCCGAGCCGCCGGAAGCGTTTTTGAAGATGGTCAAAGACGAATTTGACGGAGAAGAGCGCTGCGATCCTCTGCCGATATCTCTGCGGATAGGCTCTTACGACTATATACCATATAAGACTTCGGCCGGAATAGAGTTTGTCGAGTCAAAATATCTCGAGCCGCTTGATGTGGACGAGTTCGAGCTGTACTACCGTCAGACCGAGTCAGGCGCGTTCTTCGCGGCAAAAGCCGGATTCTTTGTGATGGCGATTATCCCAATCAGCACAACGCGGGTGCTGACTGAAAATACCGTCGGATATCTCGACGAGCTTTCGTCAATGAGTTCGATAAAATATGAAAATTTGAAATGAGGATGTGAAAAGCGGTGCGAGTCAAGAAACGAATATTTTCCGGCGCGGTTTGCGAGCAGGAAGTCTACACGGTTTCTGACCGCACCGCCAATGTCGCAAAAGCGCAGTACAAGCCGGTGCTCCGCACGGACGAGGAGCGTGAGCGCCACAATCTGATGATAGCAAGGCGGAAGCACGCGCGAGTGTTCAACGAGAATTTCTCGCCGACTTCACTTTATTCCACTCTTACCTTTGACAATGACCACGAAGTACACGACTGGGGCGAGGCGCGCCGGTTGCGTACATTATATAAACGCAGACTACAATACGCGTGCCCGGAAGCGAAAATCAACCTTTATATGGGACGCGGCAGAAACACAAAAAGAATACATTTTCACATGGTCTCCGACGGCGTGCCGGAAGAGATCATCAAAGCGCAGTGGATCTATGGCGATATCGTGCAGATCGAGCACCTGCGCAAGCACAACTATTATAACGGTATAGACCACGGTTGCGATTACACAGGTCTTGCCAATTACTTATTCGACCATTGGACGCCCGAGCAGGGCACTAAACATAGATATTTATCAACCCGCAACATGCGGCAGCCTGACAGCGAGGACGCAAAGGTCGCGCTCCGGAGCTACAGCCCGGACAACCCGCCGATCGCCCCGAAAGGCTATCGCCTTGTCGAGTGCATTCAAAACAGATTCGGATATATGTGTTTTAAATACATAAAAGAGCCCGAAAACGAGCCGCCGAATCGACCGAGAAAAAGGAAAAACTGCTGACGGATGTCAGCTTTTTAAAGCCTTGTAAATGTGTCAAGTTTCGCGACGAAGAGGAGGAAAAACAAAATGAGTGATTATATCGAGCGTGATTTGCTTTTGGCAGAAATAAAAGAACTTAAAAAGTCTCCGTGGTATAACAGCGGTTATGGAACTTATGAAAGAAATATCCGCCGCGAGGCAATCGACATTATTGTAGACCTTTGCATAAGGCCAGCTCCTGCTGTTGATGTACAAGAGATTAAACACGGCGAATGGATTAAGATGTCCAACAACCCTGACAATGGTAATTATTATTGCTCTGAATGTCATAACTGTATAGACATCGCGACTGGAAGAGAAACACCAAGAGACCGTGGTTTCTTTTATTGCCATTACTGCGGCACAAAAATGGACGGAGGCGATAACAATGCGTGATATTGTTTTTAGAGGAAAACCAAAAAACGAGGCAGAATATGAGACGCTCAGGGAGCTGAGCGAAGATGACTGTGAAAACGGCTTCGTATATGGCTCATTAGTCGTAAGTCATAACAAATATTATATTTGTACTATGGCACTTCAAATTAGGGGTGGTATCAGTGATTACATCACAACGATGATTGATGTTTTACCTGAAACGATAGGACAGTACACAGGTTTGGCAGACAAAAACGGCACAAAGATTTTTGAGGGCGATATAGTAAAGAGATTTTGGTTCGGCAAAATGTGCATTTATCAAATTGATTATGATAACGGTCTCGCAAGTTTTATCGGGCGAGCGGGCATGAAATTTACAGCATTTTACTATGATTCGGAAGAGTTTGAGGTTGTCGGCAATATCTACGATAACCCCGAGCTATTAGGAGGTAACGGATAATGCCGAGAGATAAGGATTTGCCGAAAAAATATGATATTCCCCGCGAGCGGTATCGGGAGCTGAAATATTTCTGCTTGCAGTATCCACGAAAAAAGGAGCGGGCAAAAGATACATATGCTTTATCGGCGGCGGCTCCATCCGGGATGCCGTCCGCTTCGGGCTGCTCTGATCCGACGGCAAAAAGGGCAGAAAGCCGGGAGCGGGAAAAGAAAGATGTCGCGCTAATTGAGCGGTGCGTGAAGCTTGCCTGCGGCTCTGATGTCGGACTGATAACACCGTTGCTCAAGAACGTCACGCAGGGGACGCCGTATGAATATATGCCGGTGCCGAGCGGGCGCAGGCAGTTTTATAATCTCCGCCACAAATTCTTTTGCATCCTCGACCGCGAGCAAAAATAAAAGAGTGCACAAAGGGGACCAACTTGCGCCTATAATGGGTAGTGTAGAGTACTCTGATAAGCGAAAAGCGCGGAATTCCGGATTTTTTGAATCACTGGAGGAAGTGTAACTTGGAGTACTTAGACAAGATATTTCTCGGCGACGGTCTCGCCGGGATGAAAATCTATCCTGACAACAGCATTGACATGATTCTTTGCGATCTGCCATACGGCATGACGGACTGCGCGTGGGATAACGCGCTGGACTTTGGCCTTTTGTGGTTGCAGTATTGGCGGATTCTGAAAGACAACGGCGCTGTGGTGCTTACGGCCGCACAGCCGTTTACGACCGACGTCATTAACAGCTGCCGCCGATTTTTCCGCTACTGCTGGTATTGGCAGAAAAATATGCCGACCGGATTTACCTTTGCAAAATATCAGCCGATGCGCTGCATCGAGGATGTTTGTGTTTTTTACAAAAAAGCGCCGATATACAACCCGCAAGGCATCAAGCACCTTGAGAGGCCTATAGCCGTAAAAGGCAAGCGCGAAACGGATGGCATTTACAAAGACAGCACCCTCGGCAAAGATTCGCTGCGATATGTGACCGGATATCCTCGGAATCTGCTACAAATCAACTGCGAGCGGGGCTTGCACCCGACGCAAAAGCCGGTCGCGCTGTTTGAATATCTCATCCGCACATACACTAACGCAGGCGACACTGTGCTTGACAATTGCATGGGGAGCGGGACAACCGCTATCGCCTGCATCAACACCGGACGGCATTACACCGGGTTTGAGAAAGATGAGCGATATTATCGCGTCGCTCAAAACCGGATCGCCGAACGGCTGAAACAGAGTTCCACATAATTCTTTTCTCCTTTCTTCCCGCCTTGCCCTGCGGCGGGTTTTAATAGCAGGGCTTTTATACAAAAGCACATGGGCAGCGGCTGT
>OGZK01004074.1_pt1 | contig 10636 bp, 12 predicted proteins | sample 1576791 | NCBI WGS metagenome assembly OGZK01 (sample SAMEA3541556, study PRJEB24748) | human gut metagenome | biome: human gut; feature: human-associated habitat; material: faeces | place: China | collected 2012
GTAACTTTTACATCGTACTTGTCAGCAGTGACTGTCAGGCGTAAATCCGGGGGCCTCATTTTTCCCGAGATTCGCGAGAATGTCCTGAGGCCTGGCCCCAAGCGCGCAGTCAAGCGCCACAGCGTGGATATAGACCATCAGACACTCTCCTCTTTCCGGTCAAGCCGAAGGATGAGAGGCGACGCGAGGAACGCCGTGAAGACACCGGCCGCGAGAACGAGTCCGAAGTTTGAAATCGCCGCCGTGCCGCTGAAAACGAGAATACCGAGCGAAATCATCGTGGTCACCATAGCGGTGAAAACCGCGAAGAGCGTCGAATCCGCTTCTTTCTGGAAGTTACCGAAGAAAAGCGAATAGTCGATCCCGATCCCAAGGACGAGAACGAGTGCGAAGAGCGAGAAGATGTTCACGGGGAGCCCCGCCCAGCCGAGCGAGGCGATCCCGCAGGCGACGGAGAGAATACAGGGGACGATGATGCCGGCGGCGCGCTTCAGACCGTACCGCCAGGCGTAAATTGCGAAGATCAGTGCGAGCGACGCGGCGAGCAGCGCCTCAATCATGGTCCGGACACCGGAGAACAGGTGATTCAGGTCCGCGCGGCGGTCCACCCAGACTGTGCCAGGGACAGAAGAGGCCGCTTTCTGAAGCGCGGCATCCGCTTTCGCGCTCCTGTCTCCCTGAACGGGGATCATAAGGGAAGTTTCTCCGACACCGCCCCCGCCACCGAGGACCAGCCGTCCCCAGTTGCTGCTCACAGAATCCCGGATCCAGACCGCGAAGGGAAGCGTCGGATTCTCGCTCTCAGGTTTCGCCGCAATCCCGGATTCCCGAAGCTTCGCGAGCACCGCGGGCGACGCCTTTTTGATGAGTTCCCAGTCAGACTGCTGAGTGGCCCGGGAGTTGAGCGGAATGAGTGTCGCGCCGGTAATCAGCCCCTCCTCCTTAAGCGCCGCAAGCTTTTCGCCAAGCGCGTCTTTTCTCTGAAGGGCTTCTTCCGGGGACGATCCTGTTACGACAAACCAGCGCTGCGTCATGTCGTTCCCCGTAAGTGTCCGGATAAGGTCTTCGTCCGCCTTCAGGTGGGAGGGCACCGTCTGCAGCGCGCCGATATCGTCATTCGTTCCCGCAAGCATCAGGCCGCCGGCGGCAAACACCGCGAGGCAGGCGAAAAGAATTGCGGGATAGCGATTCCGCCCGCCCCACACCGCGATATAGCGGCGAAGGAAGTTCCGCCCGATGAGGGGCTTACGCCGGAATCGCTTCGAGAGGAACGGGTACCAGGCGAAAACCGTGGCACAGGACGCCGCGAGCCCCGCGATACTGAAAACCCCGAGCTGGCGGAGCCCCGGGAACGGCGCGATAAGAAGCGCGGCGTATGCGAGACACGTTGTCCCAAGTGCCTGAAGCATCGTGGGGGAAAGTGTCTGCAGGGTATTGAAGGTTGAGACGCCCTCTTTCGCGGTCATCCGGGCCGTGAGGAAGTGTGTGGTGTAGTCCGTTGAAATGCCGATGAGGGAGAGACTCATCACGAGCGTCACCATGTGAATGCCGCCAAACGTAAGGAGCGTTGCCGCTGTGCCGGCCGCAGCGCCTACGGCGACGGAAAGCAGCGCGAGGAAGAAGGGAAGCGGTGACCGGTACGCGATCCCCAGCACGATAAAGAGAAGGATCGCGGAGACGGTGCCGAGTGTTGAGATGTCGTTTTTCGCCGAATCCCCTGCGAACCCTGAGTAGAAGATTGAGCCTTCGCTCGCGAACCGCACGTTCGGATAGGCGTCCTTCACGGCCTTCTGAGCCGCTTTCACTTTATCGAGGAACGGTCCGACAGAACCCGCGGAGGCAGTCCCCTTCTTCACTTCACCCGAAATAAAGCGCCAGGTGACGCCTTTATCATCTGTCGCCGTCAGCCAGCCGCCTGACGTGCTCATGCGGCTGGTGCCCGAATCAAAAAGTGTCGACCCCCGCATGAGAAGGAGGGGGTCGTTCTTGATTTCAGGGGCGGACACACCGGCAACCGGTGAATAAAGCTGCGAAAGCACCCATTCGGCTTCCGCGTCCTCTCCTTCCTTCAGTCTCGAACGGGTGTCGTAAGAAAGGAACGCCGCGCGGTTCTTAAAGAGGAAAGAGGCCGACTCCCGGCGTCTGACATCAGAAAGGCGCCCTGCGAGGCGCCGGAATTCCGGTATCGCCTTCAGTTTTTCAAAATAGAGTTCCGCCGCCCCTTCGCCTCCGGTGACCGCAAAAAGCATTTGCCGCGACATTTTGTCCGCAAGTCCGTTTGTCACGGATTTTGGGACCGCCCGGTAGGTTTCTTCCGGCAGCAGCTCCATCACGTCACTCGACACTTCAGCCTTCGGCACCGCGATGAGAAGGAACACCGCGATCACCGAAACGATGAAGAGCCAGAGAAACGCCCGGACTTTCGGGGAATCGAGAGCGTTCAGAACCGCCTTAGCGGCTGAGCCGTTCTTCGGCATCGGCGAGCCCCCCTTCGTTCACATGGACATCATCAAACCGGATCCGGGTCCGGTCTTTCGCGGGTGAGAGGAAAGAGACGCCCGTTACGGCGTCACCGCCCTTGATCGTGACGGTATCAAACGCCTGGCGGAGCGGATCGCGCGAAGGTTTAAGCGTCACGGTCCAACCCGATGCGGTTCCGCTGATCGAGGAAACCGTGAACCAGTTTCCGAGGGTCTTCGCGTCGGCTCCTGCGAGATTCCGCATGAGGCTAGCGAAAGCAAACGCCCGCGGCTGTGATTTCTTCGTGATGATTTCGGGTTTCGACTTCCCGCGCCGGATTTCGACCTGATCGTCCTTCACGAGGATTTCTTCAGCGAACGGTGATGTCTGTTCCCAGACAACCCCCTTCCCTTCGATGAGCGTCATCCTGCCCTTCGCGACGAGAGGTTTCGGGGCGCCTTTCAGATTTCTTTCTGACGTGAAATTCGCCTTGACCGTTTTGATCGCGGAGAGCTTCGTACTGATATCGTCAAGCGTAAGAGAGAGCGCCGGGGCACTCGCGAACGCAAGCGAAAGCGGTACAAAAATCAGAGTTTTAGCATTCATAAGATAAAGCTCTCCATTAATTCTTCCCGCGGCTGAAATCGCGTCCGGCACCCTGCCAGAAGTCATAAAAGTTGAACCATTCAAGCGGCGAATGGATCACTTCACGCTGAAGTCTTTCCGCGAAATCCAAAGCGTACCTGCGGATCGCGTCATTCCTCGACGCGCGGGGAAGCGTCACCCGGTCCGCGAGTTTCTCAAACGACACCCGGAACGCGTCTCCGTCGCGCGACGCGAAAAGCGTCCACACCTCGCAGCCGAGAAGCGACGCGAGCACCCAGGGTCCGGCCGGAAATTCGGCCGGGGTCCCGAGGAACGGGATCGTTACGGTTCTTATTGTCCTACGGTCAGACGTGACCGGCGTCCGGTCCGCCGCGATCGCGACCCAGGCACCGGACTGAATGGCGTCTGAGAGCTGCACTGCGGTTTCGGCCCCCATTTTATCAACCGGGACCACGTCAATCCGACTTTCAGGCGCCACGGTCCGCATGACGCGGGTGAAACCTTCGGCGTTCTTTTCGTAGAGGAGCGCGATGACCCGCGCTTCCACGTCCCGCTCCGCCACCGCGCGGCAGACCTCTGCCGCTCCGAAGTGCGACATGAGGACAAGTTTCCCGGGGGCGCCGGGAACTGGGGTCAAAGCGGCGCGCGCCTCATCTGTCATGAGCAGGTGAATACGGTGCTTCCTGTCCGGATCCCACGCTTCGAGCCTGTCGTACACCGAGAGCGCGAAGTGCCGGAAGTGACGGTAAGGCGTGAGGGGCTCAGAAGCCGGCGGGAGCCCCGCCTGTTTCCTCGCGGCCTTTACCCTCGCGAGATACCGGAGGCTCTCCTGCCGGGCCCCCTTCGCGAACGCCGCGTAGCAGGCAACGACCGGAGAAAGGGACACCTCAAACGCCCTCCTTCCCATCGTTTTGGAGATCCAGAGAAGGAGCCGGATCCAGCGGCTTCCCGGCTGCTCCGGGGTCTGATCCCAGGATCCGTCGCTACAGCCTGTCATGCGGTCTCCTCAGACGCGCGAGCCAGTGAAGAGGTGACTCCAGCACGAGTTTCGTATGCATCAGCGAAATCCGGACGTTATCCCGGAAGTAGTCGAAATTCGAGACTCCGCCCTCCGGATACCGGACCCGGGTCGGAATAAAACGGATCCGCTTCCCGTCCCAGAAGTAGCGCACCATGATTTCGGTGTCGAAATCCATCCGGCGGCCGATATGGTAGCTGCGGGCGAGCGTGAGGAACTCCTGCACGGGGTACACGCGGTACCCGCACATGCTGTCCCGGATTTCTGATGACAGTGTCTCGATCCAGACCCAGAAGTGAGTGATGTAGCGCCCGATCACGCGGCCCCGGGGCGCCGACTCGTCATACTGCGGGAGCCCCGAAATCAGTGCGTCCGGGTGACGCTTCGCGTCTTCGATCAGTTTCGGAGCGTCCGCGATATCGTGCTGCCCATCGGCGTCAATCTGAAGCGCGTGCGTGTAGCCCCCGAGACTCAGCGCCTCGATCCCAAAGGTCACCGCGGCGCCCTTCCCGGAATTCCGCGACCTGGGGAGATAACAGGTTCCCGGAACGGATCTCGTCGCCGCCAGGATGGCTTCGGACTCCTCAGGCGCATTCCCATCATCCACGACATAAGAGCGGATTCCGAGAGCACGGAGTGACTCGAGCACCCCTTTCAGGGTGTCCGCCTGGCGGTAACAGGGAATGACCGCGGCGAGACGGAATGGAGACTCCGTTACGCGGCCTTGCATAGCTTCAGGCGTCCGATCGACGCGAGACGCCATGAGCCGTTCCGATAGACCTGGTAATCGAACTTCACGTTCGCGCTGAACTCGGGGTCGAGCGACGCGAGCGTGAGGCGCACGGTGTCGCCCGGCGTCATCGGTGTCGTGAACTTCATCTGAACGACCTCTTTCAGGGCCGCGGGACCGGCAAACTGAGACGCGAACCGCGTCACGAGTTCCAGCTGCGCCACGCCCGGCAGAATCGGCTGCGCGTCGAAGTGTCCCTTGAACCAGCCCAGTTCCGGCTCAAGATCAAACGTGACGCTTACCTTGCCGTTCTCAAACGGCGTGCTTTCTTTGATTTTCGGGAGAAGTTCAGTAGTCATGGTTTCTTCAAATAGGCTTCGTACTGCATCCATATCGGTCTTGCCCTGCGTATTCTGCGGCAGAACGGCGAGAGAGCGCCAGAACCGCGGGACCGCGGCGGGTTTCAGGAGTTTCCGGAGTTCCCGCTCATACTGCCTCACGCGCGTCGGATCGTATTCGGGCGAGCGGCTCTGGTCAACCGCGATGCCGATCGCCTGCCGTCCCTTCAGGGTAACGGCGAGCGTGACCGTATGGAAATCATAGCGCCCCAGAACAGTCTTTTCGATTTCATCGAGGCTGACCCGCTCTTCCGCGATTTTCACAATCCGGTCGCGCCGCCCGAGAAGGCGGAACGTCCGGGGGCCGATTGGCTCGATCCTGTCGTCAAGCGACGCTTCACCGGTTTCCGTAAGCGGTGTGCGGATCCGTCCGTCCCTCGGGTCGCCAATAAAGGAGACTCCGGGCGCGAGTTCCGCGTCTCCCCTCCCCGCTTCGCGCGTAAAGGCGACAACACCGGTCTCGGTGCTCCCGTAGATTCCGGAAGCCGGAATTCCAAATATCTCTTTCACACGGGCACCGGCCTCCGACCCCAGCTTTCCGCCAGCGGAAAGGATAAAGCGGACTGCGTCATGCGGCACCGCGGGGTCGAGGTACCGAAGGAAGGTCGGAGAGGAAATAATAGCGGAGGGCACGGTAACTGACGCCAGGTCTTCCGGTACCTCAAGCCGCGGAACAATCCGCGTGAGGCCGAGCGCCATCGGAACCCAGACCGTAAAGGTGAGCCCGTAGAGATGCAGGGGATCGACGCTTGAGGCAACAGCGAGGCGCCGAAGGTCCGGGAAGATTTCGGACACCATCTCAGCCTCCCGATCGAGAAGACGCACGATTTTCCGCACAGGTTTCGGCTTTCCGGTGGTGCCGGACGTGAAAAGAAGGAGTTCCGCGTCGGGGCTGATCGGCGGGAGATCCATGGCTGCGTCACCTCCGTCCTCTGACGGAATGACAGCAGATCCAGCGGGTGCCGCGGCGCCTTCCGCGGCCCACACCGCGTCCGGGGCCGGCTCGAGAGAAGCGAGGCGGTTCCCGCCCGCGAGCACCGGTGTCCGGCGTGACGCGAGTGTCGCGATGAGTTCCGTGAGGAACTTCACCGGATCCCGCTCCGCGATCCCGACCGTGCGGCAAGGAACCACACTGAGGCGCGCCGCGAGCACCGAGACCCGGCGTCTGATTTCACTCCGGGTAATCGGTGTGTCCCGCAAGAGAAAGAGGACATCGTCCGGGCTTCCCCCATTCATCCAGTCTGATGTTTTAAGCAGCATGACGCATCACCCGGCGGCGGACAAGATATTCAATCCCCATCATGAGCCCGATCGCTCCGTAGCTCAGGCATCCATTCCAGAGAAGCCACGCGGCGCGGTTTCCGGAAAGCACGGTGGCCGCGGCGACGCCGCCGTTCGCGATAAAGAAGATGCACCAGGCGACGGTGACCTTACGGCAATAGCGGATTCCTGCGTCGGGGAGCGGTTCTTTTGATAGTTTCCGCGCGACCGCCTCGGCGACCGGGGTCCCGAAGAGCGACGCGGCAAACGCGAGAAGGAGAGCGAGATTCACAAACACCGGGTACCAGAACGCGAGCGAGGCCTCAGAAAGCAGGAGCCCCAGACCGCAGACCGCGGTGCCGATAACCGAAATGAGAAGCGCGGGGAGTGATGCTCCGCGGATCCCCTTTCTCAGAGTAAAGATCGCCTGAAACGCGAAGAGCGGGAGTCCTGCCGCGAGAAGGAGTGACATCCGGCCGAAACTCACCGCGGCAATCACGGCAAAAGGCCAGAGAAGCGAGAGCGCCTGCGCGGCCCGCTTCACTCCTTCGGCCGGAGTCATGCCGCTTTGTCGTCAGAAGTCAGCCGCACGAGCGTATCCACCACGTCCTGCACGGTTTTCACGTGCTGGAAGTCCTCGGGGCGGAACCGCTCGCCGGTTTTCTTCTGCATATGGACAATCAGATCAATCGCGTCGATTGAATCGAGTTCGAGGTCTTCGGCAAGCCTCGCCTCGGGCTTAATGGATTCAGGATCCGCTTCAAAGAGGTGAGCGAGCGTTTCCGCCACTTCCTGATAGAGCTCTTCCCGGGTCATTTTTTCCATGGCGGTCAGGCCTCCGGCTTCTGAGTGCGGATATAGTCCGCGAGCGTCTTCACGGACGCGAAGCGGCTGCGATTCTCTTCAGTCGTACCGGAAAGGTTCACGCCGAAACGCTTCTTCACGGCCATGCCGAGCTCAAGCGCGTCGATCGAATCTAGCCCCAGCCCCTCTTCCCCGAAGAGCGGCGTGTCATCCGCGATTTCTTCCGGCGACATGCCTTCAAGGTTAAGGGACTCAATAATGAGTGACCGGATCTGATTTTCAAGCGTTTCCATTGTGTGTCTTTCCGTTATTCCCAGCGGGCTCAGAGCTGAAGCGGAGGGAGGCGAAGATTTTCGCTGTGAGTGATCGGGCGGCGGCGGGCGCCGCTTCCGGATCCTCGAGCGGCTGAGGGGTCAGCCGTCCAACGTAGGAAAGCCGGATAATCGGTTTCCGCGGCGGAACAGCGTACCAGGGCGCTCCCTTTGTGAGCCAGGGGTCACTAGATTCTATCTGAATGACCTCAATCGGGGTATCGGTGCGGACCGCGATCTGAGCGGCTCCGCGGTGAAGAGTCGGTGTTATGCCGGGCTTCGTCCGGGTGCCTTCGGGGAAGATGAGGAGCACACCGCCCTTCGCGAGCCGCGCCTCCGCGTCCCGCACGAGATCCGAGGGATCTTCGCTGTTCACGATATAGTCCGCGGCGCGGACCACCCGCTTCAGGAAGAAGTTACCGGTGAGTGCCGATTTCACAATGCAGTCGGTCTCAGGAATGACGGACGCGATCAGCACGTAATCGATCAGTGTCGGATGATTCGCGACAAGAATGACGCCCTTCTTATCTTTAAGACACTGAATTCCAGCGGTGTCCGCTTCCATAACCCCCAGAAGATGGGTCAGGCGGAAGAAAAGCCTGAAGGACGCCGAAATCAGGCGGCGTGTCCGGAGAACAGAGGTTTCTTTTGAGTCTGTCGCCGCCCGGATCACCGGGAATGCCGTGAGTGAGAGCGTAAGCCCTCCGATCCCAAACACGGCCCAGCAGAAACCGGTCGCGAGGCGCCGGATCTGAAGCTTCAGGAACGAATCCGGTTCGCGGGTCATGCCGTGAACCTCCATTCGATGACCGTACGGCCGGCCGCGATGGTGATGGCAGGCACCTTCCTCAGATAGGCGCGGAGAAACAGAAGCGCGGGCGGAAGTGTTCCTTCAGAACAATCGGAAGCCGAAACGGGGACAAGCGAGACGGGACCACCTGACGCGAGAAGAACGGAAAGCGCGTAGGGGAAGGTCAGCAGATGATCGTGATACGCCGCCCGGGCTTCAGTCGGTCTCGCGTTTTCAAAAAACGTGAGAAGTACGGTTTTCTTTCCTGAGGCGAGCGCCGCGGCGGCTTCGGTCCAGCCGGCAAAGAATGTCCTCGGGCCGGCCGCGACAGAGGTCCCTGGCACTTTCCAGTGCTTCGCGATAAGAAGCGTGCCTTCCGCGGCGTTATGAACGGACATTGTGAAGTCAGTGGGTGACTCCGGGTCCCCGTCAGCAAGTCCCGTGAGAATCTTTTCGCAGCGGGGAAGTTCGGCATCGCGGCTCGCTGTCACAATAAAATCGGGGACCGTGCTTCCCGCCGCCGCGATGGAGCATTCAATTCCGGCCCGAGCGCCCGGTGAAAGACGCCGTGACGTCATCAGGGGGAGTGTCTTCGGGACGGTAAAAGGCGCGGCGGGGTCAATCGCAGCGTCGCTCTCCGCCCATGAAAGCCAGGACGCGGGATCCGCGAACCCAGGCGCTGCCGCGGTCCACGAGAGAATCGAGAACCCCCGTTCACTCATGACTTGTCACCCCGGGTGAGCGTGATCAGCGTGTGCCCAATGCCGAGTCCGTTTTCGACCGATTCGACTTCAAGCCCCGCGTCAAGCGCGAACCGTCTGAAGTCCGCTTCGGAATAGAACCGGCTGCAGCCATTCGCGATCGCGGTGAAATAGAGCGAAAACGCGGCGAGACACCGGTCCCCGATCGGGAACTTCTGATTCCCGATCAGCGGCTCCAGAATCAGAATCCGGCTTCCGGGTCTCATGGCGTTCCGGACTTTCTTCAGAATCCGTACGACATCGGCTTCACCGAAGCAGTCGAGAAACTGGCTCATCCACCAGATGTCGGGGTCGCCCGGGAGATTCGTACCCGACATCACGTCGTCCGGAAAACAGGCCACCCTGCTGCTGAGACCGGCTGCCGCGATATTGGCTGCCGCGGTTTCACACTGCTCCGGGAGGTCGACTATCCGGATCCGGATCGAGGGGTCCGCTTTCGCGAGCCGGATCGCCCACTTTCCGGTGTTTCCGCCGATATCGCAGAGCAGCGTCGGGTGAAGCGCGGTGACGCGGGATACCGTATCTGAAAAAGCGTTGTCAGAGAAAAATTGGTCGTACCCGAACCAGCTCTCGCGGGCGGGTTGAGAGAGCTCCCGGAGGTGCGGGTATAGCGTTCCGTCCCAGGGGCCAAGCGTGCTGAGGCCCGTGGGACGCCCTTCCCTGAGGGAGTCAGAGAGCCTCGCGACTCCGGGAATGCAGACATCCGCCGCGAAGTCAAAGTTGGCCTTCGTCATCGGGTCATTCAGGAGAAACCAGCCGGTTTTCGTGAGTGACGTTCTGCCGGACTCCGTTTTCAGGATTCCGGCGCCTTCAGCGGCGTTGAGGAGTACGCGGACTGCGTAGTCCGAAAGCCCTGAAACGGCTTTGATTTCCTCATCTGTCAGGCCCGGGTCTCCCGCTTTATCGAGAGCCGCGAGAATTCCAAAATCCCGGAGCGATCTCGCCGCCTCAAACTCAAACGGCGCGCAGGCAATTCTCTGCGCGTTGCAGATCGCGCTGAATGCGGACTCTTCGTCGCGTTTCTTCAACTTCGGTGTAAACCTCAACTTCTAAACTTTAAGGACCATGAAAAAAATCATATTCAGCATTTGCTATTGCATAAATTCTCCCGTTTTCTTTTGTTACACTAAAATCTCCATCAATTTTATCTAATGCTCTTTTGGCGTTGTCAACTAAAGCATTTTCAAAAATATATCTGTTTTTTCCTTTTACACCTATTTCGGCGTACTTAATCAAAAATGATTTAAACATCTTTTCTCCTCCAACTATAAAATGTGTACTTACGCTCATATATTTCTCCTATAAAAATACTGGTATATTTGTGTTTTTTGGATAATCAAACGTGCTCTTCTTGTATGGTTCTATATGGATATATGCACTCTTATGCCTATATTATTCTTCGGTAATTTTCTGTGCTTACGTTTATGTGCCATTCTATCTACGCACGTATTTTCTCAGAATTGGTAACATTTGTTTTAACTGCTCTACGGCGTAATCA
>OGZK01004092.1_pt1 | contig 10585 bp, 5 predicted proteins | sample 1576791 | NCBI WGS metagenome assembly OGZK01 (sample SAMEA3541556, study PRJEB24748) | human gut metagenome | biome: human gut; feature: human-associated habitat; material: faeces | place: China | collected 2012
TGCGCGGCATTTCGCTGCTGTCGCTGGGGCTGACGCTGCTGGCACTGGTGCTGAACGTGCTGTCCGCCATGGGGACGGTGACCATGGGAAACGTGTTGTTCGCCGTGCTGATCGTGGTGTCCAGCCCCATGGTTTGCAGCGGCTACTGGGCGCTGAGCCTGTTCCTGTGGGCGTGCCTTCTGATCGTCAGCCACTCGCTGCTGAGGAAGAATTTTAACTAAATCTTTACCACATCTTGTGTGTATAAGTGGAAGAAAACCACTACCTGTAGTGTGTTAACTCAAAAGAGGTAAAACGTCGAAAAATGGCTGTGCTATATTCCCAAACGGATAAGGGAACCTCTGATACAAACGGCAGATCGTTGACAGCTGGTTGAATACTATCCGCAGCCAAGCCGGCGATGATTTTTCGGGGGTTCCGGGAGGAAACTCTGAAAAAAGTCGGGAGGGTTTGGTATGATAAGAAGATTGGTAGCCAGAGGGCTGCTGTCAGTTGTATTGGCGGCAGCTCTTTTTTCGTTGTTCCGGCTTCCCGCCGGAGCGGCGACGGTGTATCAGGAGATCACCGGCATGGAGGAACTGACCAGCGGGCAATACGTGCTGGTGACGCTCCTTGGCGACGCGCCGGGTATCCTGCTGGGAGAAGATTTTGTGATTTCCGCCACGAAACCCACCTTCACCGGCGACACGGTTGCCGCCGGTGCGGAATGGAACCTGACGGTGACGGAGAACAGGGTCATTCTGACGGACGCTCACGGCGCGTCCGCCGCACCCATGGAAGATGACAGAAACGGCATTGCCGCCGGGACGTATGAATGGCAGGTTCTCTGGGACGGCGAATATTTTTCCTTTCACGGCTGCAACGGAAGCGAGCCGGTGACGCTGGTTTCCGATACGCTTCGCGAGTATGACTTCCTTGCATGCAGGGACGTCGATATTGAGGAAGCACCGGACTCCTACGTCAGCATCTTTACGCTGTACCGGCGCATGGAGGTGCAGGACGACCCGGAGCCGGAGGAGCCGGAGGAGCTGGAGGAGCCGGAGGAGCTGGAGGAGCCGGGAGAAGTGGTGGAAACGTCGCCCAATGTGACCGTTTTGCCCGAGGGCGGCACGATCCGCGCCGGGGAGGAAATTACCCTGACCTGCGAGGACGAAAGCGCCGACATTTATTACGCAGTCTCCACCGACGGGGTGAATTACCAGCCCGATGCGCTGTATGCCGGGCCAATTTGCTTTGAAAAGGACTTCGGAACGGCGTATCTCAGGGCATATTCCATCGCCGGGGGCTGCGAACCCGGGGAAGTGACCCAGGTCATTTTCACGGAAGAATTTGACCTTGACTGGAATCTGTACTTCGGTCAGCTCCACGCCCACACCGATATTTCCAACGGCGCCGGGAGCGTGGAGGAAGCGTTCCAATACGCGTCGCAGGTGGATGGTCTGGACTTTTTCGCCGTCACCGACCACAGCGATTCCTTTGACAACGCTGATATGGGCACCATCGACGCGAATGGCGCGGACATCAGCGCTGACTGGGCGGCGGGGAAGCAGGCGGCCGCTTCCGTGACCAACGGGGATTTTGTGGGGCTTTTCGGCTTTGAGATGACATGGCCGGAGGACAAGCAGCTGGGGCATATCTCCACCTTCAATACCCCCGGCTGGCAGACCCGGGATCAGGCGGATTTTGAAAATGTGCCCACAGCACTGGAAAATTACTATAAGGCGCTGACCTCCGTCCCCGGTTCCGTCAGCCAGTTCAACCATCCGGATACCGTTCATGGGGATTTTGAGCGGTTCGACCACTACAGCCCCCAATATGACGCGGTAGTCTCCCTGCTGGAAGTGGCCGGGGAGGACGGCGTGGTGGATTGCGAGTATTATGATCTGGCGCTGGACAAGGGCTGGCACGTCGCGCCGACCAACAACCAGAATAACCACAAAGGTCAGTGGGGCGACGCCAGCGAAGCGCGGACTGTGGTACTGGCGAAAAGTCTGACGGAGGAAGCGTTGTACGACGCCATGAAGAACCGCCGGGTCTACGCCACGCAGGACAGTGACCTTGCCATTTATTATGAGCTGAACGGTACGGTCATGGGCAGCATCATCCCCAAGTCCGAGAGTGCGGCGGTCACCGTTTTCCTGAACGACCCCACGGACGAGGCCATCGGCAATGTGGAAGTGGTGGCCGACGGTGGGGAAGCGATTGTCCGGCAGTGGGTGGAGACACCCACAAAAATGCTGGAGCTGACCGTCCCCGGCGGATACAGCTATTATTATCTCCGCGTCACCCAGCCGGATGGGGACGTGGCCGTGACCGCGCCCGTGTGGATGGACGGGTATGACGACATCGGCATCGGGAGCTTTACGTCGGACACGGACGCCCCTGCCCGGGACGAGGAGATCGGGCTGACTGTGGAGCTGTACAATGACGAGTCGGTGGAGTTTGATCTGGACGCGCTGTCGCTTTATGCCGACGAGACGCTTGTCAGCACAGTCTCCGATCTGGGAGAAGTTGCGGGGATGAGCACGCTGGACTACACCTTCTCCTACGCCCACTCGGAACTGGGCATGACGGAGTTCCGGGTCGAGGCGGCTGGCAGCGTGAACGGAGAAGACCGCACTTATGAGGACACGCTGAGCTTGAGCTTCCACGTCCCGGAGCAGGTGAAGCGTATCGCCGTGGACGCTTCCCACGGCAATTCCGGCACCGGCAAGCTGAACCGGCTGGCGGAAATTGCCGCCCAGAACAGCATTTCGGTGAAGAAATTTGAGACGGAACTGCCCAAGGACAGCGACATCCTGTTGATAACCGCCCCGGCGAAGCCGTTTGACGAGGCATTTGTGGAGAAAGTCAGGACGTTTGCCGAAAGCGGCGGCACAGTCATTCTCTGCGGCCAATCGGATATGGGCGACCTGAGTCTGCACACCTCCGGCGAGCTGAACAGGCTGCTGGAAGCCATGGGCGCAACGGTGCGCCTGAACGACGACACCGCATGGGATGAGGAAAACAATGGCGGTACGCCCGACGCGGCATCCGCCAATGTGTTCAACCCTGGCGGCGATTTGACAAAATCTCTGAAACCCGAGCAGACCTACACCCAGCGCGCCGGCTGCACCGTAAATCCGGGGAACGGCACCTGGCTGGTGAAGGGGCGTGATACCACCCACGGCATAGACGCGGACGCCGACGGGCAGGAAACCGGCGAAGACACGGTGCTGCTTGCCGGTGAGGAACTCCCGGGCGACGGCAAAGTGTACGTCAGCGGCGGACTATTTCTGGCAGACGACGCCATGAAAGAACCGGACAATATCTGGAAGCGCGTCAGCGGAAATCAGGGGATCGCGGAAGCGGTGCTGGGAATCGAGCCGCTGGTCACCATTGACGAAATGCGTTCCGGCGGGGACGGGGAGGTGTTCCGCATTCGCGGCTGGGCGGCCTCCGGAACGTCCCATCCCGGCAACATTTTCTCCAAAACCATTTACCTGCAGGACGATACCGGCGGCGTTGCCTTGGTACCGTTCACGAAGAATGGCATTGAAGTTGGCACGCCCTTGGAGGCAGTCGGGCAAAAGACAATTCAGGACGGCAACGTGATGCTGAAAATCATCGACTGTGAGGTGCTGACCGAGCGGCTTTACAATTACACGCCGGAAACCACCGCAAACGAGGAAGCCATGGATTACGATACAAACGGCGGCCGCCTGATGCAGGTGGAGGGCAGGGTGACGGATGTGACCTACAGCGTCGGCGGCAAGGGCGTCTCCCGCATCACCCTGAAGGACGGAAACGGAGATCTCGCGGAAATTCTGATTGAGGACAACATTGTGTCCGGCGCAGACGGGAAAAACAACCTTGCGTCTCAGGTGAAAAGGGGGCGCACCGTGCGGGCGATCGGCATTCTCCATCTGGACAGCAACGGCACGCCGGTTCTCCGGGTGCGCAACTGCGACGAGGTGGTCTACGTGCCGCCCGTCCCGGTTTCTCTGGGTTCCCGCAGGAATCCCCGCACCGGCGATTTGATCTGGATTGCCGTGGGGGTGATGGTGCTGTCCGGAATCGGGCTTGCAGTGCTGTTGAATAAGAAGAAACGGTAAAAATAGTGCCGGGGGCGGTCAGCCCCCGGCATTCTTAATATTTAAATGTGTATGTACTGCTTATTCAGCTTGTCCGCCTTACAGAACAGGACGAAGCCGATGGCGAAGATAACGACCAGCGTACCCACGGCGATGTTTTCGTTTTGCAGCTCCAGCCCGAACACATGGAACGACTGCCCGTCGGTGAGCTGACTGACCACGGCGATCAGGGTCGTACCAAGGAAGGACGCGCCCTTGCCGCAGATGTCCATGAGGCCGAAGTATTCGCCGCTGCGCTCCGCCGGGATGATTTTCCCGAGGTAGCTGCGGCTCAGCGCCTGAATGCCGCCCTGAAACATACCCACCAGAACCGCCAGTACCCAGAACTGCCACTGGGACACAAGAAATACCGCGAACAGGGTAATGCCGGTGTAGCAGAGGATGCAGATCTTAATGAGCAGCCCCGTATCGTACTTGGCGGAGAACCGGCCGAAGGCGATGGAGCAGGGGAAGGCCACGAACTGGGTCAGCAGCAGCGCCAGCAGCAGCCCGGTGGTGTTCAGACCCAGAGCAGTGCCGTAGGCCGTGGCCATGTCGATGATGGTGTAAACGCCGTCAATGAAGAAGAAAAATGCCAGCAGGTACAGGAAAATATGCTTCTGCTGCCGAACCTCCCGGAAGGTGTCTCTCAACCGACGGAAGGTGGAAGAAACGGGATTGCCGCCGTGCTCCACGAAGGCGGTCTGGCGGTAACGCTTCAGCAGCGGCTGGGTGCATACGAACCACCACACGGCGGTAATGAGGAAGGAAACGACCATGGCCGTTCCCGCGCCGATGCCGATCTTATCGCCGAACAGCACCAGCAGCAGACAGAGGATGAAAGGAATCACGGAACCGATATAGCCGTAGGCGTAGCCCATGGAGGAAACCGTGTCCATCCGCTCGTCGGTGGTGACCTCCGGGAGCATGGCATCGTAGAACACCAGACTGGAGGAATACCCCACTTTGGCGAGAACGAACACCACCAGAAATGCCAGCCATCCCGCAGTCACGCCCATGGCGGCGCAGCCGAGAACGCCCAGAAGCATACAGGCCATGAAAATGGGCTTCTTGAAGCCCCGGTGGTCAGCCAGCGTGCCGCAGATGGGGCCGATGACGGCCACCAGCAGCGTGGAGACGGAACCGGCGTAGCCCCAATAGGACAAATACAATGACTCGTTCAGTCCGCCGGTAGTCGCCAGATCGTTGAAATAAATGGGAATCAGAGTCGAAACCAGCAGAATGAACGCGGAATTGCCGATGTCATAGAGAATCCAGCTCCGCTCCAATGCGGTGAGTTTGATTTTTTTCACTTCTACCACTCCTTAAATTTTAGCCGAAGGCCGGGGCAAAATCCTGCCCCAGAGGCTCGCCGGTGCGCATGTGCTCGTCCAACTGGCTAAGCAAAACGGGGTAGCGCTTGAGTGCGCGGTTGTACAGCACCAGCATTTCGCTGTCCATCCACAGCCAGCGGTCGTCGCCATGTTCCGGCATGAGCTGATCCTCAATGGCCGGGCTGCGGGTCAGGTGCAGCAGGCGCTGGACGCGCTTGCGGTTCTTGCCTACCAGAAACCGGGTGGCGCGGGCCATGTTGCGGACGCAGGCGTTGATATTTGCCGGGGTGGCGGGGGGATAAAAGAGGGCAACCGTGACGCACTCTCCCCGGGTCAGCCGCATGTGGGCGCTGCCGTCGTAGGTGTGGGGCAGGACGACGCCGTCGGATTCCAGCAGATACCGGTCGAATTCCGATTCCAGCTCCACGTGGCGGGCGCTGCCGTCGGCTTCCTTTTTCTCCACGTAGGGGTGGCACAGGGAGTCCAGACAGTAATGTCCCAGCAGCCCCAGAAGATAGACCCGCCCGGCCTCGCTGCCCGCCTGGGCGCAGACCCGGGCGAAGAATTCCTGTCCGGACTGGGCGTGGAAGACGCCGCCCAGCTGTCCCGTGGCGGTTTTGATCAGGGGGTTATAGTAAAAGAAAATATCCGGCCCGTGCAGACCCATATCGTAAAGCCGCCGGAACCGCTGGATACTTCGGCGGTCGTTGGGGCTCATCCCGGAGAGCAGCTGCTTTCCAAAGCGGTAATGGGCGTAATTTGCTGGCATGATCGGTCACCTCGTTGTTTTTTCTCACGTTTTCTCATTCTACATGATAATTCGGCAAAAGAGAAGCACTTTTTTCAAAATTCCACTTCAAATTTCTGTAAAGCCGGGGCGTTGCAATGCCAGCGGCACCGTGGTATAATGAACAAAATTGCCATTTTTCGAGGTGCGATATGGAAACACGCAAGCTTTATTATGAAGATTCTCACCTTTCCCGCTTTACATCGGCGGTGCTTTCCTGCGCGAAGGCCGCGGACGGATGGGAGGTCACGCTGGCCGCTACCGCCTTTTACCCCGAGGGCGGCGGTCAGGCGGGGGACTCGGGAACCCTGAACGGCGTCCGGGTGCGCAGTACCCGGGAACGGGAGGGGGCGGTAATTCACCTGTGCGAAGCGCCCCTGGAAGCGGGCGCGGAGGTCACGGGGGTGATCGACTACGACCTGCGCTTTGCGCGGATGCAGCAGCATTCCGGGGAGCATATCGTCTCCGGGATTCTCAACCGCCGCTACGGCTGCCACAATACCGGCTTCCACATGGGCGCGGACGTCATCACCATCGACTTTGACGGGGTCATCCCGCCGCAGGTGCTGCCGGAAATCGAAGCGGAGGCCAACGGAGCAGTGTGGCAGAACCTGCCCGTGGGGTGCTGGTATCCCAGTCCCGAAGAGCTGCCCGCCATCCCCTACCGCTCGAAAAAAGCCCTTGCATGGCCGGTGCGGATCGTGGAAATTCCCGGATACGATTGCTGCGCCTGCTGCGGCACCCATGTGGCGGCTACGGGGGAAATCGGCCTCATCAAGCTGCTCAGCGCGGTGAGCTTCCGGGGCGGAACCCGGATCGAGATGGCCTGCGGGTCGCAGGCGCTGGCGCTGCTGAACGCGGCCTTTGACCAGAACCGGCAGGTTTCTCAGGCTTTTTCCGCGAAAATCACGGAGACCGGCGAAGCCGCACGGCGGATGAACGAGCTGCTTTCGGCGCAGAAGTACCGCATGGCTGGTCTGGAAAAGCGGGTCTTTGCCGGAATCGCGGAAAGTTATGGAAACCGCGGCAATGTCCTGCACTTTGAAGAAGGCTTAAGCGCCGAGGGCGTCCGGGAGCTGGCGGATGCTATCGCGGACAAGTGCGGCGGCACGGCGGCAGTGTTCAGCGGCAGCGACGGCGGTTACGCCTACTGCCTGATCGCTCGCCAGGGCGACCTGCGGCAGCTGGGCCGGGACATGACCGCCGCGCTCCATGGCCGCGGCGGCGGAAAACCCCTCTGCCAGCAGGGACGGGTGCAGGCGGCGAAGGAAGAAATCGAAGCCTTTTTCGCCGACAGACAGTGAATTTGGTAGTTCGGTGAGGAAAAAGAGGGCGCGAAGCCGCTTTTTGTTCATAAATTCGACTTTTATTCTCTTTGCGCTTATGCTATAATACCCAAAATGACCTGTGCCGCCGGGATTCCCCGGCAGGTGCAAAAGGAGAAACATATGGGAGTATTTGAAAAAATTTTCGGCACCCGTTCCCAGCGGGAAATTAAGAAAATCCAGCCCACGGTGGATAAAATTCTGGCGCTGGAGGACGACTACAGGGCACTTTCCGAGGAAGCCCTGAAGGCCAAAACCGCCGAATTCAAGAACCGGCTGGATCAGGGGGAGACGCTGGACGACCTCCTGCCGGAAGCCTTTGCTGCCGTTCGGGAAGCGGCCGACCGGGTGCTGGGAATGCGCCCCTACCCCGTTCAGCTTATCGGCGGCGTGGTGCTCCATCAGGGGCGCATCGCCGAGATGAAAACCGGTGAAGGCAAGACCCTGGTCGCCATTCTGCCCTGTTACCTAAACGCGCTGACCGGCAAGGGCGTTCACGTGGTCACCGTCAACGAGTACCTTGCCAAGCGCGACTCGGAGTGGATGGGCAAGGTCTACCGCTACATGGGGCTGACCGTTGGTCTGGTGATTCCCGGCATGTCCCCGGCGGAGCGCCGGGTGGCCTACGCCGCCGACATCACCTACTGCACCAACAACGAGCTGGGCTTTGACTACCTCCGGGACAACATGGCGATCTACAAGTCCGAGCTGGTGCAGCGGGGACACGCCTTTGCCATCGTGGACGAGGTGGACTCCATCCTCATCGACGAAGCCCGCACCCCGCTGATTATTTCCGGCAAGGGGGAGGATTCCTCCAAGCTGTACGAAATGGCCGATCACTTCGTGTCCACTCTGCGCAAGCAGGTCTTCGCCAAGACCGACGAGAAGGAGATCCACGACGACTACGACTGCGACTACATCGTGGACGAAAAGCAGCGCACCGTGTCCCTCACCGCCAGCGGCATCGCCAAGGCGGAGAAGTTCTTCGGCGTGGAAAATCTGGCCGACGCGGAGAACGCTACCCTCTCTCACCACATCAATCAGGCCATGAAGGCCCGCGGCCTTATGAAGCGGGACATTGACTACGTCATCAAGGACGGTCAGGTCATCATCGTGGACGAGTTCACCGGCCGTCTCATGTACGGCCGCCGGTACAACGAGGGCCTGCATCAGGCCATCGAAGCCAAGGAGGGCGTGACCGTCGCGGGGGAAAGCAAGACCCTCGCCACCATCACCTTCCAGAATTTCTTCCGGCTCTACGGCAAGCTCTCCGGCATGACCGGCACCGCGCTGACAGAGGAAGAGGAGTTCAGCGCCATCTACAATCTGGACGTGGTGGAGATTCCCACCAACCGTCCCGTCATCCGTATCGACCACCCCGACGTAGTGTACAAGACCGAAGCGGGCAAGTTCCGCGCCATCATCCGGCAGGTAATGGCGTGCCACGAAAAGGGTCAGCCCGTGCTGGTTGGTACGATCTCCATTGAAAAGAGCGAAATCCTCAGCAAGCTGCTGAAGCGGGAGGGCATCCCCCACAGCGTCCTGAACGCCAAGCATCATGAGCAGGAAGCCCAGATCGTAGCGCAGGCAGGCAAGCTGGGCGCCGTGACCATCGCCACCAACATGGCGGGCCGTGGTACCGACATCATGCTGGGCGGCAACGCCGATTTCCTTGCGAAAGCGGAGCTTGCGAGAATGGATTTCCCGGATGAACTTTTACAAGAGGCCGACTCCTACGCCGAGACCAGCGACCCGGAAATTCTGAAAGTTCGCCACACCTACGAAGAGCTGCTGAAAAAGCAATTAATATTATACTCTGTTTCGATTTTTTCTAAATCCATATTATACTTTATAATTTTTGAATCATTGTTTTGTTTGCTTATAATTAAATAGAATGTCTATTGCAAAAATCACAAAAAAGAAATAAACCACAAAAACAGCATCGACAATTGTCAATGCTGTTCTTGTTCTTAAAGTTCATTTTTTAATTATATCCGAAATTTTTTCCGGTTGTTTATGTTTTTATAGATGAAGGACTCTGTCCTTTATTTCCTGTGTTCTTCCCTGATTCCAGAACTGTGTTCCGATGTAACCGCAAGTTCTTCTAGCAACACTCATTTTGTCCTGGTCTCTGTTTCCACAGTTTGGACATTCCCAAACAAGTTTGCCTGTTTTTTCATCATTTATAATTTGAATTTCGCCGTTATATCCACAACATTCGCAATAATCTGATTTTGTATTTAATTCAGCATACATAATGTTGTCATAAATAAACTTCATTACTTCGATTACTGCTTCTATATTATCCTGTAGATTTGGAACTTCTACATAGCTGATAGCTCCACCCGGTGATAATTTCTGGAAATCTGATTCGAATTTAAGTTTACTGAAAGCGTCTATTTTTTCTGTAACATGTACGTGATAACTGTTTGTAATGTAATTCTTGTCTGTAACGCCTTTAATAACTCCAAATCTCTTCTGTAAACATTTTGCGAACTTATATGTTGTAGATTCCATTGGTGTACCATATACCGAATAACTAATGTTCTCTGCTGCTTTCCATTCTGCACACTTATCATTAAGCCTCTGCATTACTTTAAGAGCAAATGGTCTAGCCTCAGGATCTGTATGTGATTTACCTGTCATTCTTACACACATTTCATAAAGTCCGGCGTAACCAAGTGAAATCGTTGAATATCCACCAAACAACAGTTTATCAATTGTCTCACCTTTTTTAAGACGTGCCAATGCTCCATTTTGCCAAAGAATTGGTGCTACATCTGAAGGTGTTCCAAGTAATCTTTCATGTCTGCATCTTAATGCTCTATGGCAAAGCTCTAATCTTTCATCTAAAATCTTCCAGAATAAATCCATGTCGCCGTTAGATGAACATGCAACATCAACTAAGTTAATAGTTACAACACCCTGATTGAAACGTCCGTAGAACTTATGGCTTCCGTCTGCATTTCTCTGACTGTCTTCTACTGTAAGGAATGAACGACATCCCATACATGGGTAAACACAACC
>OGZK01004107.1_pt1 | contig 10554 bp, 6 predicted proteins | sample 1576791 | NCBI WGS metagenome assembly OGZK01 (sample SAMEA3541556, study PRJEB24748) | human gut metagenome | biome: human gut; feature: human-associated habitat; material: faeces | place: China | collected 2012
AACAAAATTAAACGGAAGAAATTACGAAATAGAAAATAAAACATTAGATATGACAACATTTGAAGATGATACAGATTCAGCGCCATCATTAGTATTAGGAATTGAAGATACAAATCCAACAAGAGGATTATCAGGAACAGTATTTGAGGATAGTAATAAAAAAGGAAGTAAGACTAATACTAATGAAGAAAGAATCGGCGATGGTATATTCAAGAATGGAGAAAACAAGGTTGCAAACGCAAAAGTAGAATTACTAGATGAAAATGGAACAGCGATAAAATTGTATGAGCTTTCTGTAGCAAATGGTGTTATAAAAACTCAAACAAAAGATGCTGTTACACATACAGACGCAAATGGCGAATATAAATTCCTAGGAGTTATACCAGGAAGATATTTAATAAGATATACTTATGATGAAAATACAACGATTAATGGAAAGAAGATTGATGTTAGGGATTATAAATCAACAATAATATCTTCTGACATTATAAAAAATGCGTTAAGAATGGGAAATACAGATGAACGAAGAGGAAATTATAATTGGATATTAAGTTATGATCAATTACCACAAAATGGAAAGGAGGATACAAAGAGCAAGAGCAAAGATTTAGCAGGACTAATAAGATATTCTAGTGCTGTTGATGATTTGAGTATGAGAGCTCAACAAGAACAAAATGGTATAAACTATGGCAGTATAGAAAGTGGTGATAATAGTATGGTTGCTGATTCTGCTTATTTTGATGTAGGCGTTGAGTACAGCAATGTAACAGAAAATGATGGATTCAATCAAAGAGTATCATTTACAGACTATACAGATGAATATAAAATTGAAAATGGAAAAATAGTAGTAATCAAAAATGGAAAAATTGTAGTAGCAGATACATTTTATGCAGTAAATCCATACCAAGACTTTGGTATAATAGAAAGACCAAGACAAAGTTATACAATTAATAAAAGAATATCAAATGTAAAAGTGGTATTATCAAATGGTCAAGTATTGATAAGTGGAAATCCATACATACAAATAGCAGATAAAGATTTATATCAAAGGTGGAATGAAATAGAAAAAACAGCAACAGGAGAGAATGCTATGAAATATGTAAAAGCATTACCTAGCAGAGTTGTATTAGAAATAGATAATGAGCTTATACAAGGAGCTACATTAGAATTAGAGTATACAATAAGTGTTAAAAATGATTCAGAATTGGATTATGAATATAGTGTTGATTCAGACTATTACTATTATGGAACCCAATTACCAGGGCAAGAATTAAAAACAGTTGTAAGTAAAGTTGTTGATTATATGGATGATAATTTAGTATATACTGATAATCTAAATTCTTCAATTGGATGGAATAAAGTTTCGGCAAATCAATTATCAGCTTGGGAAGAAAATGGTATAACTAAAAAATTAATAGCTGATAATGTAAGTAAAGACATAAAGAGTGGTTATACAATTGCAATTACAGATCAATTTTCAAAATTGGATTTAACACCTGGAAAGGTAGGTTCTGTCACAATTTGTGGAAGTAAGTTGCTTGCAAGTAACGAAAAAGGTATTAAAACTGATAACCACGTTGAGATTCTTGAAACAACTAGAAAAAATGAAAAATCTATTCCAGGAAATTATGACCCTAAAACTGGAAAAGAAAATGAGAAGGATAATGATATGACAAGTATAACAATTACTCCACCAACTGGTTTATTAAATAACAAAGTATTTATTGTTTCAGCTTCTTCAATAATCTTAGTTGCTTTAGCTAGTGGAATATATTTTATCAAGAAAAGAATTTTAGAATAATATATTAATTGAATTCAGAGGACTCGATCGAGTCCTCTTATTATGTGAATAATTTTAGAATTTTAGAATAAAATAAATAAGGTATTGACTATGATACTAAAAAGTATTATAATTGATATAGCTTAAGCTAGTAATTTAAGAAATTCATTTGTGTAGATTCACAAAAAATCCCTAGAGTGCAAGTCTAGGGATTATTTTTTGTCTAATCATCAAATTCTTTTAATATATTAAGAATAATGATTAATGCAAGTAATTTAAGAAATTTTTTCATTTGTACAAATTCACCACCTTTCTACCTTTAAGCGAAAGGCTTTTTAATTATAAAGTAATTTACTCTAATTGTCTAGAGGTTTTTATAAAATAAAAAATACCAATGTCGTAAAGATATTGATATTCCTAAGATTGGTGCACCATCTCGGAATCGAACCGAGGACCGCCAGATTAAGAGTCTGTTGCTCTACCAGCTGAGCTAATGGTGCATAAGATATTAAATTATATTAGCAACACTAACTTGTAGTGCCTATAACAAAATTATTATAATACCAAAAATCTCAAATGTCAAGATATACTTGAAAAAATTGCTAAAATATGTTATAGTATATAAGCAAATAAAGGAGAATGACTCAAACTGAAACGAAGAGTCATAGAAAGGTGGGAAAAAATGCTAACAGCAAATGGAGTAACCGTTAGATTTGGAAAAAGGATATTGTTTGAAGATGTAAATATTAAATTCGGAAAAGGAAACTGTTATGGAATAATAGGAGCAAATGGAGCAGGAAAATCAACATTTTTAAAGGTATTATCAGGAGAATTAGAACCAAGCAAAGGAGAAGTATCATTAGAAAAGGGAGAAAGATTATCAATCTTAAAACAAGACCACTTTGCATTCGAAGAATATACTGTAATGGATACAGTAATAATGGGAAACAAAGAATTATATGATATCATGAAAGAAAAAGAAGCAATATATATGAAGCCTGATTTTTCAGAAGAAGATGGAATGAAAGCTGCTAAGCTAGAAGAAAGATTTGCGGAATTAGATGGATGGAATGCAGAATCAGATGCAGCAATGTTGTTAAATGATTTAGGAATTATTCCAGAAAATCATTATAAGTTAATGAGTGAACTTGAAGCAAGAGAAAAAGTAAAAGTATTATTAGCACAAGCATTATTTGGAAATCCAGATGTATTATTATTGGACGAGCCAACAAACGACTTAGATTTAAAGAGTATAAACTGGTTACAAGAATTTTTAATAAATTTTGAAAATACAGTAATAGTAGTATCACATGATAGATATTTCTTAAATAAAGTATGTACACATATAGCTGATGTTGACTTTGGAAAAATTAAAGTATATCCAGGAAATTATGATTTCTGGTACGAATCAAGTCAATTAGCATTAAAACAAATGAAAGAGCAAAACAAAAAGAAAGAAGAAAAAATAAAAGAATTACAAGACTTTATTGCAAGATTCAGTGCAAATGCTTCAAAATCAAAACAAGCAACATCAAGAAAGAAAACACTTGAAAAAATAGAACTTGATGAAATAAAACCATCAAATAGAAAATATCCATATGTAGACTTTAAACCAGATAGAGAACCAGGAAAAGAAATATTACAAGTAAAAAATGTTTCCAAAACAATAAATGGAGAAAAAATACTAGACAACATATCATTTACAGTAAAAACAGGAGATAAAATCGCATTTTTAGCAGACAACGAAAATGCAAAAACAGTATTATTCCAAATAATTGCAGGAGAAATGGAACCAGATGAAGGAGAACTTGTATGGGGAACAACAATAACAAAATCATATTTTCCAAAAGATAATAACTACTTATTTGATGTTGATGAAAACTTAACAGAATGGTTAAGAAAATATTCAAAAGATCCAGATGAAACATATGTAAGAGGATTTTTAGGAAGAATGTTGTTTTCAGGAGATGAATCATTAAAACAAGCAAGAGTAATATCAGGAGGGGAAAAAGTAAGATGTGTACTAGCCAAAATGATGTTATCAGGAGCAAACTTCTTGATATTTGATGAGCCAACAAATCATCTTGATATGGAAAGCATTACATCTGTAAATGATGGAATGTGCAAATTTAAAGGCAATATATTATTTACTTCACATGACCATCAACTAACACAAACAGTTGCTAATAGAATCATTGATATTAAAGTTGATAAAGTAGTTGATAGAGAAATAACTTATAATGAATATTTAGGTGTGGAATAAAAGCAGGACATTTTGTCCTGTTTTTTTGGTGGGTGAGCACGTGAGAACGCTTTTTTTTCGTGCAAATTGCTTGTAATTGGCTATAATACAAGTGTTATGGTCGATTTGCACGAAAAAAAAGCGTTCTCACGTGTGCAAAATTGCACAGAAAAAAAGCGGAATAATCGGTGCAAAATGTGAAATTTAAGTGAAAAAACTTTACAAAAACCAAAGAAAATGTTAATATGAGCACAGAACAAAAAAATGAGGAGGAGAAAATTCGTGATTCAAGTAGAAAACATTACAAAAAAATACGGAAGCTTTGTAGCCGTAAATGACATCAGTTTCGAAATTGATGAAGGAGAAATTGTAGGTTTTTTAGGACCAAATGGTGCAGGTAAAAGTACAACTATGAATATGATTACAGGATTTATTGAACCAACATCTGGAAGAATTATTGTTGATGGATATGACATTTCTAAAAAGCCAAAAAAAGCAAAAAGACAAATTGGTTATATGCCAGAGGGAGTGCCATTATATAGTGATTTAACAGTTAAAGAATTTGTTAGCTATATGGCAGAATTAAAAGGTGTTCCTAGAAAAGAAAGAAAAGAAAAGGTAAAAAAAGCAATTGAGGAAACAGGATTAACAGATGTTCAAAACAAATTAACCAAAAATCTTTCAAGAGGATATAAGCAAAGAGTAAGTATGGCAGGGGCTTTGGTTAGCAACCCAAAGGTAATAATACTTGATGAGCCTACCGTAGGATTAGACCCAAAACAAGTTACAGAAATAAGAGCTTTAATTAAGGAGTTAGGAAAAGAACATACAGTAATATTAAGCTCACATATATTATCAGAAGTTAGCCAAATTTGTAACAGAGTTATTATCATAAATAGTGGTAAAATAATTGCTGTTGATACACCAGAAAATTTAGAGAAAAAGGTTGTTAAAGATAATTCTGTATATGTTACAGTAGAAGATCCAGAAAATAAAATGGATGCAATTAAAGAAAAATTACAAGATATACAAGAGATTAAATTGATTGCAGAAAATGAAGATAAAACTAAAAAGTATATGATAAATGCAAATTCTGATATTGATTTAAGAAAGAAAATATTTGAAACTTTTGCTAAAGAGGGTATTACAATTTTTGAAATGAAAAAATCTGATGTTACTCTTGAAGATGCTTTCATGCAGTTGATAGATTCAAAAAATAGTGAATTGAAAGAGGCTGAAAACACAGAAAGTGTAGAGAAAACAGAGAATGCAGAAAAACCAGAAAGCGTAGAGCAAACAGAGAATTCAGAAAATACTGAAAGTGCAAACAGCACTGAAGAAATTCAAGTAGAAACAAATGAAAAAGAAGAGAAAGAAACTGAAACAGAAGAAACGAAAAAAGAAGAAAGTAAACAAGAAAATAAACAAGAAGAAGGGGGACAAGAATAATGTGGGCAGTGTATAAAAAAGAGCTAAAGAGTTACTTTTTATCTCCAATAGGATATATAGTAATTGGAATACTTTTATTAGTATGTAGTGTATTTTTCTATTTAACAACAGTAGAATCAGGAAGTGTAGACTTAGGAGCTCTATATTTTTATGTAGCATTATACGGATTAATAATAACAGTACCAATATTAACAATGAGAATGTTTGCAGAAGAGAGAAAAACAGGAACAGAGCAATTAATATTAACATCTCCAGTTGGAATAACAGGAGTTGTATTTGGAAAATTTTTAGCAGCTATGACAGTAATTGTTATAGCATTACTAGTATCATTTATGTACTTTGGAATAGTATGTTATTTTGGAACTCCAAGTATATTAGTATTACTAGCAACAATGTTAGGATTTTTATTAATTAGTGCTGCAGCAATTGCAGTAGGAATGTTTGCATCATGTATAACAGAAAATCAAATAATAGCAGGAGTAATAACAATTGCATTTATGATAATAACATTATTTACACCAGATTTGAATATTGGATTACCTGATATTTCAATAATGAGTTATTATCAAAATTTCCCAACTGGAGTAATTTCACTAACTGATGTTGCAGGACCATTAACTCTTATGATGATGTTTATAGCATTTACTATAATTGTAATGCAAAGAAGAAAATTAGTAAAATAGATAGGAGAGGGAAAACGTGAAAAAGAATAAAGACGTGAAAAAAAATAAAAACGTTAAAATTAAAAAAGAGAGAAAAGGAAATAAATTTCTAGATATCATTAAAAACAAATGGCTAATAAAAGGCACAACAACTCTTCTTTTAGTGGCTATAGTAATTGCATGCTATGTACTAATAAATTGGGGAGTTTCAAAAATAAAAGTAGAAAATATAGATTGTACACCTAAAAAATTATATTCTTTGTCAGACGAAACAAAGGAGAAAATCAAAAATTTGGATAAAGATGTAACAATTCAATTAATAAATATGAGTGGTTCAAACTATGTAATTGAATATGCAAATAAATATCCAACAATAACAAAAAAGATAAATGTTGAAGAAATATCAGATTTATCTTCAAGAACAGATTTACAAACGAAATATAGCATAGAATCAACAGACAGTTTAATAGTTGTAAAATCCGGTGAAAAAGAAAAAACAATCTCAACAAGTGATTTATACACATATGATTATACAAGCAAGAAACAAGTAGATAAAACAGAAGAAGCATTAACAAATGCAATAATAGAAGTAACATTAGATACAAAACCACATGTATATATCTATTCAGGAAAAACATATTATGATCCAGAGAAATCTTTGGCTGGGATAATGTCAGCATTAAAAGATGAATCAAATGATGTAGATTTATTAGATATATTAACAAAAGGTGAAGTTCCATCAGATTGTGATTGTTTAATAATTACAACATTAAAAGAAGACTTTACAGAAATAGAAAGAGATAAAATCTTAGACTACATTAATAATGGAGGAAAGATATTAATGTTAACATCACAAAACATGATAGAAACAGAAATGCCAAACTTTAAACAGGTATTATCACAATATGGAATGAGCATAGAATATGGAGAAATTCTTGAGCAAGATAGCGGAAAAATGCTACAAGGTGCTCCAAACATGGTAGTAACAGATGTTAGCGCAAGCTTTATGAATAAATTAGATATGAAGGTAAAAATGTGTGCAATAAACGCAGGAAAAATAATTGTAGATGATGATGACAAATTAAAAGAACTTGGAGTAACATATGAAACAATCGCATCAACAGGAGACAAATCATTTGTAAGAACAAACTTTAATTCACAATCATCTTCAAAAACAGATGAGGATAAAGATGAAGGAAGTTCAATTATAGGTGCATATGCTAAAAAGACAATTTCAGATGATAAAACATCACAATTAATCATATATTCAAATGAATTATTTGCAGCAAACTTACAAGTTGCAATAAGTGCACAATATTATACATATGCTTCTGAATTATATAATAACAAAGACATAGTATTGAATTCAGTTTCACATTTAGTTGAAAGAGATGACACAATTGTTATAAGAAAGGCTAGTGATACTGAGTCATATACAGTTACAGATCAAGAAGATGTTATAATAAAAACAATAATATTTACAATTCCATTAATTATAATATTTATCGGAATAGCTGTATGGATTTTTAGAAGAAAAAAAGCATAGAATTTAAGGATTCCTAATTAGGGGAATCCTTTTTGTATATTTTCCATCTTATTATAATATATTAATAATAGAGGTGAATATGAAAGAGGTAATTGTACTTACATTATTTATAATAGGAGCATTGGTAGGAGCTGGGTTTGCGTCTGGGCAAGAAATGTATTCATTTTTTTATGCTTATGGAATATACGGAATAATTGGAATGATTGTTTCTTGCAGTTTGATGAGTATAGTTATTTTCAAATGTTTAAAATTGATTTATGATGCCGAAGCAGAGCCATTCCTGTGCGAACCAGAGCGCCAGCGCCGCAGCCACACCGCCCAGCGCCGAGACACCCGCCCCGACGGTGCGGCCCAGCCAGACGAGCGCGCCGTGCGGGTCGCGCCGCACAAAATACGCCTTGGCGGCAGCGTAGCAGAGCGGGATCTCACACAGGATCAAAAATGTTGTGATAAATTCAAACCCGCACATGCAGCGCACCATGCAGGCGGCGACCACCAGCGGCCAGCACCCGCGGGGCGTTTTGCCGCGCACGCGGGTGCAATGGCAGAGCCAAAGCGCCGCCAGCAGCGGCAGCAGCCAGGTCCAGAGGCACCAGTACAGGTCCTTCATGCCGCGCTGCAGCCAGGGGGCCAGCAGCACCGACGCAAACCCGAACGCTGCCGCCAGCGGGCCGAATTCTTCCCACACGGCCAGCGCCACAAGCAGCTCCGCCGCGTAGAACAGCGTGCTGTTCAGCCAGTAGAGGGCGGTCTCCCGCGCCAGACCGTCGGGCAGACGGTGCCGCAGCAGACGGTTGACCCTGCCGAACAGCCAGCCCTGCAAGCCCGACTGGTGGGTGTAGGGGTGGAACGCCGCCGCGTCGGTGGGGGTGTCGTCCCGGAACAGTGCGCGGTTCGTGTCGTCGCTCCAATCGTCGGTGTAGACACCCAGAAAGCCGCCGGGGGCGTGCTGCCCCTGCTCCATCTGGTGGATGCGGCCATAGACGAGCGTCTGGGAGCCTGTATCCCACACGCCGGTCAGGTAGGCGCTGGCATTGTGCCGCACCGTGGTCAGCAGCGCGGCCAGCGCCAGCACTCCCAGCAGGGTCGCCGCGCCGCGCAGGGGTGCGGGCAGCATCTGCCATATTCCTTTTGCTTTTGTCAATGTTATCGATCCCATTTGTCGCACAGCGCAGCGATCTGGCTGGCAAATTTTGCAAGGTCCTTGTTGGCCCCGCCCCGGTTGTGACGGATGACCTCCAGCAGGCGCTGGCCCATGTTGGCCAGACGGTCATAGGCCGCGCTGGTGCGCACGGTCTCGGCGGATTTCGTCTTGATGATCTTCCGGGTGTTGCCGACCTCGGCGCAGGCGACGCGGCCCTCGGCGGCGATCCAGATCGAGCCGTTGTAGGGGGCGTCGGCCTCGTAGCCCTCCTCCTTCAGATGGTTGGCCCAGTGCTCGGCGACGGCGTCCTCGCCGTGGTTGACAAAGACGAACTTCGGCTTTTCGTCAAAGGCGCGGAGCCAGGCTTCCAGCCCGTCCTTGTCGGCGTGACCCGAAAGCCCGCCCAGCTGCGCAATGCGGGCCCTGACCTGCACCGGCTCGCCAAAGAGCTTGACCTCCTGCGCACCGTTGACCAGCGCGTTGCCTAAGGTGCCGGGGCTTTGGTAGCCGACGAACAGCACCGTACACTCGGGCCGCCAGAGGTTATATTTTAAGTGGTGGCGGATGCGGCCCGCGTCGCACATGCCGGCGGCGGAGATGATGACCTTGGGCGTCGGGTCGCCGTTGATGGCCATGGATTCCTCTTTCGTCTCGCTGACGTGCAGACCCGGGAACTGCAGGGGGTTCCGGCCGCTCTGCACCAGGGCGAGGGCTTCGTCGTCGTAGCACTCGGCAAAGTTTTCCCGGAAGATCGTGGTGGATTTGCTCGCCAGCGGGCTGTCCACAAAGACCGGGAAGTTTTCGTGGCCCTTGATACGGCCCTCGGCCTTGATCTGACGGATAAAATACAAAAGCTCCTGCGTGCGGCCCACGGCAAAGCTGGGGATGACGACATTGCCGCCCTTGTCGAACGTCGATTGCAGCACGGCGCTCAAATCGCCGATATAATCCGGTTTCGGGCCGTGGCTGCGGTCCCCGTAGGTGGATTCCATGACAAGGTAATCCGCGTGGCCCGGGTTGGACGGATCCTTGATGAGCGGCTGATGGGTGTTGCCGATGTCGCCCGAGAAAACGATGATCTCCGGCGTGCGGCCCGGCTCCGCAATGCGCAGCGAGACGGACGCGCTGCCCAGCAGGTGCCCCACATCGGTAAAGCGCATCTCGATTTTGCCGGTCGGCCCGTCGAACAGCGTCTGCCACGCCTCATAGGGGCAGGGCACAAACTGCTTCATGACGTTCTGCGCGTCCTCGACGGTGTAGTCCGGCTCGATCATCTCGGCACCGCTGCGCATGGCCTTGCGGTTTTTCCACTCGGCCTCCTGCTCCTGAATGTGGGCGGAATCCTCCAGCATGATGGCGCAGAGGTCGCGGGTCGCATCGGTGGTATAGATGGGGCCGCGGTAGCCGTTTTTGTACAGGTACGGGATGCGGCCCGAGTGGTCGATGTGCGCATGGGTCAGCAGCAGCGCCTCATAGGTGCCGGGCGCGCAGGGCAGGTCGGCGTTCTCATACACGTCGCGGCCCTGCTCCATGCCGCAGTCGATCAGAAAGCGGTGTCCCGCCGCCTCCAGCTGTGTGCAGCTGCCGGTCACTTCCCGGTCAGCGCCTAAGAATGTGAGCTTCATGTGGGAGAACCTCCTTTATTTGGGGATGTTGCGGGGAGAACCGGGAATGAAAGGCCACGGTCAGTTGCGGGCGGCATATATGCCGCCCCTACAGCGCAGTGATTTA
>OGZK01004109.1_pt1 | contig 10544 bp, 7 predicted proteins | sample 1576791 | NCBI WGS metagenome assembly OGZK01 (sample SAMEA3541556, study PRJEB24748) | human gut metagenome | biome: human gut; feature: human-associated habitat; material: faeces | place: China | collected 2012
TCGGGCAATCCTACGGCCTACTATCCTCAAATGAGCTTTCAGCCCTGCGCTTTCTCTTTTAATTATTGCCGTTACGGGGGCTGGAACGGCGGAAAATTATAATGGAAACGCCTGTTAGCACCCAATGGATTGATCAATATTTGGGAATTTCGGATATTGATAATCCGAGTTTCGAGGAAGTTCGTAATTTCATGATCTTATGGAATCTATTCGAATCCTTATTATTTCAAGGGTCATATTCCAATCTAAAAGCGATTCACAAAAGCCAATCACTACAATTGGATAAACAGTTGATTACTGACACTATTACATATTTTAGAAATCGCTACATAGCCAATAATGCAACAACTCCTTACTATGCCAATTTACGATTGAGACACAATGATAATGAACCTTTGATTAAAGATGTACTATTGGGCAAAATAAATAATGAAAGTGAAACGGTTTTAGCTATCATTATTATTATTTATCGATACCGTAATAATTTGTTTCATGGGAACAAAGCAGTTGTTTCATGGATAGCTCAAAAAGATAATTTCATTCATGCAAATAGATTTCTTATAGCTTGTTTAGAATCAAAATAAAAGCACTAATAGCAACTAACATAAAACTACTTATCATGAAAAAGCTACTGACACTTTTATGGCTTGGCATTTTTTCTCATCATGCAGCGTTTACTCAAATTCCTGATGACTTGGGAATATTCGATGGAAATAAGGCGTCCCTTGATGTTATGCCTTCTTTTCAAGGCGGAGATTTAGACACTTTCCGCAAATGGGTAAATGCCAATGTTGTCTATCCTCAATTAGCTTTAGAGAATGGCATATCGGGACGCGTAGTCACATCTTTTGTTATTGAGAAAGATGGCAGTCTAAGTAATATCGAGATTATTCAATCTCCAGATAAGATATTGTCGGCAGAAGTTATGCGAGTTTTGCTATTGGCGCCAGCGTGGACTCCTGGCACACAAAAAGGCAAAGTTGTACGAGTTAGATACACACTCCCATGTGATTTCTCTTTCTCCGATGATGCACCTTCAACCGAGAATGAACAAAAGACCCCAAAGACCCCAAACTTTGATAAAGGAATTGAAAACTACAAACAAGAAAAATATTCCGAAGCGATTGAATATTTCTTACATTCATTGGGGACTGAAAAACATGAAATAGGGCTTGTTTACATATATTTATCTTTTTCATATTATCATTTGAGCAAAATGGATGATGCTTATGGATTTGCGAATAGAGCAGTAAAATATTTCACCCCTATCTCCGAATATTTAGCAAATTATAAAGATGCGATATTAGACGCTCTTTATCTTAAAGCTAATTTTGATTTCGATTACAGCCAGCAACGGGAAAATTGGAAACCTTACGCTTTGTCAGCAGTAAATAATTATCAACTAATTATAGCAAATTTTACAGATAGTCTGGATGCCAAAGTTTTTCAAGAAATTAATATGCGTTGTGGTGGGCTCAAATACATACTTGGGCAATCTGACTATAGGAAATATCTTCAAAATGGCGGAGCCGAAGGCCAAGAAATGTTGCAGAAAATAATAAAAACACAACAAAATCCGACAAGTACCAACGCTAAAAAATCAACACAGCTCATTAAAGATAAAAGTTTTAAAATAGAATAAAACCATGAAGATTACAAAATATTTTGCAGTAATTGGATGCATCCTAATATTATCTTCCTGCTCGATAAAGAATACAATTCAAGATGCAGAGAAAGCCGTTTTTACCGTCTATACATACGATAAGTTCGGGGCTCCAAGCGGTACAGGAACAGGCTTTTTTATTGATGATGAAGGTACGGCTTTTACTAATTATCATGTTTTGGACGGGGCGGTAAAGGCATATATCGAAACAATAGACGGGCACTCTTATGAAATTAAAGATATTTTAATGTCCGATAAAAATAAAGATATTGTCAAATTTACGATAAACAACCCCGACAATGTAGATTTGCCTAATTTGTCCTTACATCGGGGCAATTACGAAAAAGGAGATGAAATTATTGTGATAGGTAGCCCTCTTGATTTAACTAATTCAGTAACGACGGGCATTATATCCGCATTACGAACCGACAGGTCTCATGGAGATGTTATCCAAATTTCAGCACCTATTTCGCCAGGAAATAGCGGAAGTCCTGTCCTTACAAAGAACGGTAAAGTTATTGGCATTGCAACTTTTAATCGAGTTGGAGGACAGAACTTGAATTTTGCTGTTGCCACAAAAAATGTAGATGAACTTTCATCTAATGACTTTGAAAAAGAAAACAGAAAATTCAATTTAAAAGACGATTTTGTTATCCTTAATCTTCCAAGTGACAATGGGTCTGACATTATCTTAAATGCTATCGAATTTGGTAAAAACCAAACAACGGCCTATTTTACATTTATCAACATGAACCTTATGTACGGAGACGCAGTAACAATATGGAATGAATTATATAAGGATGAAAACGACCACGGATTCTGCATTAAAGATCAAGCTGGCGATAAAAAATATTATATCGTTTCATCATCAATAGGAGCGAATAAAGCCAATGGAGCGGATGTCCCTCTTTGTGACTCTTATCAATTCCAAGTCTATTTTCCTACTATAAAGAATAAACTCGAAAGAATAGACATTTTCAATGGAGACGATTCTCGCTCTTGGAGATTTACAGATATAGATTTGAATTACTATCGAAATAATCTATCTGTAGATATGAATCTATACAAAAAATTATATGCAATGTCCCAAATGAAAGAAGGCGAATTGGGTGGTGCATATCAAATGTTCCAAGAAATACTGAATGATAATCCAACAGACGTTGATTGCTTGAACGGATTAGGACTTATCTCATATATTGCGAATAATCAAATGGATGCTATGTCCTATTTTGATACAGCCATAGAAGAAAATCCTTTAAATGTACTTTCTTATTTGAATCGTTTTGCTATCTCGGAAGCAAAAAAAGATTATCAATCTGCATTGACAGATATTTCTAAAGCCATTGAAATAGATCCTGCTCAACCCGATTATTACTATCATCGAGCTATGACATATTGCAAACTAAATAATTATATATCGGCATTAACTGATATGGATCAACTTATATCATCTAATGATTTCAAAAAAGACGCTTACGTTTATTATCTTCGAGCTATGATTTACATTGAAATGGATGATAAGAAAGCGGCAAGCAAAGATATTTATACCAGTTTTCAGTTAACAGATGATGAAGAGTTGGAAAAGGAGTTAAAGGAAATGTGGAAATATTGCGGAAACTAAAATCCGCATAAAGCAATGAAGTGACAGACTTTGTGAAAAGGTTAGTCTATAAGACCCTTTTGCAGAGTTTGTCACTTTCTTATTTTGTTTATTTTACTAATAATCTTATCTTTATAAAGATAAATAACAATTAAATTTTAGCTAAAATGAACAGATACAAACAACCGAAAACAGAATGAATGACCAAAACATGAGAGGATAAACAAGCTATTTGCAAGTTGGTCGAATGGAGCAAGGCAGAGGGAATAGGCTTAATTGTCATAAAGCCTCAAAATGAGATTTATCCCGAAATGTTTTACTTTGTTTTCTCGCCCGAAACAGCGGACATAAATAAACCCGTTGAAATCGCACTTGTAAAGAATAAACAATGAATAATCGGGTGAAAAAGCGACCTTGAAGAGATAAACGATATAATAGGAATAATAATCGCCAACGAAATGAAAATGGAGGGCATGAGCGAAACGGTAAATTTATTCGACTGCCTTGTCAGAGCGAACACTATATTATTTCATTACACCACGCCCGACGGACGGAACGAGGTAGTGAAATTCCCGTTAGCTGGATTCTGCGAAAACTATCTGATGCAATTCGCAAAGTAGTGGCAGGAACCGTACGGTAGTAACGGAACAGACGCACGTATTAGAGGTAAAGAATATTACTCCACAAAAAATGGAGTTATATATACTATATATCTTAAAAGGTTAAGGGCAGGCCGAAAAAATGCAGTTTTCCTTTGACAACGACAAGTGACAGACTAAAAACGAGGGGCTATATAATTACCCTTTCGACATAGTTTGTCACTTTCTCTATTTATCAAACAATCAACTAATTCACTTAATTTATTAACCCAACTTTGGGAAAAACGAATCACCCGAAATGTTTAAACCAATGTTTAAACCGCGCCGAGTAACAGCACGAAAAAGAGAAAATCATCGACAAAATTCACGACCGTAACTATCTGTTAATCAACATTACCCTACATTTGCATTCGCAATTCGGCACCGTAGCTTAATTGAATAGAGCATCTGACTACGGATCAGAAGGTTACAGGTTTGAGTCCTGTCGGTGTCACAAGGAGGGAAAGGCAAATGCTTTTCCCTCTGTTGTTTACAGCCGCTTGCAACTTGCAGGCGGTTTTTTCGCATCTTGTTTTCTGTGGTTTTCACGGCGAAATCGGGAATTTGTTTAAACCAACAATGCGTAAACCGAAAAATCCCGATGAACACGGCCTTCGAGACGATCGAAAAATGCAGAGACGCGTAAAGCCGGCATTATTTCACCTCCGAATTTTTCCGTTTCACCCGTCCGAAACCGGACAATCGGACAAAGTTTTCTAATTCTATATTTCAGCAACCGGCTCGTTTCGCTGTCAAAAGCCGACGGTCAACACGCTTTTTAGGCATTTTCGGCATCGTTACGACACTTTTATTCGTCGGAAAGGGCACCAGAACCGGACGCCCATTCGGTTTTGTATCCATCCGCCTTTTTCGTATCTTTGCATACAATACCCTACGCAAAACCGGACTCTCGCAATGAATAAGAAAAAGAAATGGATCATCACAGCCATCGTTCTCGTGGTATTCTGCCTGATCCTGAGCCTCTACAATCTATTGAACGACAAAGCTCCGGCATCGGATGACGCCGCCAAAGCGCCGATCGCGCCCCGCAGACAGAGCACCCTCAACGTCAACGGACGCATCGTCCGTCCGCAGCGGCTCACCGACGGCATCACCACGGTGGGCAACCTGCTGCCAGACGAGGAGGTGGACCTCTCGTTCGAAACCTCGGGCAAAATCGTGGCGATCAACTTCCAGGAGGGCACCGTCGTCCGCAAGGGCGAGCTGCTGGCCAAAGTCAACGACCTGCCGCTCGTGGCCCAGCTCTCGCGTTACGAGGCGCAGCTCAAATTGGCCGAAGACCGCGTTTACCGCCAGAGCGCCCTACTCAAAAAAGACGCCGTGAGCCAGGAGGCCTACGAACAGGCCCGCACAGAACTGGCGATGCTCAACGCTGACATCGACATCGTGAAGTCGAACATCGCGCTCACGGAGCTGCGGGCGCCGTTCGACGGCGTGATCGGCCTGCGCAACGTCAGCGAAGGCGCCTACGCCTCGCCCAGCGTCGTGGTGGCCAAGCTCACGAAGATTTCGCCCCTGAAGATCGACTTTTTTGTTCCCGAACGCTATGCCAACCAGATCAAGCCCGGCACGCGCCTCTCGTTCACCATCGAGGGACGGCAGGAGCGTTTCGAAGCCGCGGTTTACGCCACCGAATCGAAGGTCGACATCGCCACCCGCACGCTGGCCGTCCGGGCGAAGTATCCCAATACGCGGGGCAAACTGCTGCCGGGACGCTTTGCGACGGTGCAGATCCGCATGCACGAAATTCCCGACGCCATCGCCATCCCGACCGAGGCCCTCGTGCCGGAGATGGGCGTCGACAAGGTATTCCTCTACAAGGGAGGCAAGGCGCACGCCGCGGAGGTGAAAACCGGACTGCGGACCGATTCGAGCATCCAGATCATCGACGGGCTTAACGTCGGCGACACGCTCATCACCTCCGGCACGTTGCAGCTGCGCGAGGGGCTTCCCGTGAAACTCGACACCGTCGAATAAACCCTCCGCCGCATGAACATTTCCGAACTGAGCATCCGGAGGCCCGTCCTGGCGTCGGTGCTGACGATCATCATCCTGCTATTCGGTCTGATCGGATACAGTTACCTCGGCGTGCGCGAATTCCCGAGCGTCGACAACCCGATCATCTCGGTCTCGTGCTCCTACCCGGGCGCCAACGCCGACGTGATCGAAAACCAGATCACCGAGCCGCTCGAACAGAACATCAACGGCATCCCGGGCATCCGCTCGCTGTCGAGCGTCAGCAGCCAGGGCCAGAGCCGCATCACCGTCGAGTTCGAACTCTCGGTGGACCTCGAAACCGCCGCCAACGACGTTCGCGACAAGGTTTCGCGCGCCCAGCGCTACCTGCCGCGCGACTGCGACCCCCCGACCGTGACCAAGGCCGACGCCGACGCCTCGCCGATTCTGATGGTCACGATCCAGAGCGACAAGCGGTCGCTGCTCGAATTGAGCGAGATCGCCGACCTGACGGTCAAGGAGCAGTTGCAGACCATCAGCGACGTGAGCGGCGTGCAGATCTGGGGCGAAAAACGCTACTCGATGCGCCTGTGGCTCGACCCCGCGAAGATGGCCGGCTACGGCATCACCCCGACCGACATCAAGACGGCCCTCGACCGCGAGAACGTCGAACTGCCTTCGGGCAGCATCGAGGGCAACACCACGGAGCTGACGATCCGCACGATGGGACTGATGCACACCACGCGGGAGTTCAACGACCTGGTGGTGCGCGAAGACGCCGACCGCATCATCCGCATGAGCGACGTGGGACGCGCCGAACTGGGTCCGCAGGACACGCGCAGCTACATGAAAATGAACGGCATTCCGATGGTGGGCGTCGTCGTGATCCCCCAGCCGGGCGCCAACCACATCGAGATCGCCGATGCCGTGTACGCACGCATGGAGAGCATGAAGAAGGACCTCCCGGACGACGTGGTCACCTCCTACGGATTCGACAACACGCGCTTCATCCGCGCCTCGATCGACGAGGTGAGGACCACCGTCTACGAGGCTTTCATCCTGGTCATCATCATCATCTTCCTCTTCCTGCGCAACTGGCGCGTGACGCTGATCCCCTGCATCGTGATCCCCGTGTCGCTGATCGGCACGTTCTTCGTGATGTATGCCGCGGGATTCTCGATCAACGTGCTGTCGATGCTGGCCGTGGTGCTCTCGGTGGGACTGGTCGTCGACGACGCCATCGTGATGACCGAAAACATCTACATCCGCATCGAACGGGGCATGACGCCCTTCGACGCCGGCATCGAAGGGGCCAAGGAGATCTTCTTCGCCGTAATTTCGACCTCGATCACGCTGATCGCCGTCTTCTTCCCGATCGTCTTCATGGAGGGCATGACGGGCCGCCTGTTCCGCGAATTCAGCATGGTGATCTCGGGCGCGGTGGTCATCTCGACCTTCGCCGCGCTGACGATCACCCCGATGCTCGCGACCAAGCTGCTCGTGCGGCAGGAGAAGAAGAGCTGGTTTTACAGCAAGACCGAACCGTTCTTTGTCTGGCTCAACGACTTTTACAGCCGCACGCTGGCCTCGTTCCTGCGCCGCCGGTGGCTGGCCCTGCCGCTGGTCCTGCTGACGATGGGACTCATCGGCTGGCTGTGGAGCGCCATCCCGGCCGAGATGGCCCCGCTGGAGGACCGTTCGCAGATTTCGATCAACACGCGCGGCTCGGAGGGCGCCACCTACGAATACATCCGCGACTACACCGAGGACATCAACCGCCTGGTCGACTCGCTCGTGCCGGAAGCCTCGTCGGTGACAGCCCGCGTGTCGAGCGGCTCGGGCAACGTCCGCATCGCCCTGACGGACATCGCTACCCGCAAACGCTCGCAGATGGAGATCGCCGAGCAGATCTCGGCCGCCGTGCGCTCGAAGACCAAGGCCCGCGCCTTCGTGCAGCAGCAGAGCACCTTCGGCGGACGCCGCGGGCGCATGCCCGTGCAGTACGTGCTCCAGGCCACCAGCCTCGAACGGTTGCAGGAGGTGCTGCCCGAATTCATGCGCAAGGTTTACGAAAGCCCCGTGTTCCAGATGGCCGACGTGGACCTGAAGTTCAGCAAGCCCGAGGTGCGCATCGAGGTCAACCGCGACAAGGCCAACCTGCTGGGCGTCTCGACGCGCAACATCGCCCAGACGCTCCAGTACGGATTGAGCGGCCAGCGTCTCGGCTACTTCTACATGAACGGCAAGCAATACGAAATCCTGGCCGAAATCAACCGCCAGCAGCGCAACAAGCCCGCCGACCTGCGTTCGATCTACGTGCGCAGCGACAAGGGCGAGATGATCCAGATGGACAACCTCATTTCGCTCGCGGAGAACGTCGCGCCGCCGCAGCTCTACCACTACAACCGCTTCCTGTCGGCCACCGTGTCGGCCGGACTGGCCAAGGGCAAGACCATCGGGCAGGGACTCGACGAAATGGACCGCATCGCCGACGAGACGCTCGGCGACGACTTCCGCACGGCGCTGGCCGGCGACTCGAAGGAGTTCCGCGAAAGCTCGTCGAGCCTGATGTTCGCCTTCATCCTGGCCGTCATGCTGATCTACCTGATCCTCGCCGCGCAGTTCGAGAGCTTCAAGGACCCGCTGGTGATCATGCTCACCGTGCCGCTGGCCATCGCCGGCGCGCTGGTCTTCATGTGGGGCGCGGACCAGACGATGAACATCTTCAGCCAGATCGGCATCATCATGCTGATCGGACTGGTGGCCAAGAACGGCATTCTGATCGTCGAGTTCGCCAACCAGAAACAGGAGGCCGGGCTGGACAAGATGCGAGCCATCGAGGAGGCCTCGCTGCAACGCCTGCGCCCGATCCTGATGACCTCGGCCTCGACCATCCTGGGCCTGCTGCCGCTGACCGTCGCCACGGGGGAAGGCGCCAACGGACGTATCGCCATGGGTATCGCCGTGGTGGGCGGCATGGTGGTCTCGACGCTGCTGACGCTCTACATCGTTCCGGCCATTTACAGCTACGTATCGACGAACCGAATCAAGAAATCGAAACACAACGACGCATGAAAATAGCATTTTTAGCGGCCCTGCTGCTGGGAATCGGCAGCGCCGCCGGAGCGCAGGAGGCGCCGCCGGCCCGGGAGGCGTCCGCTCCGCTGACCCTGCGCAAATGTCTGGAGATCGGGCTTGAACAGAATTACGACGTGCGCATCGTGCGCAACGAAGAGCGCGTCAGCGACAACAACGCCACGGCGGGAAACGCCGGGATGCTCCCCACGGTCGACCTCTCGGCCGGGTACAAGGGCACGCTGGACAACGACCGCACCGTCACCCCGCGCAACGGGGACGCCACGACCGAGACCGGCGTCTACGACCAGACGGCCAACGTCGGGCTGGCGGTGAACTGGACGCTGTTCGACGGACTGCGCATCCGCACCAACTACAAACGCCTGAAGGAGATGCAGCAGATGGGCGCGCTGAAGACGCGCATCACCATCGAGGACTTCATGGCCAGCCTCACGGCCGAATATTACAACTACATCCAGCAGACGCTGCGCCTGGAGAACTTCCGCTATGCGGTCTCGCTTTCGCGCGAGCGGCTGCGCATCACTGAAGCGCGCGTCCAGGTGGGCAACTTCTCGCGCCTCGACCTGCTGCAAGCCCGCGTCGACTTCAACGCCGACAGTTCGAAATACATGTCCCAGCACGAACTGGTGACCGCCTCGCGCATCCGCATCAACGAACTGCTGGCCAACGAGAACCTCGACGAGAGGTTCAGCATCCCCGACTCGGTGATCCGGGTCAACGCCACGCTCGACTGGAACGACCTGCTGGCCAAAACCCTTTCGGCGAACGCCTCGCTGCTGATGGCCGAGCACGACAGTTCGCTGGCCGAACTGGACCTGAAGACCGTTCTGGCCCGGAACTATCCCTATGTGAACCTCACGACGGGCTACGGATACACCTACAACCGCTACGGCACGGGAGGGAACCTTTCGCGGGGAACGCTCGGGCTGAACGCCGGGGTGAAGGTGGGCTTCACGATCTTCGACGGCAACCGCCGCCGCGAACAACGCAACGCCCGCATCGGCGTCGAGAACGCGCAGCTGACGCAGCAACGGCTGGAACAGTCACTGCGCGCCGACCTGTCGAATTTCTGGCAGGCTTACCGCAACAACCTCGAAGTGATCCTGCTCGAGGAGGAGAACCTGATCGCCGCCAAGGAGAATTACGAAATCGCCATGGAACGCTACCTGCTGGGCGACCTGCCGGGCATCGAGATGCGCGAGGCGCAGAAGAGCCTGCTGGACGCCGAGGAGCGCATCCTCACGGCGCAGTACAACACCAAACTGTGCGAAATCTCGTTGCAGCAGATCAGCGGCAACGTGATGGTCTATCTGGAATAATCCGCGAGAGTTCGCATTCCTTCGCCATCAAAACATTTCGCACGCTTCGCCTGCTGTTCTTTGCCGCTTTTTGGTCGGCGGTTAACCGCGGTCTCCGCCCGCGGAAGCTTATGTACTTTTTGACCGCAAAAAGTACCAAAAACTCTCCGACAGATGCCTTCGCCTACTTTGTCCCGTCTAACGTTCGCCCGCCTAAGAGGCGGATTTTAGGGCTCGGAGCGCCGCCAGTACTACGGCGAGACCTCCGCGAC